>Ga0100380_10001570_pt1 | contig 24870 bp, 20 predicted proteins | sample CryGeymeta201504_FD_80417 | JGI IMG/M metagenome (GOLD analysis project Ga0100380, IMG submission 80417) | Groundwater microbial communities from Crystal Geyser aquifers in Utah, USA - Crystal Geyser metaG 2015-04 | ecosystem: Environmental > Aquatic > Deep subsurface > Groundwater | place... | reverse complement strand
CTATGCGGCAGCCACAAACAGTGACGGGAGTAACGGCAGCAGCAGTAATGACTATCAAAGCACAACAACAACAACATTTTCACCAGAAAGTCATGCCTTGTCTCCCCTGGCTGCTACGTTGTACATGTCTCCAATTACAGCTATTTGCATCTTACCCTTTGCCTTGGCGCTGGAAGGCAAACTTGTTTGGCAACAAATGATGACATCTTATGCTAGTGATATTGATAACAACACCACAATTGATGACAGCGACGGTGATCCTACGTACGGGTTGTTGATTATTATCACCATGACCATCGTTGCCAGTCTGGTATTCTGCCTTTTGATGAGCGAATATTGGTTGGTCAAGGCTACATATTCCCTGGCACTCAGTGTCGCCGGTGTCTTTAAAGAACTGTTGACCATTGGAGGAGGTATCTTCTTCTTTTCAGAAACCATTAATTGGCGCAATGTGGTTGGATTCGTCACCTGTCAAGCAGGGATCATGTCGTATGTGTGTCTGCGGTACAATCCTCCCGAAAAGGCCTACAAACCTATTTCAGAAGATACAGCGGCATTAACCGGCCCACAAGAGAAAGAGCAACAACAAGAGATGTTTCATGATGAAATTATGAACGAAGAAGTCGAACTACCCATGTACAAGGATGATGGCAATCCTTATCATATCGCTACGAATGACAGTGTCACGCAAAGCAGCTTTTACTGAATACTGTGATTGACCAGAGCTAATGCAGTAATCAGTAGCACCATGTATTAATACAGTAAATAGTAAATATATCGCAAAAGTCTTTCGCCCCTTTATACGTCCATATACAATCCACAGGTGCGTGCACAGTCGGAGCGTACTTTCCAAAGGTGGCATTGCTTTTGAACTTTGTCACAGTCCAGACGTTTGTCTTGAAATTCAAAAGGACCTCTTCCGCTATCATCGATCAACCTTCGCCCTGCTTGAGCCCAGTACCACTCCGTATCGTTACGAAGGGGCCAGGGAGATGTAGGATCTGTGGCAATCACTTCTACATTTCGCTCCGTCATTTCCGAAACCCAAATACTGATGGAAAAACGAAAGCCCTTGCTATCCCGATAGTCACATTCTCCTGTTCCATGCCACGAGTCGCTGCCAATGACGGTTGCGATATTGTATCGAAGATTGATCTCTCCCACCCACCCATCCTCTTCACTGGCGATATGAAGGGAGGCTTCATGGTCGTCTCCTTCTGGCAAGTATACGGGGATAAGGATGTTGTAAAAGGCACCTCGTGTTTCAGGATTGTCCCTGTGCAATTGGGCATATTCCATGCCTGGTGTTGGATCAAAATGGGAATTAAAAATAGCTCCATTGCCATGAATCACCAGATCGGGTTGATTTAGATGCTTGCGCAGTCCTTCCATGACGGTTTCAAAGTTTCCAATCTTGAGGACATCCAATAATCGTTCATAACAAGCATCATCTGCAGGATCGAACCATACCATATCCGTTGGCCAGTGATCGGCGCGACGAGAATTCCAGTGTTGACCATCCTTGAGTGTTTGAATTGTGTTCGTGTCGTCCAATGTGACTTTCTTCTTCATGTGCCCTTCGGGTTGCTGACTGTTTGTCACATTGCTGTAAAGCAACTGCTGAACCACATTAAGCATCCCTACTTCGTCAAAGTATCGACGAAACTCGGAAAGAAGCTCGGGAGGAAGTCCCACGGCAAAGATTTCTTCGTCTTGGATGATCGTGTTGGAATCGCGCCATCGAATCGGGACAACTTGGCCGGCTGGAATTGTACGAGGTAACAAAAAGTCTGGCTGATCTTTCTCCGAAAAATATTCTTCAGAGACATTTTCTCCTTCCTCCAAGATCATATCCCAATCGGCTGCGTCGTCCGCGTCTTCGATGTCGCATTGATCGTTTTCATAAAATGAGAAATCGTTGGCAGGATAACAACAGTCATCATCCTCGTACCATTCCAATACTTCATATTCATCATCGTCTTGTTCTGTTGAGAAATTTTCGTCATAATCTCCTACAGTGTCTTGTTCGTAGGCGTCGGCATCGTCAATAATGTCTTGATAGTAGTTACCGTGAGCCAAATTATCATAGTCAATATCATCATCATAATCTTCGTCTTCCAGGAAGTTTTCGAAGTCTTCTATCGCATGCGGAGTCAACAAATTGTGTAGTCTCCTCTGCCATCTAGAATTGGAACTGTAACCGAATGGTCGAGCCATTATTGACAGACGAATGGTAGCAGTAGTAACAGAAGAAGAAGAAGCACTACTTCTAGTAGTAATGTTGGAGGTACCTTGTGCTTGTTCAGAGATATACTGAACCTGAGCAGTAGGCACTCGAAGATGGGCATCCATCGCGAGGCCTCCTTGGGCGACTGGAAGGATACAAACAGCGAGCGTTGTACCCCAGCCTAAAAAGAAATAGATAGATTGTGTCATGGCGTTTTGTAGTAGACTAGTCTGATGTATTCTATATGGTAAAGGACTCAAATCTGGTTGTTAAAAAAAAACTTTTCGGGGATTGACACACACAAACATAGTAGACTACTACTAGTAGAGGTCCGCGCCATTTTTAATTTCAAAATTCTTCCCAGCACTGTACTCTTACAGCGAGTACAGTAGCTACTAGCTAGTAGTAATCAAAATCAATGGTCGCATAGTATTTCCCAAAGTTTTATGATTACTCGTACAGTAGCTATCAGCCACCAATCAAGCTACCAGGTGCTATCAGTACTCTGTACCAAAATGCCGAGGCTGGTAGCATATCGGCATTTTAGAATAAAATACGATTATCACACTATAAACAGTTAATTAAATGACATCGTCTATTGCTACAACATGGTGACGTATTGGGACTTCTCACGCCGCGGCGCGCTTGCTGTTTGTCTCTTCAAAGATGGACGCCGGGAAAGAACCTGCTGGACTTTTGAATGGTACAGGCGACAACAGCCACTATACTACTACTAAAGTAGTTAGTATCTGGTCTTTTTTGTACGCGCAATTATTGGAAAAAGATTGCTACGAGCTGCAAGATTTTCACTACAGGGTACCAGGTATTCTTGTTTAATTGTGTTCCACAGACGTACCCGACTTGAGACGTACCCGACTTGATAAAATAATATTACTAGTCTAGTAGAAACCTAGTCGATAGCCACTACTAGCTAAGTACTCGAGTAGTTGTTGTACTACTACCAGCCAGTTACTACTACCACGGTAGTCTACTTAATCAGAGAGATGCCACTAGACTAAATGATATTCTTGTTATGGTAGAAGACCTGCTGTCGTCACTGTCGAGACAGAAAATGCAGTCCCTCCACGTTTTCAGTGACGCATCCGCTTCTCACATCCGCAGTGTACTATTTTCATCACACTCAATCAGCTGCTTCTTATTATGACTGACACTTATTTATTGTGACTATTTTCAGCGGCCATAAATCGCATTTTGGTCATGGGACTAAGAGGAACTACTAGCATTATTCTGCCGAGGATACCCCCAAGAGTAACGACTACCTTCGTCGCATACGACAAACACAGACATTGTTGTAATACGTGGTCAAAGTGTAGTGTTGTTGCATTGGCTGACGAGCCGCACTGCAAACCAATCGCGATTTGGCCTTGAAGATGAGGAAAGTTGCCCATCCAATTATTTATTATTCGACTTTTGTCTCCAAAACAAGAATTCATTAATTTTTGTTTTCGTCTTTCCGTTGCAGAAGAAAGCAAGAGTAGTTTACCATTATTTTAACTTTTTGTATTCTTCAAAATGACACAAACCAGTCAAGAACCAAAGATGCGACCTGTACTACCTACTCTCTTCTTTCAAATGCTGAGCGATGATACTCAGCCTGTGCTGTCCGCGGCTGGTGAAGGTGAAAACGATTCGTCTACTACCGTTGAGATTCCTACCGAACTTTTGCATCGCTGCTTGATCGAATATGCCGATTGGGGTGACTTGGCCAAATTGGCAAATGTTCAAAAGGGATGGTCGAACATTATGTACGAAGCTGCCAACGAATCGCAAGAAGCCAAATGGCAATTGGCTCAGAATCTCTTGGAGGGATCTGCAGGCTTGGAACAGAATTTTGACATGGCTTTTCGTCTGCTTTCGGAATTGGCCGGTGTGGAAACAGACGACAACAATATGCCCTTACAACACGACAACCAAACCGCAGAGAACGACACTGTTACTACTTCTACTGCTTGTTTTTCTCCTGCTATGCAAGCCATGGCCAAGTGTTACTTCGAAGGAACCGGAGTGGTCATGAACAAGGACGCTGGAGTTGCTTGGTTAAAAGCGGCGTCGGAAATGGGAAAGAATATGGATGCCGCTCATGATTTGGCTTTGGTTTACGAATACGGTCGCCACGGAGTAGAAAATGATATTTTTGCAGCTTCCGAATGGTTGACCAAGGCTGCCACCGCAGGTCACGTTGAAGCCATGGCCGAATTGGGGCTCTGCTACGAACTCGGGTGCGGTGTGGAACAGTCGGACACAGATGCCTTGGATTGGTACATGAAAGCTGCAGAGGCTGGTCACGTGACTTCCAAATTCTCTGTAGCCGAAGCCTTTGAAGAAGCTCGTGGAGTTCCCCAGAGCGATGAGGAAGCCTGTCTCTGGTATTACAAGGCCGCCATCGAAGGAGATCACGACAGTAAGATGGCCCTGCGCCGCTTGGAGGAGATTGCTCGCATCGTAGTACCAGGTGTGAGAGCCCTTCTAGATGTCTAACCGCGCAGGGAGTGCGCTGACAAACAAATAGACAGTACATACTTTTCTTGGAATTGTCAATGTCCTGGAAGCTTTTTTTTCAAATGTACAAATTAGAGCCAACAATCAAGTTTGGGTTAAATGAATATAAGATACCTCTGTTCCATGCCTATTGATGAAATTTGAAGTTGCTTTGAGAGCTATGTGCATCTATATAGTTTAATTGAGGTTGTTTCTATTGGAATTTTCGCCAATCCTTTACAAAATGTGGCGGAGAGTCCACTTTGAGCCGATGTACAGAAGTTAGTTTGTTGTATTTACAAAGCGCCAGCAGCAAATGAGGACACACGCCATAGTATACAAAGTAGTTTGGCTGCGCTCATTTTCCTGCTCATGCATCGGGTTTGCCAGCTTTTGTGCAAATAATAAAAGGTTGCTGCTGATCTAGCTATTTTGTGTCTTTGCTTTTTGTTTGTGCATGTGGATGGAGGTGGAGGAATAAGGGAATAGGATTGCTTTGGAAAAGAATTTGTATGCTGGGATCATTGGACATCGTCATACCGGGGTTCAAAATGGTATGGTAAAAATATAAACAACGAATGTGTTTCAATTCATTCGAACTTGGTTCCAGAAAGATACACACCTGCAGACGAGAAGACAGCCCTAGCTGCTTTCGCAACTTATTGCAACACGCACACACTTATCCCATGACACCACAGTGCAGGCGCATCGTATGCTCGATCGTATGCTCGATCGGCACATTAATGGGCTCCAATGAAGGCGTTGGAATAGTACCGGTCTTGTTGCAAGTTGCTGCAGGTACCTCCACTGTTTCATCAGTAGCGGCAGTCTCGGCCTCGGTGTTCTCTTGTTCGAGAGAAACTAGAAAGTGAGTCGTGTGGTTCTGCTGTTGTGGTTGAACCGCCGTCTCGTTCGTACCAACAATCGACACCTGTATACGGCAAGTACACGCACCGTTACTGGCACTGGGAGAGACAAAGGTCGTCACCTGCTCATTTAGGCTGGCCAAGGTGCGGGCCTGAGAAGTCGTACGCTTGCACGTTGGATCCTGAATGGCCTCGCAAAAGGGCTTGCCCAGAATATCAGCAGAACGAATGCCCGTTAGTTGAGTGTAGGCAGCATTGACATGAACGACCAAGAAGGGAGCAAACGATAGAGTCACCAATCTGTGTGCGAGGTTAGGAGAAAAATGTGGAGTTAGTTTACGTGTCAAGCAAATTAAAAAAAAGTGAATCAAAAGTCAACTTTGGATTATAGATACTACATACCTAGCTTCGTTGGGGACTTCAAAAGCATCGCGAATGCTAATGGGATTGGCATAGACGGCGTCGATTTCAGGAGTACGCGCTTCTGTCTCGTATTGTTTGAACAAGGACAGAGCCGTATCCTTGCTAAGCTTGGTCGTCGAATCGGTAACCGAACCAGAGGTCATGTTGTTTGCAGTACTGTAGCTATCGTAGGTGACCGAGAAGAGATTCTCAAGGTCATCCATGGTCGCCTGGCTACTCCAATCCTTCATCAATGTTTCCGTTGCCCACAAAAACGGAGAGTCTCCAACAGACTTGGAGCTCAAGAGTTGAATGCTCTCTGTGGAAATATCGCAACAATCACGATCCAAGTAATGACGAAGGGAAAGATCCAAGGCAGGAAAGGAAAGTCCACCCTTTTCCAAATCCATCTTGACACGAGAAGCAGCAAATTGAAGCTCATCCACTTTTCTGCGCTTAAAGCAACCGTTGTTGCTATTGCGAGAGTGAACACGGTTCTTCTTGGTCGAGACATCCTTCTTGACATTAACATCAGGAGCAAAGCTGACTCCACGACGGCGAGCTTTGAAGTCTTTGCCGCTGTTCTTGGAGTGGGTAACAAATTTAGAAAGCTTCTGAGTGCAAGCACTAACCGTTACCATAGGTTCTACAGACTCTACCGATTCGTCAACGTTAGGTGGTGTGACGCAGGCCATGTTAGACGAAGATCGCATGATAGAATCGCAGCTCATAACGCGATCCGAATAATAGTAGGTTTTGGTACCGTAATTGTTGCGAGTAGTGGTACCCATGAAAGATGACGACAATGGCGACGGTGATGATCTTATGTTGGTGTTGTTTTTGGGTTGATCAACACCTAGTAGGAGGCGAGCAGCGAGTTCCGAGACCATGATGTTTTACGAAAGTTTGGTCCTTTTTTTGAAAAAAGTTCGTCGAGAATGAGTCCAATAGGTCTTGCCTGAGCCGGTGATGCTTGTGGTTGCAGCTGCTACGACGGCGAGATTGGGGGGTAGGATATTTCAATCTTTTAGCTTCTTTTCCTTTGATGGCTTGGTTATCAACTTCCAACAGTCAATTAAGGATGTGCATGCGGATCTAAAAACACCCACCCCTCCCTTGTCCAAAAATGTGAGGAGATTCTTCAAGTGCGTAGCGATTACTACCTGGTACCAGGTACCAGGTACCAAAGTAAGAGGCTTATTAAGTCCTGTTATTTCAGATCGTCAAAAATGCGTCATTCGCAAGTCAAGTTTGATTGGCTCTAGCCAGCTCGAGGCCAGATTTTTCTTGGACCTGTTTTGAGTTACGATTTAACTGTAGGAACCTGAGTAGAAATAAGTCGCCTCCTGTCCAACAGATCTCTTGCGTGGCGCAACTCTTTTTCGGATCAGCGTTAGAGCGATTGAATTACGTACTATGGTACTACTATTACTACTACCAGGTAGCTACTAGTAGTACGTACCAGGTACTACTACTACCAGGTACTAGCTACCTTACTCCATACCACTATCGCAGCCTTGCGACATGTCTGGAGCAGGAGTACCTGGTAGAGTGCCTGTGAGATACTAGTAGTAGTTACCAGTAGTAGTAGCAACCGTGGCGAAATGAAGACTGAGTAACGCATATCTTATTAGGTTGGCCCGTCATGGCGACTGTCGCCTCCTACCCTTGCGTGGCAAAACGCACTTTTTGATCATGAACGGTTGTCGGATTGAGGTTCCAGATCTGTAAAGGAGTGGACAAATGCGCATTTGTCAGCATCAATGATTTGCATTCCCTGGTCAAACTTCCGCTGCACAGTACTACTAGTAGGAGAAAAAAAAAATACAGGCAAGCACAGTCATAAAAACTCTTGAAGCCGAGGGGAATCAGGTCTTGAGGTCTCAAGTCAGTGAAGGGTAGTGTTGTGGCCTTCCAAACCTAGCTAGCTACACCAGCTACCAGTACCATTGTAGTGGAAGACCAGCCAGCCGAGTCAAATGCAGAGTAATCTGCTTTTAGATTTTGGTGCACCTCTATTTCAGGAATGCCCCACTAATAGCTAGTAGACCAGCCACTACAGTACTAGTAGTACCGCGAAACGGTTAGTAGTGCAAGAATTACTGTAAGTCATGAACGAAATGAGTCACGCTTGAACATCAGGCTCTTTCACGTTTAGTTGAGTTAGCAATCTTTCACCTTTCACATCTTGTTGTCAAAGAAGAAGAACTCCTGGATTGTCGAAAGCTCTAGTAGCATGACGGGCAACAGGAAGGGCGACACCTTCCTTAGCTAGCATCTCTGTACTATCATATCGTCGGCAAGAAAAATTTACAAAACTCCCCCAACTTAAAGAATTCTGAATTCTGAATAAACAAAGACAACAACCGATCGACATTCGACATCATGCCAACCCGATCCATTCATTCCATCAACCTGGAGGACGACGACGAAGATGCATTTTGCGAACCAACAGCCTGCAAGAGGTTGCGATCATATAAATCGGATTTGACGGTTGTGTTGCGCTTTGAATCCTCAACAGAAATTTCAAATGATGATTCTCAAGGTACAGATTTTAAATCGAACGTCAATAGCTCCAAACAGATAGAGATTGAAATCTCAATGTACGGGCCTATCCTTGCTAAATTGAGCACCTTTATCGACGCGATGCTGGCTGCTGGAATGAAGGAACAAAAAACCAGGCGCATCGTCCTGGACGATGTCACGCCACAAGTCTTTGATGCCGGATTAAAATTCCTAGAAGATCCTATGGCTGCTAGATCCATGAAAGGTTGCGATGTCAAACAGGTTGTAAAATTCTATGATAAGTACGGCTTTGAAGGAGGGTTGTCGCTGTGTGATAAAGTCCTCTACCAGGAACTAGAACAAAAGACGGATGCATCCTGGGATCCTGCTAGCAAAACGTATCCTGCATTTGACCTGGAAGGCATCGTAGATGCGATTGGAATAGCCGAGCAGTATCAGTTGAAAGCATCTATGGAGCATGGTGCACGCTGGGTCAACCAGGTTTTTAATGATAGATTTCCACACTTGAATCCTTCAATATTTTCCATTCGACATCTGACCAAGCTTCATTGTCTCTTTAAAACCAAGCGCATCGTGGATGGCTTTTTGGATCTCATAGCATATACAGAGGAAGAGCTTCATTCGACCCTTTTCCCGCAACTCGTTCATAGTCTGATTCAGTTGGAGTACTCGCAGCAAGACATGCACAAATTTTGGCTGAAAGACTGCCCGGATACTCTCTGGGGAAATGCCAATGGCTTGTATCGCAGATGCTCTCCAGGTGTTTTTGTCAAAACGGATAAAGTGGGAAGTATTCCCATAGAGCAACTAAGTACGTTTGTAGTCAAGCGTGAAACATCTATGAAGGGCGACTGGATCATTTGCCTGGATACTCTTGTGGATTCCGTTTTGAATCATGACCGAAAAGCTACCCGTGTGTTGTGGAGGAATTACTACAGCAGTGAGCTATCGCAGCCTCCATCCTTCGGATGGACGAAAATTGATTCAAGCATTAAAAACAGCACCGTAAGTCCCGTTGTCGACGTCTTGACTCGAGCATTCATTCCAAGACACAATAGGTGAGGGGTAGTGTTGACAGCACGAAAAAAAATGGAGTGAACTGTGTCTTATAATCGTGAAGTACAAAGTATTTGTATGCATTCACTTTAGTACGTCAACAATGAGATAATATGTATTACCTCTGAGTGACTTAGTACGATACAAAAATCCTCCAATGCCACTTCATCATCTTACCACATGAAGAACTTGGTCAAGACAAAGAGTTGCACTTGAAAGAACAAGATAGCCACTGTTAGAAAGTCAGCCAGATTGGTGGTACTGGAATAGTCATTGTTAGGTTTTAACAAATTGAGCGAGACAGGAATCAATAGCTTGTCAAAATACACCCAGGTAAAGGATGCTACGACAAGAGCCTTGGCGAAGATTTTCATGGCGGAGGCTGTAATTTGGGAATCGGATGAGGTAGACTTCGCTGATGACAGCGGCGGGGACAATGGTGCCTTGAACCCGAGCCCAGTTTTCAAGACATTATCTTTGACGCTGTTCAGATTTGCTCCTCCTCCTGGGACAAGAAGACGGTGGTGGAGCTTTTTGGGAGTTCTTTCATAGTGTGAGATTCCACTTAGATCTGAATATGTTCGTCCCTGGCAAGTTACCATCCAATGAAATGGTAGTAAAAACAGAAGCATACATAGATTCCTCATCATCCTTGCACTGCCTGGTGAGTTAAATGTTAAATGGTTGGATAGAGTATTTTTCTGGGGTAGACTAGTCTACCGTAATGCTCAACGAGCAGAAGAGACACCATTCGAGTATCTACCAGGTAGACACCATTCGAGTATCTTTTATTCTTTGTACCAAGCATCGCAAAATAAGCCCAGGTGGGACTATGGCAGTTTACTCTGTTTCCGATTAGCGATATTCATGCGACTCAGGAGTTGGGTCATACTCGAGTACACAACTAGTCGTATTGCTACTTGTATTACTCTGCCTGCTTCCTATTATTACTCTATCCCATATTTACTCCATAATATCTAATAATATTCACATTACCCTTTTATGATCGAATTGCGAGCGTGTGTGCACCGAAAGATTATTCCGTGATTGCTATTCCTGCATCAGCCATAATAAAAAAGTTCATTCCTGAGCTTGGCTCCTGCTCTACAGCACTGTACTCATGGTAACCAAAAGGTCCTACATGCTTCGAAGGAGCAGTCTTGACAACAATATGCCGACCGAACAATGGTCTAGAAAGTGCCAAAGAAACAGAGATCTATACACTATACAAGCAACAAGTTTCTTCGAGAGATGTTGGCACCATTGGCACCTATTGGAAAAGATGAACGATTCGATTGAACATCATCCAAAGACTACGAAAAGATATCGCGAATTATTCGTAAAAATAGTGTTGCAAATTTATCATTTCATTATTTACAATAAGCGATGGTCATAAAAAGCAAGTAAAATGTACAGGATGCTCGTTGTACCTCCGGGTAATCATCATACACATGAAAATTGGCGTTTCCTTTTCACAGGATACCGAGTGCCGACGGTATCGTTCACGCCTTCGCTTTTGTTTGGTTCAATTTGTTCATGTGTTGCTGGTTTGGTGAGTTGCAATTACGCCACAACTTCGCAATGGAGCGAATCACTCTGGCTAAGAACAGCTGCAATCGGCTGCTGGTTCAATGATTGATTCTCTGCTTCGGGTGCATCAAAGGCAACCATGCAGTGGGTAGCAGGCAGAGACTGTTCCATCTCGATTTCTGAACCGACCAGTGAAACGTTCAATTTGCAGTAACATTCTTTATCTTGGCTGGTGGTAGATACCGACGTCAGTTGATCCTGCATATGGGCTAATGACGTAACATGAGCGGCCATGGTCTTGCATCTCTTGTCTTGGAAGACTTGATGAAATGGTTTGCCTAGTACATCCTTGGCTGCCAGTCCTGTCATGCGCGTGTAGGCAGAGTTGACATGGATGATCATAAAGGGTGCAAAGGAGAGAGCGACCAATCTGCAAGGGAAGTAAAAAGAAGAAGATCGGGTTTGAGAATGATCCATCAAATAGAGTGATGCAGCCAATGCAATGCATTATCAGAAGAAATCGTACCTTGGTTCGCTGCTATTTTCGAGTGCTGTTGTCATCGAGACCGTTTTGAGATTTGCTGGTCTGTGTTTGAGTCCATCATCTTCCATAAATGGAGGAACGTCAGTCTCGCAGCTAGCTTCACTGTCAGACGTCAATGATCCAGTGCTACTTTTCTCCCAGTCAATGCCGACTTCTGACGTCCACTGTTCGGAATACATCTTACGCGTTTCAGCAAAAAGTTGATCGACTTCTGTCATGGAATCAAAGGTACGTTTGCCAACAATCTTGGTTAGGAAAGGCGAGTCTGAGACAGATTTGGCGCCTAGTAGGTGAATGCCGCTCATATCAATGTCAAAACCTTCGAGAAATCGAGGTCTAGATGTATGAATGGAAGGGAAAGGCAATCCTCCCTTTTCGAGATCTTCCTTGACTCTTGATGCTGCAAACCTTAGTTCATCTATTTTGCGTCTTTTGAAGCAAGCATCGCGACGACCGTTGATTCGGCCATCGTTGTTGCTATTGATCATTGTGTAAGTATTAGATCGATCAGATGAGCTTCGCGTTGTGTCATCTGAGGGGCTGATTCGAGAATCAGGATCGCTGTTGGAGGATGAGGCGCTGCTAAAGCCAGAGAAGCTGCTTTCTCGGGCTTCAAGGGGTTTGGATGTTGTGTAGCTGACACTGTAGCCTTTTAACAGGCGGGCGCTGAGTTCTGATACCATTGTAAGTTATTCGTTTTGTAAAGGTTGCTTTTTATTAGTCTGTAATTGCTTAATTTTTTGTGTTGTTTGAGTTTTGTGATTGAGATGTGAGGATGTGAGGTACTTGTACTAGCTAGCAGGTGTACTACCGATAACATCACTACTTTTAAGAGTTTCGAGGTTTGCCCTCAAGCTGCAAAATCGTCATTATGCGTTTTCGATTGATGACCAACTTACGATTCAGTACCTTATTCCAAGAGTGGAAAGGTGAATAGTAAAGAGGTGGCGGAGGTATTTTGAAATTTGAATGACGTTTCGCAACGCAACCAGAAAGAACCAAATTGGACAAGCGCTGGAAACGTTTTTGCGATCCAGTGCATCGTTAGAATTTTTACTACGTAGGCAAAAAAGCGAAGCCCTGATGACAGTCCAGGAGTGGTACTACTAGTACTACCAGGTAATAGTAGCAGCCTACTACGTAGTTGTAGTAGGCCAGTACCATAATAGTACTCTTTGATAAAGCTTCAACTCTGGTTCGGATCGCATGGAGATAGAGTTCTTTGAAGATTGATGGTGGAATTGAAGATGATGCACTGCATAAGAAGCATGTCGCTTCTTTTTTATTAGAAGCGCGGTGTGCGACAGTGTGTGCCGTGTCGCAGCTCGGACCACAATTCTACGGAATCAACACTTCTAATAATTGCAGCAATGCAAGGAAAGCCAAGCCTGGGAGTAGCAAAGAACAATGAAATTGGCGTGGGATTTGATATCAGAGGTAATAATTATACGAGGACAAGCACAGCTAGTAGTAGTAATCATGTAGAAGTGGGAAGACAACCACCACAGTCAACGTCGGCTTTGATTCTAGGCTCCTCTTTTGTCCTGCACAGGCAAAAATGCATCATCCATTCGCGTTAATAGCTCTTGTTATGGAGAAAACAAGCACGAACGAAAAAGATTAAGTGCTTCAACCGCAATATTTTGCTCTCCTCTTCCACGCACTTGGTCGCTTGGAAGCACTACTGCAGAGGAATCGAGAGCTGTTCCGTGGCTAGCTGACTAGTACCATAACACATTTACGCAAGTTTTAGTCGTTCTCTTTTCCGAGTATGAGCTTTCGGCTCCCCCACAATCTGAGAGCAAGGTATCACCAGAGCTAGCTAGCGCCCACACTATGGATTGCCTCGCAACTAAGGCTCCACAAGCAGAAGCTATGGAGTTTTTTTTTGCTCGTGTTGTTAACCAACAGGGTTGCTGGTCGAGCTTTCTCTTCTCAGAAGCCGCATGCTAGAAGCTCCAGCTAGGAAGCTCTACCTACTAGTTGAGGGGACACGCGCAGGCGAGAGCCAGCGCGAACAGCCTACCGTGCCCTAACTGCTTCCTAGAGGCTACCGCCATGAGCGCTGAGGCTTGCCGAGTACTTCTGCTATTAACTTTCTTTGAACCTACTCATTTTTCAAAAACGACAGCAAAATAGGTACTCGAGTACTCGCTTGAAGAGCATCACCGTACTACTACTGGTACCAGTATTAGTACAGTAGTAGTAGTATTTGGTAGTGGCACCTGATACTTTACTACCAGTTACTAGCTAGCTAGTACCACTGTACCTTAATGATTCGAAAATAGGTTGCCTTGATGATCAAATTCAAAATGACGTCGAAGTTTTTCTGCTTAAATGAACATTTGTTCCTTCATACTTCACGTCATTTGACGTCAACATCGCTTTATCCACATCATTCCGTCCTCTTAAGGGGATGTTCGGGTTCGGTGTTCTTTTCGCGTGTTGACAAGATTTTTATTCTTGGTCACAGCAAAACAAGGGTCAAAAAATCTATTTTCCGTTTATTCTAGACTACTATATCGGCAACCAATAATTATTTATGGAGTACTCACATAAAGCAACAACCGATTGACACGCAAAAATGCTTCCACCCACTACCCATCCAGCGATCGTTCTATCCGCCAAACCAATTGCAATGGCAGAAAATGGTGTTGGATCATCCAGTGGCTCTGGCAATGGCGAGCTAGATGCTTCGGAGAAGGCTAGCAGCGGCTACAGTGGGTATTCGGCCGATAAAAGCGCCGCTGTTGCCTCGCTCACCAAACTCCCCACCTACATTGGTCTCCTAGACGATAATGGCCGTGGTATCCATCAACAGAACCAAAAAAGTGAGAGTCGCTCTAGAAAGAACGTAGAACTCTACATGACCGCCTCTCGAGCCAAAGAGTATATTGAAGCTGCAGGCATGACAGTCCCTCAAATCAAGAAAGAGGCCACACGAGACTTGGACGGCGTCAAAATTGACATGTCCAAAGTTCATCTTGCCATGGCGGAAACTGTAAAAGACTCGCCCTTCCTTTACACTAGAAATAATTCACATTGTTGTATGCCCGAGGACCCTGATATCTTCAACAGTCTCTTTATATCGACTTATCAAAGTTACCACAAGGATAAGTTATGCAATGTAAAAAGCAGTGCATCTTTTGTGACATCGTCTGAAGGTTATGGGAGCATGTCTTGTGTTGACGACTTCTCCAAGAACAGATCGAAGGAAAAGCCATCTAAGCGAAAACGTGCTTTGATCGATCCGAAAGCATCCAAACTCGCACACATCACTATGAATGAAGCATTGAAGGCCTCTCAAGATGCCAGGTTCGTAATTACAAAAATCGACGTGCAGATGCATATTTGAATACTTCTCCATGGCTCAACCTTTCCAATCAATCATTGTTAACAACTATTTCAGAGTGGTAACGCTGTCTTTTGCTCCTTTTATTGTGGTACATGTCAACACTGCCTACATCAAGTCAACGGGAAATTCTAGTGTCGATGTTTTGGGAAGATCATTGCACGAATGTATTGGTGGCAAATGCAAGAATTGGTTGGATTCCAGTCGAGAGGCCAAACATCCCGTTGCCGCTTTGCACGACCGAGTCTCAACACTTACTTCCGGAGGTCAGAAGCTGGATCAGTACCGTTTGCAAATTTCGCTGGTTGGACCACAATTGGAAGGCAAGAAGTTGGTTGATAAGAATACTGTCACACATTACTCGATAACCTTCCTTCCGAATGAAAACACTGTGGAAGAACCACTACCAGAAAAAAGATGCAAGCTGCCGACAGCTTCAGTCTCCATCTCTTCGAGTCACAAGCTAGTCATGGGATGAACTATTACGATCTTGATGAATTGTCCGATTTGTTTCGATATCCTCGTTGATGACGTTCTTATAGACCTGCTATCTAAATTCTACTATTTTAACACACATAAATACTATGCATTTTCTGGTTTGACGTCGTGTAAATTCAAGTCTTTTTGCCGAGAGTCATAAGTTTGACACCGCCGTATGTTTTTGATTCTTCCAAGAAGTCACTTCCAGATCCAACCTTGCACACGCCTCCACGGAAGGCCAGGTCCATTGGCGGCTCGGGTAAAGCTTTCAATGTATGGGTATCTGCAAACAGCAATGTGCATTTTTCCTCTTTTAATACTTCCAATGTTGCCTCAGCTCGTTCGGATGGCACGCCACATCCTCGAATTCCTCCAACTGCTGGTAGTGCGATGGTTGCTCCCATCATCAAAGCTGAAGAAACTGCCGACCCCATTCCAAAAGCTGTCGTCCGAGCGAGATCGAGTTTGGGGGAGAACAGCCGGTTGTGAGATACAAAACGCTTCAAGTGAAAAGGTGCATTACAGGTGCGATGCTCATGTTCGCATGAAGCAATACATTCGTCAATAAAACGTTTACGCACCATGGCACAAGGTGACAGAAACACATACAACATCCCCTTCGTGAACAGCTAGCTTGAAAGCAGCATCTTCGCCTAATTGCAGGGCTTGTTCATTCGTAAAGGGACTGGTAGAATTGTAATAGGCATGGACATCGGAAATCTCGCTATCATCCGCGACTTCCTCGAAAAAATCATCAAGCCCTCCTTTATGGATCAGATCCTCTAGAAATTCTGCGCTCAAACACGGAAGGGAAAGATTTGTTTCTGCCAAAAATCCAGTAGAATCGGCTGCGATGCTCCCCTTAACCTTTGCGAATTTTGACATGGACTCAAGATCTTTTGCCGTCGCGTAGCAGACACCTAGTCGATTGCAAGCAAGTTGCACCATCAAGTTCTCTGATGTATTAGGAAGATCACTGACAAGTAAGTCCCTTTTTTCAAAGCCGTACAGAGACAGCCATCCAGCTAGAGCATGAGTCTTTTCCGACAGCTCCTTGTAAGTGAATTTATGCTTTTGAAAGGGAGACGTCAGGGCTAGATGAGAAGGAGAGCGAAGCGCGATTTGATCCACCAGGCCAGCAATTGATTTAGAGGCAGAATACATTGCTCTATATGTTACTATTATTTGTGTTTCGATTCAAAGATGAGGATTCGGAAGGAGGGAATGAGAGAGATTGAATGGTGATGGAAGGCGAGAAGATAATACTAGTATTGTTTAAAAAAAAATTGATAGATCAGTTCAGTTGTTTTACAATCAAGATACGTTTTTATTTTTCAGTCATGAACGTGTTAACGTACTAACACAGCTTTATACTGTACAAGGTTATTAGAGCCAAGGTTATCATCATTGTTTTGGCACATTTCTTGTTAATAACAAATAATTAATTGTTTTCGGCACAAGAAAAAGCGCGCTCAGCATCATCATCACCGGCGTGTTCAAACCTGCAATAATGCGTGATTTCCCCAGAAATTGCCATTACCTGCTGGAATTACAACATACTCTAATTGGTACCCGACCTGATGACGCACAGTGATGCAACTTGAAACTCAGCAGGCTGGGAGTGAACAGGCATCTCAGCTGACTGACGCACTTTCAAACACTTTGCTGTTATTATCTCTTGGAATTAACTGTTAAGTGAAGGTCCTTTTATGTATAAGTCTTTGACAAGTTCTTCGTTAGTCACCGTACTTAATGCTTGAAGTTTAGCGGCGAAAAAAGAATTCACAGATGTATCATCTTCAACTCATCAGCTGACTTGGTGCCACCACTTCAGGTTGGCCAGCCTCGTCTACTACAAGTACTCGGTACTAGTAGGTAGCCTGTTTTGGCTACGGACTGTGAGCAGACCAGAGCCCATAAAACCAAAAATAAAGCAAACAGAACTATGTTTACCAACAAGGACAGACTAGAAGCCACCGGCCAAAGCAGACGTCGGACGACTACCGACCATGATGATGAGACCTCCGCTCTTCTGGAGAGCACCAATAAAAGGCAGGTCTCTCTTGAAACTAGTGCTAATGCGAATGAAAGCAGTAACGAAGAAGATGACGAAGGCTACAGCAGTGATGTGACGAGCTCTTTCGACTCGGACGACGACGAAAACAGTCGATATTCGCAACTGTTTATTGAAATCGTTCACGGCAATCATGTGGTGGCTGGACTTGAACCTGTTGACCTTGGAAAACGGAGTACATTCCTTGCAAACGCGGGATCCTCGACGGATCTGCGGTCTCGCCCGCCTCAGGAGGGCAAGAGAAAAGTCGCGAACTTCCAGGACGACCGCCACAAGAAATCGCCTCGACTTGAGATCGCCTCCAATTCTTCTTCTCCCTTCCTGACGAGTCGCGAAGCCTCCCACAACGTGAACTACAAGGCTCTGGTGACAAATCCAGATGTTATCAATGAACTCTGCCAAGTCACCCAGGAATTCTACAAGAAGGATTGCGAAGACGGCTCACCTGGGCAAGATCTTCCACAAAGCGAAGCTCAAGGTATCGAGAAACGAGACATGAAATGCGTGATTATGCGCCCAGAAGCGGAGGCCTCAAACAGGGCCAAAGAGGTCAACGACCACAGAACAAGCCCATCTAGGCGCGTGGTCCCAGGCTTGTCGTCTCCAGCCTCCGTGATGACTTTTCGGGAGGCTCTTGCCCCAACCAGAACACCAAGGTGCGTATTTCAGGCCATCAGGTTATTCATTACCTTAGAGATTTTTAACATTCCACTCACTTTCTATTGCTTTTGCATGGTTTGCAGGGTTGTCACTCTATCTTTCCCACCCTTTATGGTGGTGCATGCCAACGACGCCTACTGCGAAATGACCGGTCACCTCGCCAACGACGTCCTCGGTCTTCCACTGTCAAAGCTATTGGAGAAGGAAGAATCTGTGAAAGCAAGCAAAGACGAATCTGTGATGATATTGCATGACCGCCTGGAGGTTATCGCCTCTCAGAGACAAGACAAGCCAACCCCCAAATGTTTCATCAAGGTGTCTCTGGTTGGACCCGAACGAGAGGGTGCATGGAGCCCAGAGAAGGAGGGCGAACAAGTCGAAAATGAATCAAGGAGCTCTAACGATCCAGAAAGAGATGATGCGAATCTATACATTACTCATTATAGCGTGGAAATGGAACCAACGAGCGGCAGTGAAGGAGATCTCACGGACAGTCTTCATCTCGTTTCCAACTGTTGCGGGATACTGGGCTGACCAAGTACTTGTCCAGGCTACTAGTACTGTGGAAGCAATGGGATCATTGGTTGTCCAAATAAATTGCACATTTGCACTGTTCCACAAAAATACATCGAATTTATCATTTCACTCAATTTTTTAGTAAAACATCTTCAAAAGCTATGATCTGCGAATTTACGTTAGTGAACTAAGGATGGAGCATTCGACTACTGTAGCTACTACTGGTAGTGGTGCTGGGGCTCATGTTGTACTCTAAATAACCATCACAAAAAAATACTACCGGTACCGTACTCCCCGAGTCTCATTCAAACACGAATAAGACGTCAGTACACTTCGTTCTTAGGTTGGCTACCTGGTAGTAGACTACTGACTTTACTGGTTAGCATAAGCGATCCTCCCTCTCCCTGGTACTACTATTAGCTAGTAGAAGTACCAGTAGTAGGTCTAGTAATAATTGAAAAGATTATGCTAGTTACGCGCATTCCTATGAACGATTTTAGGCTTTGCCAGTCAACAATAACAGAAGTCATTTTCTTCTCTGTAGCATAGTAAACTGAAAACCATGCAGAAAGCCATTATCAACCTGAGAAGATTTGCCAAACAAAACCAAGACGCTATTGAAGCCGAGGTTCATGATCCGCTAACTACCAGACAGCCCACAAGATTTCCCACAAAGAGTCCCTCCTTCGTTGAAAAATGTAGAAATCGAGAGAAATCCATTTCTCTTTCTACAAAGTGTGTATTATGTGAAATGTCCGTGGATTATGTAACAAGACCAGACAACACAAAGGCCACGAAACGGAACAACATTGTCGACAGCACCTGCCGCGGCACGGCCACGATTGCTACTATCCTGAGAGACAAACTCGCAACCTGGAGAAGTAACAATTCTTCTGCAGCCGTTAGCAACTTTCTTCGTCATTCAATTGGTTCCATGGTATGAACACGTAACAGTTGTTGCTTGCGAGCTAGGCAATCCTACATAAAATCTTCATTAGCTAAAATATTGGTCTTGCTGACCATCCCAGTAGAGCTACATATTATGTTTCGTGGCGCAATGTTCATGGGACCGGGTAGATCGCTCTCTTTGACACAGAAGCAACGGTTTCTTTCGTTGTATCCACGAACCAACAAAGAAAGCGCCTCGCCACGACACAAATTCGCATCAAAATCCGACGTCGTTGATCCTCATAAAATTACATCAATTGTTCATCACAGGCTATCGCCGCCCTGTTCAATCGAACAAACAGCTGTAAATAGAAAAACAGGCAAGTTGCCTCGACCTATGGAATCGACGATGAAAGAAGAAAACGAATCAAGGGCATACCTATCATTTAGTGATATCGTAGAAGCACCACACCCTCTAGAACTTATAGATACAGCGTCAACTACTCAAAGACTCGGTGGATTAGGTATCCCCCCTCCGCCTGACACGGCAGCAATGAAGCAGTCCCGAAAAGAGAGCACTCTCGCTATTGGTATTGCAACTGGAATTACTGGATTCTTTCTTGGAGGGCCCATTGTTGGAGCTGTTGCTGGTTTTACTACAGCAGCCGTGATCAAGAGGTCAATGAAGAAGCGAGAAAAAAATGCACTCAACAAGTACCAGAAAGAACTTGCTGAGATGTTGTCTCCCACATGCTACTGAGAAAATATATCTAAGAATAGAGTATTGTTTCGCGGAAAAGCTGTACTCAAATGATGGCCTAGCAAGTAGAATAGGTGATGAATGCGAATAGAATGAAACAGTGACAAGCTGGTCAGATATTAGGCAAGATATTAGGCAATACATTAGTCTAATGTGTTGATAATATTAGTATTACTCACTTTTCAAGATGAAACAAAAAAGAGGCGCTTTTCTCTGACAAAACTACCTTCACCCCAGAGCCCATCGTGCACTAGTCTACTCGATGCTATGGTGAATTCACTAGGACACTCCACAGACTCTCAATCCAGAAGACATAGACCGATGGATCTTGTCACTTGAGTACGACTACTACACTACTACTACTAGGAGCTACTAGTCTACTACTACCAGGTAGCTGGCTACTACTCCTACGACTTTTAGTAACTAGCCTCTACGGCGGAGTTTAGTAGAGAGTAGACAACGGTACTGGTACGAGCCAATCTCAATAGTTACGGTTGAATGCCTTATCAAACCTTAACTCTGATTTCAAAATCTACACTAGATATCGTTTTTCTTTCACCGCTCACTTTCTACGATCTACCAGTACGACAAGCGACAAGTATTATTATTTGTGTACTCATCAGTTAGCTACTGTTTTACTTGCTACTAAGCTGTCAGCTTCCCTCTCGTCTCCTTTGAAAAAGAATGATATTCCAAATAATTTTAACAGTGTTTCTGTTGCTAACTGGTGTGCACGCTTCAAAGAGTGAAAGAGCAGCGTTCATCAGACTGACAGCATCAAATCATCGTCGAAAACATATCACAAATCCTCAGCTCGATATAATTGGAACGTCGATTGGCATCACTTTTGCTCTTCGTCTCGTCCAACACAATGAAAATGGAAACTTGATGAGCCCATCATCAGATGACAATGGTGGCATGAAATTATGGTTAGATTTGAGAGGCACGGCTCTCCTCCCTAGTGCAGCCATTGAATATTTAAAAGAAAACGTCGACGATGGCTTCCATAGTTCATCTGTCATTGATCGTGTCGTTTTGTCGGAAGCCAGCTTTGAGGCACTGCTTTCGCAAGACGATGACCAACAGCCCGAAAACCGACGAGATGTCATGTATGCTCCGTCTCAAGGCGACGAATTGATCTTGTCCTCCTATGACAACCAACAATCTCTTCCGTGCGGGAAATTTATTCGCTCGAAAAAAGGTTTGATGTTTAATCCTATTCAAGCATTGGATATCATCATGACCAAGGGTGGATGGATCTGCATGGAAAAGGCACCCGAGAGCGAGGATAAGGATTGGTTCGAAGAAGTGGCTAGTTTGCTGTCGTTACTCATGGCATCTTCCTCATCCTCGTTGGGACAGAGTTTGGGTGGAGACACAACCACCTTGTTGGATAGTACTAGTAACACGGACACGACGACGAAACCTGCATATGTATCAGCTGCTGGTAGAGGATTGGCGATTGCCTGTTCCACTGCAAGTTTGCTCATGGATATTGGAAAGTTGTACCTTCAGCAGACCAGTCTGAAAGCGGGCACCACCACGAGTCCGGGAGGCATTCTGTTGCCTGCAAATAAAAGTTGTAGCAATAGTGTTTTGGACTATGTACTGGGATCGCTCGAGGGTATAAACGGCTTTGTTACTCATGCAGTTGACGATGATCGGCTGTCCATCGCGGTTTTGCTACCATTGGACATCCAATTGTGGAAGACAGCCATCGATTTGATTTCTGACAGCAGCGAGATCAGCAACAGCTCAGACTTTAGATGACAGCGTCTAGCTTCCAGTAGGATTGTTATAGACTACTACTCGAGTACAACATTCTCGCATTTTTAGTACGAAGGAAGAGAGCGTAGACACTTTCTTCTAGCTAGCTGTGCATTTAATTACTATCAATTTTCCTACGAGTGGATGATTTCAATTGTGCCCACTACAACATTATTTTTATTTGTTGACAACAATGCTTTCTTCTGGCAACAGCACCATATCCATCCGCTGATCATATTTTGCCACAGGAATATCACCATCAATGAGTTGGGGTTGTAGACCAACAGCTACTAAAAATGGAGGTTTCTGATCAGTCTGGGACAATCGTTCAATGTAACGATCGTAGTAGCCCTTGCCCTGTCCGAGACGATCTCCTTTTCGATCAAACGCTAGACCAGGAACGACTAAGACATCAATATCTCCAGGCGCTGCCGTCACAACGGGCATTTCGGGCGGTGGCTCGGGAATGTTCCATTTGTTACGTGGCCAGGTCTTGTAGAAGAGGTCGTTCTTGTTTGCTTTGACATTGTCTTCGTCTTCGTCTAACAATACCTTGATCATTTCCATATCCGTAAATTCAAAATTCTTTCCCACTTCTGGAACGTAGATTGTTTTCTTGTGTTCCATGCAGTGCCGTAGAGCAGGGTCTGTATCGATTTCACCCTGGGGCATGGATAGAAACAATCCAACCGATTTGGCATTTTGATACTGCGGCAATGCAATGAGACGATCCCACACCTGTTGGCTTTGGAGGGATATCGTTTCCTGGTCGACGAGTTTCATGCGGGCTCGAATATCTTTGCGCAGAGCTTTCTTGCGCTCTACTAACTGATCATTGGTAGCGTCTGACATGGTGAATAAGAATCGATTGATTTGGATGGATCCGCAATGTCGGTCGACGAGGAGGGGGTGTTGCTGAGGCAGCTGTGGCTGGAAGCAGATTGATGCGGTCGGAAGCGCTACCAAAATAGAAAGTGAACGACAGGCCTTGGCTGGCCCTCCAAATAGAGAGGTCGTCAGTTTGCGGATGGCTTGAATGGTGCTTTAGTAATCTTAACGTATTTGGTTGGGACGAGACGAGCAGTAATACACTAGTAGGTCGACAGGTCAACAGTACGGTTTTTTGTATGGTGGTGAGTACATGGTACTACTACTAGCTAGCTAGTAGTAGAGCCCTGGAGTACGTAGTAGGCTGTTGGCAGTCGGTAGTGACCCAGTTTATGGCACTTGTTGGGCTTATGTATTAAACAGTTATTTTTACAACAGTCATGTGATCTGATTATTACCATCTTACTCAATGTGATTTTAGTATTCTCACGCGCTCGTCTCCTATACCGTAATAATATGATTATTCGAGTTAAATCAAAGTGGTTGAGCAGCTACTGTAACTGTTAAATGCCAGCTTAAAAGTGCTTGGCCATTTTATTTTAATTCGAATACATTTATTCGAATGAATTAAACGAAAGTGGTTCAACTGCTACCTGTTAAATACAAGCTACTGTAGCTTAGAAGAGCTTAACCATTTTATTTTAATACACGGTAACAACCACGAATAATATGATTATTATTATTTGAATTCAATTAAAGTGTTGAATGGCCAAGAACTTTTAGCTGCAGTAGGAGTACCAGGTAGTAAGATTAGCTAGTAGTAGAGCGAGGAGTAGTAGTACCAGGTAGTCTACTACAGCCAGTACTACAGTAGAGTAGCAGTAGGTGGGAGCTGAATCCCGTACAGTACTACTCTAGTACGAAAGCGAACATAAACGCGACTGTGGAAACTACAGCAGTAAAGGTTCGGGATCTGACGTATACTTATTGTTCGACGACAAGGACTACTACTAGTAGTAGTACTGGGCCCACTACTAGCTACTAGCAACCGCTACTAGTAGTAACAATTGTCACCATGACACGAATGAAGAGGTCTATAAGGTCTCTTATACTCCTCAGCAATCTTTGATCAAGTAGGTCTACTAGTAGTAGTCTCTACTAGTAGTAGTCTTTCAGGTTCTTAAAGTTGAAGAATAAACAGTTCTTATTATTTTACTGCTCGCGCTTCTAAGAATACTACCAGGTACTACTAATCCTAATAGAGTACTAACTGGTAATCGTACTTACCACTCTTGTTAGCTAGCTACCGTACTCTAGCTACCTGGTACAGAGCAACCAGTGCCATGGTAGGAATGAGAACGGTGTCTTTCAGAGAACATGATTGATGTCATGATTCTTTTCGTGAACAGGGTGCTACTTGGTAGTAGAATCCTTGCGAAAATCTATTTTCGGCTCGTTCCTCCAAAAAATCAGAACGAATTCTCACTCCATATTAATTTGTGCATTAAAGATTAAAGCCGACTCAACAGTTGCAGGGACAAAACAAAAGGAAAAACCTCAAGAACGAAAATGATTGATGCCATGCGAAAAATTATGAAACTGTTCCTCGTCTTAGCGGAGGAAAATAAGAGTGTCGAGGAAGTGCAATCCCTGGCGGATGCAGTGTTCCACACGGAGTGCCGCATGGAGTTCGATGGGCAGCGATTGAACAAAACTCGCATCATGAACGATATGGAAGAAAAGGTTAAGGCCAAGGTGACTTGGGAATTGATCAAGGTGGAAGAAGATGAATCCTGCATCACATATGAGTACACTGTGCGAGAACCACGCGAAAAGGCCCACAAGATGAAGGCGTCAGCAACGGTTCGCGACGGCAAGCTATTTCACGTTGACAT
>Ga0100380_10001557_pt1 | contig 24929 bp, 17 predicted proteins | sample CryGeymeta201504_FD_80417 | JGI IMG/M metagenome (GOLD analysis project Ga0100380, IMG submission 80417) | Groundwater microbial communities from Crystal Geyser aquifers in Utah, USA - Crystal Geyser metaG 2015-04 | ecosystem: Environmental > Aquatic > Deep subsurface > Groundwater | place... | reverse complement strand
TAGGTGGGCACGCCCATCATCGTGCTGGCCCGCGGCAGATGCGCGAGCACGGCGTCCACGTCAAAGCGCGGCAGAAGGATCATCGCGCCGCCTGCGAGCAGCGTGACATTGGTCGCCACAAAGAGGCCATGCGTGTGGAAGATCGGCAGCGCATGCAAGAGCACATCGGCGGGGGTAAAGCGCCACAGCCCCACCAGCGCCTGCGCGTTCGACAGAAGGTTGCGCGCAGACATCATCGCGCCCTTGGACCGGCCCGTGGTGCCCGAGGTGTAGAGGATCGCGGCAAGGTCATCCATGCCGCGCGGCACCGGGGTGAAACCGTCAGGCTGCCCCTCGGCCAGATCGGGCAGCGTGCCGGTGCCATCCGTGCCCAGCGTCTGCACCTGCGCGCCGTGCCGCACCGCGACCTCGGCCAGCGCGGGCGCGTCATCGGGCGCGCAGAGCAGCAGGGCGGCGCCGGCATCGCCCACGAAATAGTCCACCTCGGCAGGCGTATAGGCGGGGTTGAGCGGCAGGAACACCAGCCCGGCCTGCACACAGGCGGCATAAAGCGCCAGCGCATCGGCGGATTTGCCGACCTGCGCCGCGAGCCTGTCGCCGGGCCCCATCCCCAGCCCGGTCAGCGCATGGGCAAAGCGGGCCGCGCGGGCGAGAAAGGCCGCGTGGGTGAGGATCGTGCCTCCGGGCAGGATCAGGAAAGGTGTCGCGGCCCCGGCATGGCGGCCAAAGAGCCCGTCGTAAAGTGCATTGCCCATTGCGCATGGCCTCCCTCTGTGCCCCCGGCATAGCAATGCGCGGGGGCCGGGGACAAGGGCGGCGCGATGCGGCTACATCGCGCGCGAATGGCGTCCTTCGGGCATGTGATAGGCATCGACCGCCTGTGCCACCAGCCGGGCGATGATCCGGGGCGCGCGGGTGATGCGGATCACGCCGTTTTCGAGGGTGACATGGTCGGCATAGCGGCTGCGCAGGGCCTCGGTGCGGTCGAGCATGGAGGCGTAGCTTTGCCCATGCGCTGCGGCGAGCGCGTTCAGATCGAGCGAGAACCGGCACATCAGCGCCTCGATCATCGCGGCGCGCAGGCTGTCCTCGGCGCTCATCGCATGGCCCCGCTCGGTGGGAAGCCGCCCGTCCTGCACCGCGCTGGCATAGCGCGAGGAGGTCGAGATGTTCTGCGTATAGCCCTGCGGATAACGCGAGATGGCCGAGGCGCCGAGCCCGATCAGCACATCCGACGTGTCGTCGGTATAGCCCTGGAAATTGCGCCGCAGCGTGCCCTTTGCATCGGCCACGGCCATGCTGTCTGTCTCGCGCGCGTAGTGATCGATGCCGATCTCGCGGTAGCCATCCCACGCAAAGAGCCGCCGCGCGGTGTCAAAAAGGTCGAGCCGCGTCTCGGCGTCGGGCAGCGCGTCGGACGGGATCATCACCTGCCGTTTGGCCATCCACGGCACATGGGCATAGCCGTAGAGCGCGATGCGGTCGGGGTTCAGCGACAGCACGCGCTGCACCGAGTCGGACATGCGCGGGCGGGTCTGGTGCGGCAGGCCATAGAGAATGTCCATGTTGAGGCTGTCCACGCCGGCATCGCGCAGCATATCGACCACATCGCGCGTCTGCTCGAAGCTTTGCGTGCGGCCGATGGCATCCTGCACCAGCGGGTCGAAATCCTGCACGCCGATACTGGCGCGGGTCATGCCGATGGCGCGCAGCGCGGCGATACGGGGGGCATCGACCTCGGTCGGGTCGATCTCGACCGAGAACTGCATGTCAGGCGCCTTGGGCCGGAACGTCCCGAGCGCGGCGCCCAGTTCGGCGATCATCGCGGGGCTCAGCAGCGTGGGCGTGCCGCCGCCGAGGTGGATCTGGCTGATGACGACATCGGGGCGCAGCCGGGCACCGATCAGCGCCAGCTCGTCCTTGAGCAGCGCAAGATAGGGGATCAACGGCCGGTCGGTCGATGTGCCCTGTGTCCGGCAGGCGCAGAACCAGCACAGCCGCCGGCAATAGGGGATATGCAGGTAGAGCGAGACACGCGCGCCGGCGGGGACTGCCTGCATCCATTGCGCCGCCTGTTCGGGCCCGACACTTTCGGAGAAATGGTTGGCGGGCGGATAGCTGGTGTAGCGCGGGACCCGCGCGTCAAATAGTCCCAAATCCCGCAATTGCTTCACACTAGACATTGCACAACCTTCTTAAAAATGGGTTAGGGTTTGTTTCAGACTTACCAGGAGCGAGGCACCATCTGCCATGAGCCAAGCTGTCGCTGAACAGGATTGCGCGGACTGTCCGATCCGCCATCGTGCCGTCTGCGCGCGTTGCGAGCCGGATGAGTTGAACCTGCTCGAAGAGATCAAGTATTACCGCAACTACGAGACCGGACAGACGGTGGTCTGGGCCGGCGACGAGATGAACTTTGTCGCCTCGGTGGTGCGCGGCGTGGCCACGATGTCGCAGACGATGGAGGACGGGCGCACGCAGATGGTGGGGCTCTTGCTGCCCTCCGACTTCATCGGGCGTCCGCGCCGCGCGACCTCGCCCTATGACGTGACGGCGGTCAGCGACCTGACCCTGTGCTGTTTCCGGCGCAAACCGTTCGAACAGCTCATCGCCACCACGCCGCATGTCGCGCAGCGCCTCCTGGACATGACGCTGGACGAACTGGATGCCGCGCGCGAATGGATGCTGATCCTGGGCCGCAAGACCGCGCGCGAAAAGATCGCGAGCCTGCTGACGATCATCGCGCGGCGCGAAGCGGCCTCGGGCCTTGTCAGCACCAAGGGGCCGATCGTGATCGACCTGCCGCTCACGCGCGAGGCGATGGCGGATTATCTCGGCCTCACGCTCGAGACCGTGAGCCGCCAGGTCTCGGCGCTCAAGGCCGATGGCATCATCGTGCTCGAGGGCAAGCGGCGGATCATCGTGCCCGACATCCGCAGCCTGATGATGGAAACCGGCGACGACATGGATGGCGGGATGATCGCCTGACCGGGGCGGTCTGCCTGCGGATTGCTCGGTCATCACCGCCATCATTTCAATGCGCCATGATCAACGGCACCGTCGTCGTCTCGAGCATGTCGCGCGTGGCGCCGCCCAGGATCGATTCGCGGAACCGGGAATGGCCATAGGCCCCCATCACGATGGCGTCGGCGCCATGTTCGCCGGCAAAGCGGGCCAGAACCTCGGACACGCGCGGCAGGGTCCGTGCCAGGATCGAGACCTCGGTGCGGACTCCTTGTCGTGACAGCATCACGCTGACAGATCCGCCGGGGTCCGAGCGTTCGGGCGTATGCGAGGGCGGATCGACCATGACGATATCGACATGATCCGCCGCCGTCAGCACCGGCATCGCCGCCCGCACGACCGCAAAGGATTCGTCGCTTTCGTTCCAGGCGACAACGACACGGCGGAAGGGGACGGAATAGTCATGGACCGCGTCCGGCACGATGAGGATGGCGGCGCCGGTCCCGAACAGCGCCGCCTCGAGCACCGTCACCTGCAACGGCGAACGGCCAGGGCCATAGGGCTTGGTCGCGACAAAAAGGTCAGAGTAGCGCGCGAGCCGCGACACCATCGTATCAAGACCGAGTTGCGGCACCACGACCGGCTGCACCGCGTGGCGCACCAGCGTGGCCGGAATCGCCTTGCGAACCCACTCCACCAGATGGTCGGCCCGTTCGCGGGCCTCCTGGGCGCCCGATTCGAGAATCATCGCGGTCGCACCGACCGGCATGACGTCATAGCGCGCCGGGTCGATCCCGAGGCAATGGACGTCCAGGTGCGCGCCTTCGCGTTGCGCGATGGCAAGGGCCGCGTCAAGCGCGGGCGCATCGCCCATATCATCCGTAACAATGACTGTGATCGTCTTGTAGGCCATCGCGTATCTCCCTTGGTTCCGCTGCCGATGCCCGACCATCCCAGAATGACCAGCTGATGCCTTGATACCTATCAAATGCCGCGGCACATGGTTTTGACATGGATCAAGGCGACGCCTCTGTGCTTCTGTGAGATCAGCACCAATGGGCCAACTGTCCGGTCGGTCCTGCCATGTCTGGCAGGCCGGCCCGGACGCACACGAACGAGGGAAAATCCTGATGTGGGACTGGGTTAAGATTGCGGCATTCGGGCTGATCGCCCTGTTTGCCGCACTCGCTGCAAACTGGGCGCGCGACGACGCCTATATGGTTCACGCGCTGATCGTCATGGCGGTCGCGGCCGGCATGTTCGTCTGGTCGGTGCGCCACGCCGGAGAGCCGGCCGGCCCCGCGCCGCAGGGCTATAACGACGCGGTCATCCGCGCCGGCGTGATCGCGACCGCCTTCTGGGGCATCGCGGGCTTTCTGGTGGGCACCTTCATCGCGTTCCAGCTCGCCTTTCCGCAGCTCAATTTCGATTTCCTGCAGGGCTACGGCAACTTTGGCCGCCTGCGCCCGCTGCACACCTCGGCGGTGATCTTTGCCTTTGGCGGCAACGCGCTGATCGCCACATCCTTCTACATCGTGCAGCGCACCAGCGCGGTGCGGCTGTGGGGCGGCAATGCCGCCTGGTTCGTGTTCTGGGGCTACCAGCTCTTTATCGTGCTGGCGGCGACCGGCTATCTGCTGGGCGTCACCCAGTCCAAGGAATATGCCGAACCCGAATGGTATGTGGACCTGTGGCTGACCATCGTCTGGGTCGCCTATCTGCTGGTGTTCCTCGGCACGCTGATGAAGCGCCGCGAGCCGCATATCTATGTGGCCAACTGGTTCTTTCTCGCCTTCATCGTCACCATCGCGATGCTGCATATCGTCAACAACCTGTCGCTGCCGGTCTCGGTCTTTGGGTCCAAGTCGGTGCAGGTCTTTTCCGGCGTGCAGGACGCGATGACGCAGTGGTGGTATGGCCACAACGCGGTCGGCTTCTTCCTCACCGCCGGGTTCCTCGGCATGATGTATTACTTTGTCCCGAAACAGGCCAACAAGCCGGTGTTCAGCTACAAGCTGTCGATCATCCACTTCTGGGCGCTGATCTTTCTCTATATCTGGGCCGGGCCGCACCACCTGCATTACACCGCCCTGCCCGACTGGGCGACAACGCTGGGCATGACCTTTTCGATCATCCTGTGGATGCCGTCCTGGGGGGGCATGATCAACGGCCTGATGACGCTCTCGGGCGCCTGGGACAAGATCCGCACCGACCCGATCATGCGGATGTTCGTCATCTCGCTGGGCTTTTACGGCATGTCCACATTCGAAGGGCCGATGATGTCGATCCGCGCGGTCAACTCCCTGTCGCATTACACCGACTGGACCATCGGGCACGTCCATTCCGGCGCGCTGGGCTGGAACGGGATGATCACCTTTGCCTCGCTCTACTTCATGACCCCGCGCCTGTGGAACCGCGACCGGCTCTACTCTCTCGCTCTGGTCAACTGGCACTTCTGGCTCGCGACCATCGGCATCGTCCTCTACGCCTCCTCGATGTGGGTGACCGGGATCATGGAAGGGCTGATGTGGCGCGACGTCGATGCGCAGGGCTTCCTCGTGAACTCCTTTGCCGACACCGTGGCGGCCAAGTTCCCGATGTATGTGGTGCGCGGTCTGGGCGGCGTCCTGTTCCTGAGCGGCGCGCTCATCATGTGCTACAACCTGTGGATGACAGCCTTTGGCAAGCAGCAGCCTGCCTCTGTCGCCACGCCTGCTGAATAAGGAGAAACGGATCATGGCACTCCTTGATCGTCACGCAATCATCGAAAAGAACGCGACCCTGCTGCTCGCGGCCTCCCTTGTGGTGGTCTCGGTCGGCGGGATCGTCGAAATCGCGCCGCTCTTCTACCTCGAGAACACCATCGAGACCGTCGAAGGGATGCGCCCCTACACGCCGCTGGAACTGGCGGGGCGCGACATCTTTGTCCGCGAAGGGTGCTACGTCTGCCATAGCCAGATGATCCGCCCGATGCGCGACGAGGTCGAACGCTATGGCCATTACTCGCTGGCGGCCGAATCGATGTATGACCACCCGTTCCAATGGGGGTCAAAGCGGACGGGGCCCGACCTCGCCCGCGTCGGCGGGCGCTATTCGGACGACTGGCATGTGCAGCACCTCACCGATCCGCAGTCGATGGTGCCGGAGTCGATCATGCCGCCCTATGGCTTCCTGCGCGACCGGCAGCTTGACGGGCGCTATATCGGCGACCTGATGGCGACGCATCGCGCGGTGGGGGTGCCCTATACCGACGAGATGATCGCCAATGCCCGCGCCGATTTCATGGCGCAGATCGACCCGATGTCGGATGGGTATGATGCGCTCGAGGCGCGCTATGTCGTCGATCCGAACCCCGATGACGACATCGAGCTGCGCTATACGGTCAAGGCGTCGAACCCCGATGGACAGCCCGGCATCTCGGAGATGGACGCGCTGGTCATCTACCTGCAAATGCTCGGCACGCTGGTCGATTTCTCGACCTTCACGCCCGACGCCAGCCGCTGAGGAGGGCCCCGGATGGAAACCTACACCTTCTTGCGGCAACTCGCCGATAGCTGGGTCATGCTGGTGATGCTGCTGCTTTTCATCGGGATGGTCCTGTTCCTGTATCGCCCCGGCAGCCGGCACATTCACGACGCGGCCGCATCCGTGCCGTTCCGCCACGAGGACCAGCCCGCCCGCGTCATCCAACCCCAGAAAAGCCCGGAGACCCGGTCATGAGCAAGAAACCGACACCAAAATCCGCGCCACATCAGGTCGAAACCACAGGCCATAGCTGGGACGGCATCGAAGAGCTGAACAACCCGCTGCCGCGCTGGTGGGTCTGGGTGCTCTATGCCACCATCGTCTGGGGCGTCTGGTACACCATCGCCTATCCGGCATGGCCGGTGGGCCGCGAAGGCGCCACGGCGGGCTACAAGGGGTTCTCGACCCGTGGCCAGGTCGCCGAGGAAATCGCCGCCGCGAACGAGGCCAATGCGGCGATGATGACCCGGCTTGCCGAGGCTGACCTCACCACCCTGACCGATGACCCCGAACTGCACAGCCTCGCCGTGAATGGCGGGCGCAGGATCTTTGCCGCGAACTGTTCGCAGTGCCACGGCTCGGGTGCGGCGGGTGTGCAGGCGGCGGGCTATCCCAGCCTGCTCGACGATGACTGGCTCTGGGGCGGCACCATCGAGGATATCGCCTATACCGTGACGCATGGCATCCGCAACGAACAGTCGCCCGACACCCGCTGGTCGCAGATGACCGCCTTTGGCGAGATCCTGTCGGCCGAGGAAATTGCCCAGGTCGTGCAGCATGTCCGCGACATTTCGGGGCAGGAGCATGACGCGACACTCGCGGCCGCGGGCGAGGAGGTGTTCCTCAACAACTGTTCCGCCTGCCATGGCGAGATGGGCGAGGGCAACCATGACCTCGGCGCGCCGCGGCTGAACGATGCGATCTGGCTTTATGGCGGCAGCGTCGAGAGGATCACCGAAACGGTCACCTACGCCCGCTTTGGCGTGATGCCGTCATGGTCGGAGGAATGGCGCGGCGCCTCCGGTCTCAGCCAGGCCGAGATCAACGCGGTGGCGTCCTATGTCCACCAGCTTGGCGGCGGGCAGTAGTGCGGCGGACTTCCCGGCGGGCGGCCCAAACCGCCTGTCCAACTGCAAGGCGGCATCCCCGGATGCCGCCTTTTTTGCCTGCGGCGGGGGCGGTCACTCGCGGGCGTAGACATCCTCGTAGCGGATGATGTCATCCTCGCCCAGATAGCTGCCGGTCTGCACCTCGATCAGCACCATCGGCACCTTGCCGGGGTTCTCCATCCGGTGCACGGCGCCCAGCGGGATATAGACCGACTGGTTCTCGCTGATGAGCTTGACCGTGTCATCGACCGTGACGCGTGCCGTGCCCTGCACCACGATCCAGTGTTCGGACCGGTGGTGATGGCTTTGCAGCGACAACGCCGCGCCGGGGTGCACGACGATCCGCTTGACCTGAAAGCGGTCGCCCATCACCAGGCTCTCGAACCAGCCCCATGGCCTGTGATCGCGCGGAAAGGTCTCGGCCTGTTTGGCCTTGCCCGCCTTGAGAGCGGCCACCGCCTGCTTGACCTCCTGCGTGCGCGATTTATGCGCGACGAGCACGGCGTCGGGCATGGCGATGGCCACGATATCGGTCAGCCCGATGCCGACGATCGCCTGCCCCTCGGTCTCGGCCCGCAGCAGCGTGTCGGCGCAGCCGATCGCCGTGGCGGGGCCGGTGGTGACAACGCCATCAGGCGCGTCGGCGACCGTCTCGCCCCAGACCGCGGCCCAGTCGCCGAGGTCCGACCAATGGCCGCTATAGGGGATCACCGACAGGTTGTCGGATTTCTCCATCACCGCGAAATCAATCGAAATCGCCTGCGCCTGCGCCCAGGGGCCGGGCGCCAGCCGCAGAAAGGACAGGTCGCGTCGCGCCTCGGCCATGGCATTGCCGACCGCGGCGAGGATGTCGGGCGCATGGGTGCGAAAGGCCGCGATCAGGCTCGCCGCGGTGAACAGAAAGATCCCGCCGTTCCACAGATAGCGCCCTTCGGCCAGCATCGCGGCGGCGCGGTCGGCATCGGGTTTTTCGACAAAGGCGCGCAGCGGCAGCACATCCTGCGACCCCGGCACCGGCATGTCGGCCAGTTCGAGATAGCCATAGCCGGTCTCGGGCCGCGTCGGCGCAATGCCAAAGGTGACGATCCGCCCGGCCCGCGCGGCCGGCAGCGCCGCCGCCACGGTCGCGCGGAAATGCGCGGCATCGGGGATGACGTGATCGCTGGGTGCCACCAGCATCACCGCCTCGGGGTCGGTTGCGGCAAGGTAGAGCGCCGCCGACAGGATCGCGGGCGCGGTGTCGCGCCCTTCGGGTTCGATCAGGATCGCGCCGGGCGCGATCCCGGCTTCGGCCAGTTGTTCGGTCACGATAAAGCGGAAGGCGTCGGAGGTGACGATCACCGGTGCAGCGAACTCCGCCCCTGTGAGCCGCTGTGCGGAGGCCTGAAACAGGCTCTGCGCGCCGATCAGCGGCGAGAACTGCTTGGGATAGCTCTTGCGCGACAGCGGCCAGAGCCGGGTGCCGGAGCCGCCACACAAAAGAACCGGAGTAATCATTTCTGCCCTCGCCTCGACTGGTTTCTTGGTCTTTGCGGCCCGCTGGCCCCAGACCAGCATGCCAAATCCCGCCGCGCAGCGAAAGCCGCGCCGCGCGCTATTTCGACCGCAGCGCCGCGCTGTCGCCACTGGCCAGTTGCGCCAGATACCACTGATAGGTCGCGGCAATCCCGTCGCGCAGGTCGGTGCGCGCGCGCCAGCCCATGCCGGCAAGCCGCGACACATCCAGCAGCTTGCGCGGGGTGCCGTCGGGCTTGGTCGCGTCAAAGACCAGCCGCCCGGTGTAGCCCGTCACCTCGGCCAGCATCGCGGCAAGCTCTGCGATCGACACATCGCTGCCGGTGCCCACGTTGATATGGCTCAGCATCGGCTGGGTATGGGCGGCATAGGTCGCCGGGGCGAGGTCCATCACGAACAGGCTGGCCGCCGCCATGTCATCGACATGCAGGAATTCGCGCCGGGGCCGGCCCGACCCCCAGATCACGACCTCGGGCGCACCATCGCGCGCGGCCTCGTGGAACCGGCGCATCAGCGCGGGCATCACATGCGAATGGGTCGGGTGGAAATTGTCCCCGGGTCCATAAAGGTTCGTCGGCATCACCGAGCGGTAGTCGCGGCCATATTGCCGGTTGTAGCTCTCGCAGAGCTTGATGCCCGCGATCTTGGCGACCGCATAGGGCTCGTTCGTGGGCTCGAGCGTGCCGGTGAGCAGCGCATCCTCGCGCATCGGCTGCGGCGCCTCGCGCGGGTAGATGCAGGACGAGCCAAGCAACAGCAGACGCTGCACGCCGGCGGCATGGGCCTGATGGATGACGTTGCATTCCATCATCAGGTTTTCATAGATGAATTGCGCGGGATAGGTGTCATTGGCGATGATCCCGCCGACCTTGGCCGCGGCCAGGATCACCACATCGGGCCGTTCCGCCTGCATGAAGTCGCGCACGGCGACCTGATCGGTGAGATCGAGCGCGTCGCTCGTCCGGGAGATGAGCCGGTCGCCCCCGCGCGCCTGCAACTGCCGCAGGATCGCGCCACCCACCATGCCACGATGGCCTGCCACATAGATCTTCATCGGTTCTGCCGTCTCTTTCGTCCCGAGGCCCGCCGCAGGGCTTGTCCGCAAAGCCGCTATAGACCGGCCAGCAGGTGCTGCAAAGACGAAACACGGGCGCGGACAGTCCGGTCTGCGGGCCCAGTCGTCAGGGCCATGGCCCAACGCGCCGGGTCAAAGGCGCCGGGTCAAAGGCGCCGGGTCAAACCCGCGCCCGCAGGCACAGGCATCTGGTGCGTCATCATTCGAAACTGACGGGCAGATCATAGCCATGCTCTTTGAGCAGCGCGTGGCGCCGCGCAGTTTGCAGGTCATGCGCGACCATCTCGCGGCACATCTCGCGCGCGGTGATCTCGGGTTCCCAGCCCAGTTGCGCCTTGGCCTTGGACGGGTCGCCCAGCAGCGTCTCGACCTCGGCAGGGCGGAAATAGCGCGGGTCGATGCGCAGGATCACCTGCCCCGGCGACACCATCGGCGCGAGGTCACCCTCGACACGGGTCACGGTCGCGGTCTCGTCCACGCCGCTGCCGGTAAACGCCAGCGTAAGCCCGAGGTCAGCGGCAGCCCAGGTGATGAATTCGCGCACAGAATATTGCACACCGGTGGCGATCACGTAATCCTCGGGCTTGTCCTGTTGCAGCATCATCCACTGCATCCGCACGTAATCCTTGGCATGGCCCCAGTCGCGCAGGGAGTCGATATTGCCCATGTAGAGGCACGGCTCGAGCCCCATTGCGATATTGGCCAGCCCCCGCGTGATCTTGCGCGTGACAAAGGTCTCGCCCCGGCGCGGGCTCTCGTGGTTGAAGAGGATCCCGTTGCAGGCATAGATCCCATAAGCTTCGCGGTAATTGACCGTGATCCAGTAGGCATACATCTTGGCCACCGCATAGGGGCTGCGCGGGTGAAAGGGCGTCGTCTCGCTCTGCGGGATTTCCTGCACCAAGCCGTAAAGCTCGGACGTGGAGGCCTGATAGAACCGCGTCTTGTCTTGCAGCTTGAGAAAGCGGATCGCCTCCAGCAGGCGAAGCGTGCCCATTCCATCGACATCGGCGGTATATTCGGGGGCCTCGAAGCTGACGGCGACATGGCTCTGCGCGCCAAGGTTGTAAACCTCATCAGGCTGCACTTCGCTGAGGATACGCGTCAGGTTGGAACTGTCGGTCAGGTCGCCGTAATGCAGCCGGAACGACGCGTTCGAAATATGCGGATCCTGATAGATGTGATCCACGCGCGCGGTGTTGAACAGCGAGGCACGCCGCTTGATCCCGTGCACCTCATAGCCCTTGGCCAGCAGAAACTCGGCCAGATAGGACCCGTCCTGCCCGGTGACACCAGTGATGAGGGCGGTTTTTGTCATGTCGATTTCTCTCGATTCCGTTGCGTCGGTTCTGGCCGCACCTGTCTGTTTCGCTACACCACGAAACGCCTTGCGAGGCTGTATCAAAGCACCTGCGGCGGCACAAGCGACGCTGAGAGGGCTGACCGAGCCTTGCCCGGCCAATGATAAGGCCGCGCCGGATCAACGGCGCGGCCCAAAATGTCGCGGCAGCAGAGACCCAGGCTAGAGGATAAAGTCGCCCGCGTTCAGCGCGGTGTAGTTCTGGAACAGGATCTGCATGTCCGCGACCCCATCCCCGTCGATGTCGCCCTCGACGATCGCATTCAGGCCAAAGACGGCAAAGCGCAACTGCCCTGCGACCCCGCTGAACGCCGCCGTCGCCAGCCAGGCAAAGGTGCCGTTGCCCGCAAGCGCGCCGTTCGCGTCGATATTGGCGAGGTTGACGATGTCGGTATTGTCGAAATCCGCAATCGTATCGCGGTTCGCAGGCCCGGCCGGCGTTTCCCACACGCTGTTGAACACGAAAGTGTCCAGCCCGGACCCGCCAAAGAGCGTATCCGCACCGCCGCCGCCATTGATGAAGTCGTTGCCGGCCTCACCGCGCAGCGTGTTGGCGAGCGCGTTGCCCACCAGCGTGTTGGCGAGCGCATTGCCGATGCCGGTCACCGCACCGCCTTGCAACTCCATCCGTTCGACATTGGCCGTCAGCGTATAGGTGTTGAGGTAGGAAATGACCGTATCGGTGCCCTGCCCGGCGGATTCGAACACAAGGTCACCCGCGGCCCCGACAAAGAACCGGTCGTTGCCAGCCCCGCCATACATCAGGTCATTGCCGGCGCCACCGTTGATGATGTCGTCACCGGCGTTGCCCACGATGTAGTCGTTGCCGGCCTCACCGTTCAGCGTGTTGTTCAGCGCATTGCCGACCAGCGTGTTGGCGAGCGCATTGCCGATGCCGGTCACCGCCGCGCCCTGCAACTCCAGACGCTCGACATTGGCCGTCAGCGTGTAGGTGCTGAGGTATGAGATCACGGTATCCGTGCCCTCGCCCGCGGCTTCGAACACCAGATCGCCAACCGCCCCGACAAAGAAGCGGTCGTTGCCGAGCCCGCCATACATTTCGTCGTCGCCGGCCCCGCCGTTGATCACGTCATTGCCTGCACCGCCGACGATATAGTCCGCACCGCCCTCGCCGTTCAGCGTGTTCGCATTCCCGTTGCCGACCAATGTGTTGTTCAGCCCGTTGCCGGTGCCGGTCACGGCCGCACCCTGAAGTTCCATCCGCTCGACGTTCGCGGTCAGCGTATAGGCGTTGAGGTAGGAAATGACCGTATCGGTGCCTGCCCCGAAAAGCTCAACCACCAGATCGCCGGATGCGCCGACGAAATAGCGGTCGTCGCCTTCCCCGCCATACATCTGGTCGTTGCCCGCCCCACCGTTGAGCGTGTCATTGCCTGCGCGGGTCTCGATCACATCGTCCCCCGCGCCGCCGGTCACGAGGTCGTTGCCGGTCGAGGTGATCACGCGTTCGATGCCGCTGGCGATACCAGGGGTGAAGAAGGACACCACGCTGCCCCACCGCCCCTGCAGCAGATCGACAGCCAGATTGAAAGCGGTGAGAGCAGACAGATCGAGCGTGTCGAACCCGGCACCGCCGAACAGCGCGTCGTCACCTTCGAAAAGCCCGACCACCATCCAGTCGTCACCATCGCCGCCATAGACCGAATCGGTTCCGTTCCCGCCATCGAGGTAGTCATTGCCCACCCCGCCATAGACCGCATCGGTTCCGGTCCCGCCATTGACGCTGTCATTGTCATTCCCGCCGAAGACATAATCGTCTCCGGCCCCGCCATCGAGGTAGTCATTGCCCACCCCGCCAAACATCGTGTCGATGCCGTTGCCACCAAAGATGGAATCGTCGCCTCCGGCACCGTCAAGTACATTGTCGAAATCATTACCCGTGATGATGTCGGCCAACAGTCCGCCTGTGGCATTTTCGAAGCCCTGGAGGTCGAATGTCGAGCCGGCATAGCCCAGGGTCTGCGCGACCAAATTGATGTCGAGAGAGTAACCCGTCAGCGCCTCAGCATCAAACGTATCGTTTCCGGAACCGCCGTACATATGGCCGGTATAAAAGCCATCTTTCAGGACCACCCGGTCATCGCCGGACCCGCCAAAGACCGATCCACCAAGGAAATTGACAGCGATGATCGTGTCGTTGCCCGATCCGCCAAATGTCACATCATTAGATTCAAAGCCGGCATCGAGATAATCGTCCCCCGCGCCGCCATAAAGGGTATCGGTACCTTGGCCACCCAACAGGGTGTTGTTGCCCAGATTGCCGGTGATCGTGTCGTTGCCCGACCCGCCGGTCACATTCTCGATCAGCGACCGCGTGTCGCCGTTGACCAGCAGCGCCAGCGCAAAGTTGCCGGCCGCTGGCGCGCCGCCACCGTTGCGGGCGTTGTGATCGGCAAGCTGGGCCGCGTTGTACGTTGAATGCGAACCCGGTGTCAGGTTGATCGTCATGTCGTCGCTGAAATTCGACAGGTCGATCGTGTCGATCCCGTTGCCATCCCAGATCGTGCGCAGCACGATATTTCCGCTGGGCGTGCCCTGGCTGACACCATTGATGAACATCTCGCCCGTCGTGGCGGAAAACGTATAGAAAGAGTTGCCGGCGTTCGCGTTGTAATTGGCGCCATACATGAACTGCAACGCCGCGATGTCGAACATCTGGTAGGTCTGCGGCTGGTTGAACCCTTCACCACCAAAGCTGGTGAACCCGGGCGCCAGGTGGTAGGTCATCAGCGACCACGACTGCCCGTTCACAGACGAATTGAGCGCCAGCGTGCCATTGCGCCCCGACCCGCCCGCCAGCAACCCGGCAAAGTAGTTGGTTCCACCCAGCGCGGTCAGGTCGAGCGCGGCATAATCCTGGTGCCCATGCTTGAGCCCCAATGTGTGACCGATCTCGTGCATGATCGTCGCCATGCCCCAGTTGCCGATCGCGGGCGTGGTATAGAACGGCTGGCCGGTCATGCCGAACCACACGTCGCCCGAATAATCCTGCACACCCGGGAAATTGCCATAGGCTGACGCAACCGCTCCGGCCATGGTCTGGGAAAAGCGCAACGTGGCGTGGACGCTGTTGGTCTCGGTGATTTCGGTGAATGTCAGACCAGTGTATTCAGCCACGAGCGCCAGCGCATAGCGCACCGCGTCCTGTTGCGCCGCGTTGAAGGCCACAAAATTGCCGGCGTCGGCTTCGCCATTGGGGTTCGAGGTGCCGTGGTAATTCGACCCGCTCGTCGGGAAACTGTAGGTGAGGCTGCTGATCGTCCACTTGGACCCGAACAGCGTCGCGTCGATATCGCGGTTTCCCGTGAACTCCATTGGCGCGCCGGGGTTGATATCGGTCAGCATCGCGGCGAGCCCCGCACCCGAGGCGCTGCCCAGGCCAGAGGCGCTGTCCGATCCGCCCGCCGCGGTCGAGCCGCCGCAGAACGGGCAGCAGCACATCATCGGCTCGACCGGCATTTCCGCGGTGACCGCGGCTTCGGCAGGCGCCGCCACGACGACATCGGCGGTCACCGGGCCGCTGACCCTGGTGTAATCCTGAACCCCCGCGCCAACGATGCCGACGGTCTCGCCGCCCGCCGTCAGGGCCGCGATCATCGCGCCGAGGTCGCTATCCTGCGGCCAGTCGATGGACTCAGCACCGAGGGAGGCAGCAGCCGTGACATCGACTTCCGTGTCGGACAGAACGCCCAGGTCGGCGACAGAAACCGAAGCAAGCAATTCGGCTTCTACAACGGGGCTGACAGATGCGCTTGCGATGCCGTCATCAAGAAACGATGAAAGGACATCGTCCAGAACAAGGTCTTTGGCCATTTAAGGGTGCTCCACCACAGAATAAAATGTGTCGTGTCGACAGGAAATATGGCGGGAAGTTAGCGGAACGATGGCAATCTGGCAAGATGTGTTAACCGTCTTGCCTGACGAAGCGTCACTCATGGCCACGGAGTCTGAGGCTGAGCGCGCGCAATGGCCTGGTGATCCGCCACGATTTCGACCTGTGCACCTTGTCGATATAGGCCTCGGCAACGGCAAGCCGCTCGCGAAGGCCCGCCATGTCCTGCCGCGCCTGCACCTCGACATCGGTCGCGTGCCGGGTCAGGGCGGCGGACTGGTTGCGGGCCTGCGCGGTGCGTTCGGCCTCTTCCCACAATGCCTGCCGCAGGCTGCGCGCCCAGGCATGGTCCCGTTGCGCAGCCGCGGCGTGCTCGGCCGCGCTCGCGTCAATGCGGCGCATGACATCCCACAGGTCAGATGGCGCGACAGGCGCTTCGGTCACCGACGCCGCCCCGGACAACCCGGTGGCCAGCACGGCAAGTGTCGGATCATCCCGCATGGCCATGTCCGCCAAGACCCGGGAAAGGGCCAGGATGGTCGCGCTGAACGCCGGCACCGGCGCAGGTGGAATGACCGCAGGGACGTTGCGGCCGATCCCCTCCGCCAGCCGCCTGACCTCGCCTCCATCGCCCAGCAACAGCGCATCCTCGCACAGCAGCAGGGTCTTGTCCGGCGCGCCCTGTCCCGGATCCAGGGCCAGATCCAGGGCCAGCGTTACGCCCCTGCGCCACCTGTCAACCGCATCGGAAAAGCTGGCCCCATTGCGCAGCGCGCCGTGAAAATGCGCGGCCGGGCTGGAATAAAGGACCACGCGGCGCTGATCGCCATCCCTGCCGGGGGCGCGTGTCCTCACGGTGAGGCCGGGCCAGACATGCGCGATCCATGCGGCGACGCCCAGATCGTCGAACGGATCGGGCCGGACCAAAATAAGGTCGCGCGAGATGTTGTCTTGCTGTCCCATGTCCCTGCCTCTCATCCATTCATCGCTCTTGCCGCTCCCGGTCATGGAGTCCGTCGTGCCGCTCAATGCTGTGGGTCGCTGGCCAGCGAGTCTATAGATTGCCGCGTCTGCGCCTCGAACTCAGCCGAGGTCATCATGTCTGGACCGGACCTCTCCGCAGCCCTGTCGGGTGGCAGAAACGCGGTGATCGCAGCAAGAAAATCGCGCCCGAAACTGCGTCTCGCCTCATTGTAATCGCCCTGCGGGCCGGGTGTTTGCGGCGACTGCGCCAGATCGGCCATGATCGCGGCCAGCGCGTCCGGGTCATGGCGCGCGAAAAAGCGGCAATTGCCGGTCAGCTGTTCCTTGTGCACGTCGAGATCGGACGCGACGACGAATTGGCCCATCGCCTTGGCATCCTCGACCACGGTGGACCATCCCTCGAACAGCGAGGGCTGCACGACATATTGCGCGCCGGCCATCAGGTTGAGCTGGTCGTCACGCGGGATGAAACCCAGAAAGCGCACGGTGTCGGCAATGCCCCATTCCGCCGCCTTGTCCCTGAGGTAAGTGCTGAAACCCTTGACGCGGTAGTCGCTTTCATTGCCGGTAAAGCAGACCGTCGGCGTCAGGCCGCGCGCCTTGAGGATCGCCAGCGCCTTGAGGATCAGGATGTGGTTCTTGTGCACCCAGACCTGGTTGGCGCACATCACATAGGGGCCGGTCAGCCCATAGGCGGCGCGCACACTGGCCTGCCGCGACCTGTCGAAATGATCGAAGGTCGCAAAATGAACGACGGCCACATTGCGGCATTCGCCAGGAAAGAACTGCTCGACATCGCGTCTGACAGCCTCGCTGCTGACCACCAGCCCGGCGGTGGCGAACCGCTGGCGGTAATGGCGCCTGCGGTTCGCGATCTCGTCGGGCGAGCAGTAATAGGGCAGGTGCAACTCCTGGAAATCGGGAATCCACGAGACGGTCCGCGCCGCCTCGCTCGGCGGGGCCCAGGGAAAGAGCGCGTCAAGGGGAAACCGGCCGGGCGCCGCGTTGAACGCCCCCGCGTCCAGCCAGCGCAAATGCGGATAGCCCGTTTCCTGCATGAACCGGACAGAGTCGGGCCGGGCGCTGATCAGGGTGGCCACCGGCTGCTCCTCGGCGGGCAACATGCCCAGCGCCGCGACAAGGTTGCGCAGGTAGTAGCTGCCACCGATCCAGCCCTCGTTGATATCAAACAGGATGCCGATATTCCTCATCCGGTCATTCCCTGAGCATCGCGGGCGGCTCGGCCGCACTCACGGCGCGGAACCAGCCGACATAATCGGCAAGCCCGGCCATCAGGTCCACCTGCGGCGTCCAGCCGGTCGCCAGCGCGCTCGTGATCTCGGCCTGGTAATGTTGCGGATCGCCTGCGCGCACCTCGCCGCTGAACCCCACGCGCCCCTCGAAGCCGCAGAGCGCGGCAAGCTGCCCGAGAATCTCGCCGATTTCGACGGCGCGCCCGGTGCCGCCGTTGAGGACCGCTGGCGTATCTGCCTGCGCAATCGTCCCGGCGCGGATCATCAGCCGGGCGGCATCGGCGACATGGATCCAGTCGCGGGTCTCGGACCCGGTGCCAAAGAACAGGCTCTCGCCGCGGTCGATCTTGCGGCAGGCATCCCACAGCAACTGCTTGCGCAACCCGGCGCCATAGACCGAAAACAGGCGCACGATGGCGACCTTGACGCCAAAATGCCGGGCGTATTGGCCGGCCAGCAATTCGCTGATCTTCTTGTTCACGCCATAGGGCGAAATCGGGTTGCAGGGCGCATCGGTGCGGATCGGCAGATCGGTTGCGCAGCCATAGACACCCGCGCTCGACGCGAGCACCACGCGGGTGGACCCGCGCAGCCGCGCGAATTCCAGCACCGTCTGGGTGGTGAGCACATTGCTGTCGAAATCGCGGCGCGGCTGTTCGAGCGACAGCGCGACCGACCCGCTGCCCGCGCAATGGATGATCGTATCGGCGTCACCCGCGACATCGCCCAGCGTCGCCGGGGTGATGCCGCCATCGCTCCAGGCGGCCAGGCCCAGCGCATCGCGCTCGGCGGCGGCCAGCGGCGTGCGCAGCAGCCCCGCCACCTCGACCCCCTGCGCCACCAGCTCGCGCACCACATGCCGGCCGATAAAGCCGGCAGCGCCGGTCACGACAACCCGCCGGGTCACTTCACCACCACAAAGCTGTAGAGCCGCCCCGGCGCGCTGTCGAAATGGTCGCGGATGCGGAACGCAAAGTCGGGCACCTCTTCGGGCCGCACTCCGGCGATGCGGGCGAGCCGGGTGCGTTCTTCCTCGTGCGACGCGGGAAAGACATTGATGACAGAGGCATAGGGCGACAGCAGCGTGACCGAGGCCGGCCCGGGCGCCGAGAGCGCGGCCCGGTATTCTTCGAGCGTATAGGCGTTCTCGCCGCCGTAAAGCGCGTGCAGCGGATGACTGTCCAGAAACGCCTGAAGGTCGGAGCGCCGGGTCAGCACATGCTCGCGGGTGGCGATGAACGTGCCGCCCGGACGCAAGACACGCAGTGCCTCGGCGCACATCTGTTTCAGATCGGCGGCGTGGTGCAGCGCCTGACGGCAATGCACCACGTCGAAATGCCCGTCCTCGAAAGGCAGCGCCTCGGCCTTGCCGCCCTGCACCTCGATCGGCAGGTCGGCGATACGGGCGATTTCCTCGATCGCCGCAGCACCGACCAGTCCGCTGGCATCGGGTTCGACCGCAACAACGTCCCAGCCATCGCGCGCCAGAGCAAAGCTCGAAATGCCCCGCCCCGCACCAAGGTCGAGCGCCCGGCCCGGCGGCGCGGGCAGCAGCGCGCGCACACCGCCCCATTCCGGACTGTCGGCAAAGCGGATGGCAGCCTCGAGCGCCTCACCGTCGAAATAGCAGGCATGGGCCAAGGCGCGGTTGGCAGGGTCCGGGTGTTCGACCAGCCAGCGCACGGCCTCTTCCCAGGTCATTGTCGGCTGTGTTTCTTCTGTCATGTCCGCAATCCCCGCCATCACTCGGGCGCCGGGCCGAAGGTCACCGGCGGCAGCGGCACATCGGGAAAGCGCGCAGCATCCCGCACCGCCCGTTGCGCCATCGGCGCATCGTCCTGCGACAGCACCCGCGCCGGATTGCCCCCAACCACGCTGTATGGCGGCACGTCACGGGTCACGACTGAGCGGGAGGCCACGACCGCGCCCTCACCGACAGTCACGCCTTTCATGATGACGGACCCGAACCCGATCCAGGCCCCGTCACCGATCACGACCGGGGCGCTGGCCACGCCGTGCCAGTTCTTGAACACACCCAGCCTGCCCTTGCGGATCCCCGCCAGCCAGTCAGTCGCGTCATTCTCGCGCAAGTTGCGGTCCCGCGAATGCGAATTGTTGTCCAGAACCGTGACATCCCAGGACAGCATCACATTGCGCCCGATGCGGATCCCCTCGGGTTGTGTGCAGATGATCAGCGTCCCGTTGCCGATCGACGTGCCATCGCCCACCGTGACCGACCCGACGCCGCGTTCGAACACGATGGTCGCGGTGACGTCGCAGTGATGGCCCACGTGGACATAGGTGCGGTTCTCGCGCCGCACCCGGACATCGACATGCATCCCCTGCACACGCGAATCGCCGGGCGCGTTGACGGTGGGCTGTTGTTGTGCGGCCGGCGCGGGCAGCCAGGCTCCGGTGTCGCCGTTGATCAGCTCGATCGCTTCGATGATCACCCCGCCTTCCCGATTGTCGAACTTGCGCAGATGGCTGGTGGACAGGCGCACCACCAGGTCCTCTTGCGACGGGTCGAGCGCCACAAAGAAGGACTGTGGCTGCGCGATGTCATGGGACACGGCCGGACAGGCCTGCACCAGGCCCGGCCCTTCGATCAGCAGGATCTGGCCTTCGGTCATGTTGCGGAACCGCACATGCAGGGTCGGGCGGCTGTAGCCGGCCGGGCGCAGGCGCAAGTACATCTCGCGTCCCTCGCTCCAGGCATAGGACCCCGGCATCGCAGGATTACCCGACCATGTCTCGACCCCATAGAGCCCGAGAACCTGATGGCGCAACAGCGTTCGCGACAGCGGATGTAGGGTGTCACGCGGCGTGGCCCCGGCAAAGCCACGCATTGCCGCCGCGGCGATCATTGGCAGAAACTGCGCTTCGGCCGGGTCTGACGACAGGCGCGCGGTCCAGCCGGGGGCCGCTTCGGCCAGCAAGGCGAAATCGGCGCCGCTGCCGCAGCGCAGCAACAGCCGGCGCTCCTGCGCATCCATGTCATCCACCACGGCCTGCACGAATTCGCCGTGGAACTCCGGTGCGAGGTGGTGGCGCACGAAACCGGTGGGCAGGACATAGGTCAGCGCGAGCCCGCTCATCCTGTCCAACAGACCCTCCGCCTTGAGAAAGTCGAGGCAAAGGCGGCGGATATGCAGGAAATCGAACGCCTTGCGGCCGCGGTCGGTGGAAATCGACCCTTGCCGGCGCAGGTACATGTAGCTCACCGCCGGATCGACAAAGATCGTCTCGACCCGCGCCATCAGCTTGAGCGCGAAATGGTGGTCCTCGTAGTAAAAACCCACCGGAAAGGTCAGGTCATGCGCACGGATCACGTCGCGCCGCACGATGAAGCGCCAGGTCTGCGCATTCCAGCCAGCGAGAGAGCTATACGACTTTTCGCGCGCGACGGGCCGGACAATCAGCCCGCCAAGGGACGGATCGGCAATCGGCACATACTCGGTCTTTCCGGCCTCGTCGATATAGGCAAAGTTGACCATATAGGCATCGGGGCGCGCCTCTCGGAGCACCGCGAGGATACGCCCCAGACTGTCATCGCGCAGAAAATCGTCGGAATCGACGAACCACACATAGTCGCCCCGGCACAGTGGCAGACCCGACAGCCGCGCCTGGCCCAACCCCTGATTGTGCTGCGTCAGGACACGCACCCGCCCGTCCACCGCCGCAAAGGCCTGCGCCACGGCAAGGGTGTGATCGGTGGCGCCGTCATTGACGACAATGACCTCGAAGTCTTCTTCGTCCTGCATCAGGATACTGCGCAGCGCCTTGCCGAGGTAATCGCCGACATTGTAGCTCGGCACCACGATCGACAGGAGCGGCCGGGCCTCGGGCGTCTTGCCGACAAACCGCAGCCCGTTGCGCGCATAGAGCGGCGCCGCCTCGTGCCACAGCACACCGTCAAAGATGTCGAGCATCCGCGCGGTGTCCACATTCTCGGCCCGCAGCGCCAGCGCGGCGCTGATGTTGAGCGGCACATGCGCATGCCGCGCGATCACCGGCTTGATCTCTTCGGGCGCGCACCAGCCGCGCGCCCCGAACAACAGCTTGAGCGCATCCTCGCGGTTCAGGTCGATCAGCGGAAAGTTCTGCTTGATCAGGCCATGCGCCTCTTGCCAGACCAGATCGGGGTTCTTGTTCGACATGCCGGTGAGCGGAAACAGCACCACCGCCTGCGGCAGATAGGTGAACGTCTTGCCGGCGCGGATCGCGCGGTGCATCCAGCGGGTATCCTCGGCCATCGGATAGACCTGACCAAAGGGGCCGATCTCGTCATAGGCGTCGCGGGTGGCGAACATGCCGTTATGTCCGACCGGGCCGCCGCTGACAAAAGCGTTGAGCCCCCAGGGCTCGTCCTTGCGGCGGCGGGTGTGGCCCTCGGGCGTGACCTCGATGGTCTGGCCGCCATAGACATCGGTCCGGTTGGCGGAATGTGCGGCCGCCACACAGTCGAGCGCGCCGGGCAGATAGCAGTCACCCGCCCCCACGATCCCGATCAGCACGCCGCGCGCCATGGCGAGGCCCTTGTTCAGCGCATCATAAAGCCCGCGGTCGGGCTGGCTGAAGCATTGCGTCACCACATGCGGCCAGGCGCGCGCGACCTCGAGCGTGTGGTCGCGCGACCCGCCGTCGATCACGATGCATTCGACATCGTCGCGATGCTGCTCTGCGATCGAGCGGAGCGTTTCGGGCAGGTCGGCGGCGGCGTTGAAAGTGGCGATGAGGATGGTGAACAGCGGGCGCGGCGCATGGTTCGAGGCGACCCGTACGAACCGCGCGGGCAACGCGGCCCAGTCCACGGGGCCGGTGACGGCACGACGGCGCTCTTCATCGGCCCCGGCAAGCAGCATCCCGCGGGCGACCGCGACATTCAGCCGTGCCGAGCGATGGCGGCGCAACAGGGCGGCCAGCGCCTGCCCGTCCGCGTCACTTTCGCCCTGCCCGCGCGCGAGGCTGGCGAGCAAGGCGCAGTCCTCGGCAGAGAGATCCAGTTCGGGAAATGCCGCAGAAATGCCGGACGGACCATCTGCCTCCCCCATGGCCGCCGACGGCAAAGTTGCCACGGCCCCCTCTGCCAGAACGCAGGTCAGGCCCGCGTCGATCGCGCGCGCTGTCATCGCGCATCCGGCGATGGCCTGCGGTGTCCGGTTGACCACCCCCAGCCGCAACAATGTCTCGGGCGCGGCAAAGGTCGCTGCGGGAACGAGCGCGGCGCGCCCGAGCAGCGCTGCGGGATCGAGCAGCGCCGCAGGATCGAGGTCCGCGCGGTCAAACGCGCTGCTTGTCCCATCGGCCTGCGCGACCCGCACATCGCAAAGGACAAGGTCCGCCGGCCCGGTCGCAAGCGCGCGGCGCAGGGCGACGACGGTTTCCGGCGCATAGGCCGCACCATCCGCCGCCACGACGGCCAGCGCCGCCCCCGCCCCGCGCAACGCGTCGCGCAGCGCATCGTCCGGGTCACCCGACACGACCCGGAGGTCAACGGGCCGTCCGGGTTCTGCAAGGCAGGTCGAGATGTCAGGCGTCAGGGCATCGGTGAGCAGAATGCAGGACGTCGCAGGATCCGCCATGGCCCGGATCGACCTGAGCGTCTGGCAACAAAGCGAGGCGCCCGAAAAGGACGGGACGATGAAAAGCACATCAATCATCATTGGATACTCTTTGCAAAAAGGCCACGCCCCACCTCAATACGGATACTGACGGTCCTGAACCGGAAAGTTTCAAAGCGCTCAAATCGGCATTTGACTATGGTTCGCACTATCCGCTCTGTCCGTTTATTGTCCAGCCCAAAGTCCCGCGCGATAGGTCTGCTGCCGCAGACCAGGCCCGCCGGACGAAAACCAAAGGCAATATGCCGCATCCTTGCGCACCGCCGACGGGTCGGCGAGGGCCTCTGGCACGATCGTATCACACCAGCCGTAACAACTCTGCATGAGGGCGCAGGCCGCTCGCCTCGACAAGGTTTTTCATCACACCCGCCAGCACCTTGCGCTTTGCGTCATAGCCCTCGATCTGCCCTGCGAATGCATCCAGCATCGCCTGCGGACCCGCATCGTGGATCGTCAGGAACTGTTCCGGCGAAATCCATGGCACGCCCATCGCTGCGGCCAGGCCCACGGTGCGCGAGTCATGGGCAACCAGCACGGACGGCACGCCCGCCTGCAACGGCACCATCGTCCCGTGGATACGCATGCCAAAGCTCAAGTCGCAGGTCCGCGAGAAATCGAGCCAGGCCTCGACATTCCCGAAATGCAGAACCTTCGACAAAAGCGCCTTTGACAGCCTTCCGCTCTGCCCCATGAACGGATTGTTCTCGCGGTATAAGTCCGTAATGTTGGTCCGTTCGCCAAGCACAAAGGGCAAGAGTCCCGGCGTCTGCAGGATGTAGAAGGCCGGCGTCTCGTCGAGCATGGCCATCTGCCGTTTCAGGACGGCGCCAGAGGCGACATGGCCACCCGTCACTTCGGAGATGGCACTGCGCACCTCGTCCCATCTGGTCAGTCGCCCCGCCAGATGCGCCGCGCGGGCAGCGACCCTCCGGCCCAGATCGGGGTCACAATTGATGAAGTTCGACGGGCAGCCGGTGACCACCGCATTGGTGATGCCAGACGCCTCGAGCGTCCGGCGCGTCAGCTCGTCCCGCACGCTGAGTTGCGGCGCGCGCTCGGACAGGGCGCGCGCCAGCCGGATCGAATTCGGACCCAGCCGGATCGGCCGCTCGGCGTCCATCGCAGGGGCCTGCACCCCCAGACCAAAGGCGGTCACGGTGCAATCGGCCGCTTCGACCATCTCGGCCCGGCCCAGATTGAACTGCTCGTCGCGCTGGGTCTGACCCAGCCAGTTGGCACAGGACACCAGCACATGGTCCGGCTTTTCGGATTGCACGATGTCCCTGTATTCGGGGCCCGTCACCGGCTCGAACGCATCCAGATCGGAGATGATGAAGCGCAGCGCATGGCGGAACACGAGATTGCCGAGGTTGACGCCCGCCGCATTCGACAGCGCAGTCGCGTCCATCCGGTAGGCACCGGCAATGCCGGTGGTATGTTTCATGTCGAGATAGAGTTTCCTCATCGGTGCGTTCTCTCCAATCCGACAGCAAAACGGTCCGTCAGCCGCATGGGGGCGGGCGCGGCAAGGGTCCGCAGTTGGCTATTGAGTGGGGCTTGGACTGTCAACCACCTTTGCCGCACCGGATAGCGCCCGCCGGGGGAAGGGCAGGTTCTATGCAAGGCCGGCAGCGGGCGCTATACCACGCGCAAGCCGGTGGCCAGCC
>Ga0100380_10001554_pt1 | contig 24952 bp, 24 predicted proteins | sample CryGeymeta201504_FD_80417 | JGI IMG/M metagenome (GOLD analysis project Ga0100380, IMG submission 80417) | Groundwater microbial communities from Crystal Geyser aquifers in Utah, USA - Crystal Geyser metaG 2015-04 | ecosystem: Environmental > Aquatic > Deep subsurface > Groundwater | place... | reverse complement strand
GCTCGCCGAGCGGTTCCTTTCCCACGCCGGTTGGTGGGAGATCGGCGCCCTGGCTCTCTACGCCGGATGGCTTGCCGACCGGCTCCGGGACGCGCGGCAGATCCGCAAGCTGCGCCCCCGCGCCTGGCTGGCGTTTTCGCTCATCTTCTTCACCCAGCTCATCCTGGGGCTATCCGGTTTCGAGCGCCTGCTGATGACGGGCAAGCTGCACCTTCCCGTTCCGGCAATCATCGCCGCCGGACCGCTCTTTCGCGGCACGGGTTTCTTCATGGCCATCCTGTTTTCGGCCTCGGTGCTCCTGGTCGGCCCGGCCTGGTGCAGCTGGTTGTGCTACATCGGCGCCTGGGACGACCGGGCCTCCCGCGCCCAACGTCGCCCGGGCCGGTTGCCGCGCTGGCGACCCGCCCTGCGGGTGGTCATCCTCGTGGTGGTCCTGGCCACGGCCTTCGGACTGGGCCGCCTCGGCGCAAGCACCGCCACCGCCGGCATGCTCGCGGCGGGGTTCGGTCTTGCGGGTGTTGGCTTGATGGTGTTTTGGTCCCGGCGCACCGGCCACATGACCCACTGCACGGCCTTCTGCCCCATGGGCTGGTTCGCCACACGCATGGGAAAGGTGTCCCCGTGGCGTCTGCGCATCGCTCCGTCGTGCACCGATTGCGGCGCCTGCTCTCCGGCCTGCCGGTACGACGCGCTGTATCCCGAAGACGTCGCCCTGCGTCGACCGGGCGAGGCCTGCACCCTGTGCGGGGACTGCTTGAGCAACTGTCCCACCGGGAGCATCGCCCTGCGCTTCCCCGGCCTTTCGGCCACACGGGCCCGCACGGTTTTCTTCGTCATGGTCTGCGCATTGCACGCCGCCTGGATCGGTGTCGCCCGACTCTGATTCGCCGGCGGCGTGAGAATGACCAAAACCCCCAACCTTTTTATTGGCAATGAATTGCAATATCGTTGGCCAGGATTCCTCTTGATTCCTGCGCCCAGAACGGCATACAATAATTCCCATGGAACATCTGGGAAATGCCCGGCGACTCTCGCCCATTCTGCACGGAACCAAGCCCGCGGCATCCGGTCTGTGGATCCCCCTCATTCTGATGACTCTGGGCATGGCCGCGCCTGCGGCCGGGTTGACGACTTCCGATCGTCTCGCCGTCATCTCCGACCAGCTCGGCTACTACCCCTGCATGGACTGCCACGGCGACCAGGCCACGTACACCCAACCGCGCATCCTCGAGGAAGAGCACGTCGAGCCCCTGCTCTACACGGACACCGAAGGCGTCGTTCATCAGGTCACTTTCGGGGAACGCCTGGCCATCTCGCAGCTGATTGCCGAACCGAAGGCCTGGGACTTGCGCAGCGAGATGCTGGCGAAGGTCGGCCTGTCCATCGGCATCCGGGAATACATGGAATTCAACGGTCTGAGCGAGGAGGATTCGGTCTGGGTCCTCACTCACGGCGGCGGAAACATCTGGTGCCTGAACTGCCACGACATCGAGGACCGCAACAAGCTCGTCAAGCTCAACGGCGAGAAGCTGACCTTCAACCAGAGCCAGCTGCTGTGCGGGGAATGCCACGGTCCCGCCCTGCACGACTGGGAGCTGGGCATCCACGGCAAGACCACCGGATACTGGAACCTGGCCATGGACTCCGGCGACGTCAGCATCCGCAAGCTCTGCGTGGAGTGTCACAACCCCCATGCGCCCGCCTTCGCTTCCATGCAGGCCTTGCCGCCGCCGGTCTCGCGCATTCCCCGAAGGGGCGTGGACGCCCCCGAAACCGCCGCCGAGGACCGGGAGAACGGAGGCCACGGTCATGAGTAGGAAAGCTCGTTTCAAGGAGGGTTCGTGCGGGCGGCGGGGATTCCTGAAGTTGCTGACGGTGACCGCAGTCGGCGCCATGGCCCTGCCCAGCGAATCCGAAGCCTTCGATCTGGACGCCTTCATCCAGCGCCACTTCAAGGAACTGGACAAGGAAGCCCTCGCCAAGACCCTGCGCCGCCTCGAAGAAAAGTACGACCACGATTACGGGCGCGATGACTTCAAGGTCCGCGCCGACGGACCCCAACCCGGGGTCCACTATGCATACGCCCTGAACCTGTCCAAATGCATCGGCTGCCGCCGCTGTGTGCAGGCCTGCGTGGAAGAGAACAATCAGCACCGCGGCGACCCCGAACGCGGTGACCGCATCGATTACATCAGGGTGCTGGAGATGGAGAAGGGTTCGCTAAATGTCGAGAAGTCCGAGCACTTCTACGATCACGAGGTCCCCGCCGAGGGCAAGTACTACATGCCCGTCCAATGCCACCACTGCAACGATGCCCCCTGCGTGAAGGCCTGCCCCGTGGAGGCCACCTGGCAGGAACCCGACGGTATCGTCGTGGTGGACTACAACTGGTGCATCGGCTGCCGCTACTGCGCCGCCGCCTGCCCCTACTGGGCGCGAAAATTCAACTGGGTGAAGCCCCGAATCCCCAGCGAGGAGATCAATCCCGACACCCACTACCTGGGCAACCGGCCCCGGTACCAGGGCGTCATGGAAAAGTGCACCTTCTGCATCAACCGGGTGCGAAGAGGCCTGAACCCGGCCTGCCACGACATCTGCCCCACCGGCAGCCGGAAGTTCGGCAACCTGCTGGACGAGAACAGCGTGATCCGCCAGATCATCGCCACCAAGCGGGTATTCATCCTCAAGGAAGAAGTGGGGACCGATCCCAGCTTCTACTACTTCTTCGATTAACGGGTTTCCCATCCCCGGACTGAGACCGGGCCTGGAAAGCGGACGCTATGATGTATCTGACCTTTGTCTTCCGCTCGATCCGGGGAATGCTCCGGGGCGGCCCGGCGTACCGCAGCTGGGTATTCCTGCTGGCGTGCATCGCGGGGTTCGGCGCCCTGGCCTACTCGCGCCAGGCCCAGCACGGTCTGGGCATCACCGGCATGACCGACGAGGTGAGCTGGGGGCTGTACATCGCCAACTTCACCTTCCTGGTGGGCATCGCCGCCGCCGGGGTCATGATGGTCATTCCCGGCTATCTCTACCACCACAAGGAGATCAAGGGCGCGGTGCTGCTGGGCGAGATCGTGGCCATCGGCGCGCTGATCATGTGCCTGCTCTTCGTGGTCGTCGACCTGGGCCGGCCGGATCGCATGTGGCACATGATCCCGCCCTTCGGACGCTTCCATTTTCCCGTGTCGATGTTGAGCTGGGACGTCGTCGTTCTCAACGGCTACCTGTTGCTGAACCTGCACGTCCCCGGGTATCTCCTCTACAAGAAGTACCGCGGCGAGAAACCCGCCTCCTGGCTCTATCTGCCCTTCGTCTACATCTCCATCATCTGGGCGGTCAGCATCCACACCGTCACCGCCTTCCTCTACACGGGCCTGGCCGGAAAGCCCTTCTGGAACGCGGCAATCCTGGCGCCCCGCTTCATCGCCAGCGCCTTCTGCGCGGGGCCGGCGTTCATCATCCTGGTTCTGGAGATCGTCAAGCGGCGGACGGCCTTTCCCCTGGGCGACCGCGTCATCGGCTTCCTGCGCATGGTCGTTCTCATCGCCGGGCTGATCAACATCTTCCTGCTCATCAGCGAGGTCTTCACCGAGTTCTACGCGCACAGCGCCCACGTCGCCAGCGCCCAGTACCTGTTCTTCGGCCTGCACGGTCACAACCAGCTCGTCCCTTTCATCTGGACCTCCATCACCCTGAACGTGACGGCCCTGCTGGCGCTGATGTCCCGGCAGCTCGAGCACCGGGGCACCCTGCTGCGTGTCATCCCCCTGGTCATGCTGATCGTCGCCATCTGGATCGAAAAGGGTATGGGGCTGGTGATTCCCGGCTTCACCCCCACACCCCTGGGGGAGATCCTGGAATACCATCCCACCGCCAACGAAATCGCCGTCACCGCCGGGGTGTGGGCGATCGGGCTGTTGGTGATGACCGTCCTGATCAAGCACGCGGTTGATATCGAAACGGGGGTTCTGAGGCAAAACAAGGCGCCGGCGGGCGGACTCGTTCGCCCCTGACCGACGCCTAATGATGGCTTCAGTTCTTGCGCTTATCCTTGACCGCTTGGGCCTTGGCGGACCGGTACTGTCCCAGCAGCTCTTTCGTATCCTGCGCCACGCTCGTCAGATCAAAGCGATGCCACTTGGCCGACAGCTCTTCATAGGAATGGGCCAGGTCGGCGACCAACTCGCGATCCTTGCCGTTGGTCTCCACGAAACTGCGGTAACCCTTGATGATGTTGATCTTGCTCAGAATGTAATCGGCACGGTCGGGGATCTCGGGATTGTTGCCCGATTCCATGTTGTGGCAGAACGCGCAGGTGTTCTTGACCCGGCCGGCGAAGATGAAGTCCATCTCCATGGCCCCATGGCAGGTCACGCAATTGGGCGCCGTTCCGGTGTCTTCCAGGATCCGGTAGTGGTCGCTGGTGCAGAACGCGACCTTCTGGTTCTCGTGGCACTCCCCACAGGTCTCGGGAATCCGATCGTAGCGGACCCGGTCCCGCACCCCGACGTGCGCCATTTCAGGATCGGTGGCCTGGGTATCGCCTCCATGGCAATCGGAGCAGTCGAGACCGGCGATACCGTGGACCGAATCGCGGAATTCGACGAAGTAGTCGTAGAGACTCTTGTGCTTGACCTTGAAGATCGGAGAGCTGTGGCATTTCATGCACTCGGAGGCCACCGCAGGCAGGGCGACCATCCCGGTCACGATAATCAGTGCCAGGGTCATGATCCGGAGCCTGTTCATGTACTGAACCTCCCGTGGTCATCGGGGCGGCTGACCGTCCCCGTCGAAGAACCCGGCCTTAAGAAGGAAGATCTCGGCACGGATTCCTCGGTGACACAATTCCTACCTTTGAACTATACAATACCGGAAAGAGTTCCCCTAGAAATCCTTTCACCAAACCTTGATAACAATAATCAAATTCATACGTTAGAGGGTTTCGGAAATCCGATTTCTTTTCGGTGAGGTTTGACCGATCTCCCATTTTTGTGATAGGGTTTTCAACAGGCAAGTGGCGGTTCCCGATTATCCACTCCTGGATGGAGGCCCATGACCAACGGTTTTCCCCCCGACGCGATTCTGGATCAGCTTCGTCAGCTCCGGACAATCGTAGCCGAACTGGAAGACCGGGTTCGCTCTCTTGAGGCCGGGACCTCTGCCGCGCCCTCGGCGACCCTCGCCGCCGGCGACGCCGTTCAGGAAGCGCCGCTCAACACCGTTGCCGAGCTGCCCCACTCCGGCCACTTCAATCATCTGGTGGCGTTGACCGGCCGCTCCATCATGATTCTCGCCGTCGCATTCCTGTTGCGTTTCATCACCGAGGCCGAAATCGTGCCACCGGCCCTGGGCGCTTCCCTGGGCGTGGCCCTGGGCATCGGACTCCTGCTGCTGATTCCCCGTTCCGACCGCAAGGGAGACCGGTTCAGCGCCGCAGCCCACGGTTTGACCGCGGTGGCCATCGCCCTGCCCCTCATTCTGGAAACCGTGGTCACCTTGGCCATCATCCCCTACCGACTGGGGGCCCTGTACCTGGCCGTCTTCACGGCCGTCGGCCTGGTAGTCGTCTGGCGGCATAACTTCCGGAGCCTGGCCTGGGTGTTCGGACTGGGCGCCGTCATCCTGTGCTTCACCCTGATCAGCAAGACCGGTCACCACCTGGAATTCTTTTTCATCCTGCTCGCCCTGGGCGCCGGCACCTGCCTGTTGGCGTACAGTCGCCGCTGGCACCTTCTGCGCTGGGTGGCCGCTTCCGCGCTCGCCCTTGTGCTGCTGCAGTTGATTTTCATGGCCTCCGGCGGCTCCCAGGATCTTCTCGTCTCCGAAAGCCCGCGGGTCATCCAGGCCCTCTGCCTAGCCTACCTGCTGGTCTATCTGTCGATATTCAGCTGGCGAGCGTTGGTCCAGGGACGCGGAGTCAAGGTCTTCGACATCGTCCAGTCCGCGGTCGCGGTCATGATCGGCTTCGGCGGCGCGGTCCGGATCGCCCTGAACAACGGTGCGGGCACGGGACTGATCGGGCTTCTCGCCTTGATTGGCGCGGTGGCGGGTTACACCGTCGCCTTCGCCTTCGTGTCCACCCGCCAGGGACGCGGGCGCACCTTCTTCTACTTCGCCACCCTGGCCCTGGTCTTCCTCTTCCTGGGCAGCCTCATGATCGTGCACGGCCCCTGGTTGACCTGGTGCTGGATCGCATTGGGATTGGCGGCCAGCGGGCTGGGTGGGCGATTCCGCCGGGTGACCTTGCGTTATCACGCCGCCGTCTACATCACCCTGGCTTCCCTGAAGTCGGGGCTGGTCTCCGCCTCGCTGCTGGCCTTCCTGGTCCCGGCCACTTCCCGCTGGCCCAAACTGTCCGCCACGGGCGGATCGGCCCTCGCCGCTGCGACCGCGGCCTACCTCATCCTGGTCCTTACCCAGCGCGGACGCGAGGTCCCCTTCGCCCGGCGGCTGCCTCGCCTGGCCCTGGCCTCCCTGCTGATGGGGGGCACGGGATATTTTGCGGTCATGGCCCTGGCCTCGCTTACCAGCTGCCTGCCCCCCACGGCCCATTCCGCCATGTTGGCCCTGAGCCGGACCCTGGTCATCAGCATAACCGCCGTTTTCCTGGGGGCCATGGCGCCACGCCTCGACCTGAAGGAACTGGGGTGGTTGATCTATCCCATCCTGCTGTTCGGGTGTGGGAAACTTCTCCTGGAGGACATGAAATCCGGTTCAGCCATCACCCTGGCTGTGGCTTTCGCATCTCTGGGCGGAGCGCTGGTCCTGGGCCCCCGCCTTCTGCGCAAACGGGAAACGGCCCCCATCGGAGCCGTTTCCCCGTCAGGTTGATCATTCCCTCAACCCTGATCCACCCACGCGCGCAACTTGTAGATCGTGCCGCCCTGCGGCCCGGGCACGGGAGCCGCGTAGAAGGTCGTGGGACCGTCCACCGCCATCACCCGGTCACCCTGCAGCGTGAAATCCACATGCATTTTGTAGACGGCCTTCAGAACCCGGGGCCTCCCCTGCTCCTGCGCATTCTCCCAGGGGGTGAGCCGCTCGCAATGGCCCACAGTGATCGAGGTCACCGCCGGAACCATGGCGCCCTGGGAATTCCGGCAAGCCTTCCCGCCGAACATGCGTCCGGCGATGGTCAATTCCTCGTCGCGGCCCCACATGGTCTTGACGAGGACCTTGCCCAGGTCGTTCACGTCGCAGGGGTGCATGGAGAAGACGAAATCTTCGTCCAGCAGGTCGGCGTAGGCCGCCAGGTCGCGGTCGACATAGGCCTTGGCCACCCCGGAGACCAGTTCGTCGGGCGTTCGCGCGCCGTCGCCGCCGGCCCCCTGCACAGAAAGAACCTGGTCCCGGTTGCTGCAACTCGCGGCCGTCCACAGGATCAGCAGAATGATGTTGAGGAGGATGAATCGAGAACGCATGGCATGCCCTCTTTCGTTCGTGGGGTCCGATCAGGTCGGCGAACGGGCGTGGGCAAACGCGAGGTTCAGAAAGGGCGGGCGCCGAAGCCCGCCCCTGACATCAGGCTAGGGAACCGTTGCAGAGGAGTCAATCCCCCCCATCCCCCACTTCGGCCATGGCGATGGATACGGAGAACGCTCCGCGCAGGTCGCCGAGTCCGTAACCCGTGGCGTGGTCCGCGGGATATAGGGTGCGGATCTTCTCCGCCACATCGGGGGCGACATCCGCGCCGTGACATTTGAGGCAAAGGGACAAAGTCGGGATGGCCTTCATGTAACGGAAATCCCGCCCACCGTCCGGCCCGGGAACCACGGCCCACGTCTCCAGGTCCAGGGTGGAGGCGCCGCCCGACTTGTCGGCGGCGAACTTCTCCAGAACACCCCGCTCCCAGGCGTCGGGGGCATTGTCGGGGTTGCGCCACTTCAGGCTCGTCCGGCCGACGGTGATGCCTTCCCGCTCGTCGATCGCCGCGGCGATGGCCGGCGCCTGCACGTTGCAGACCTCCAGGGCCGCGACCGGGCCGCCGTCCTGCATGGCCTGCTTGAGGGCCGTCTTGAGATTGCTGCCCAGGGCGGCGGCCGCCGCCTTGCAGCGCAGAAGAGCCTCATCCTCGGTCACCGGAAGGGCCGGATAGACAGCTGGGGTGGCCGCGACTTCCGTCTTCTGGTCGGCCGCCGGCTGAGCGTCACCCTCGCCTCCACCCGAACATCCGATCAGCAGGAGCGCCGCCAGCAGCAGGACTCCTGTCATGAGTTTGGTCTTCATCCTCGTCCCCCTTGATCTCGCCCTGGATAATTCCCGCGCAAAAGCCCGAAGGCCGCGGGCGGATGGTCTTAGCCCGCCGACTTGATCGCGTGTTGCTTCAGATCCGCCAAATCGATGAACTCCAGTGTCAGGATGTGAGTGGCCTCCAGATGCACCGGCGGTGCAACACCGAATTCGAAGGCCTCCTGCCAGCGTTCAGCGCACAGACACCAGCGGTCACCGGGCCGGATGCCGTCGAAGTCGAACTCCGGCCGAGGTGTGGACAGGTCGTTGCCGCGACTCATGCTGAAGGCGAGGAATTCGGCCGTGGCCTGGATGCAGACCAGATGGTGGCCGTGGTCTTCGGGGCCGATCTCGCAGCAGCCGGTGCGGTAGAATCCGGTCAAGGGGTCGCGGCTGCATTCGGTCAATTCCGTTCCCAGGACGTTCAGGGGCATTTGCTTCACGAGGTTATCCATTCCGGCTAAGGGACGATTTCCGGCCTAGAGAGAATGTATCTCTTTTTGGAGAATCCGCCTGGGGAACAGCCTTGATCTGACGGAAGGAATTCCAACCGTCTCATTCGCACGCCGTCACAAAAAAGCGCCCCCCGGCTCCAGCCGGGGGGCGCTCTGCGAATCGTCCGCGAAACCGGAAACTACATCCCCGTACTCAACAACCGGATCGCCTGGTCGGCGAGGGCCTTGAACTGGCCGAAGTACACGCCCAAAACCAAGGTGGGCACGGTCAGGACGCCCAGCACCGTGTACTGCAGCCAGTGCAGCTTCAGGGGGCTGGTGTCGGCACCCTCGGCGGGGCGGGTCAGCCACATGGCCTTGACCACCTTGTAGTAGTAGTAAAGGCCGATGACCGAGTTGACCCCCGCCACGATGACCAGCCAGAACCACTGGCGATCCATGACGGCGGTGAAGATGTACAGCTTCCCGACGAAGCCCGCGAAGGGCGGTACGCCCGCCAGGGAAGACAGGAACACCACCATCATCGCCGCGGCCCAGGGCGCGCGGAAGCCGAGGCCGACGTAGTCTTCCAGTTCCTCGCTCTTGAGGTGGTTGTTGACGGCCACCACGAAGAAGAAGGCGCCCAGGTTCATGAAGGTGTAGACCAGCAGGTAGAACAGCACCGCCTGAAGCCCCTGGCCCGTCAGCAGCACGAAGCCCATGAGGATGTAACCCACGTGGGAGATGCTCGAGTAGGCCAGCAGGCGTTTGACGTTGGTCTGGCGCAGGGCGACCAGGTTGGCGTAGATCATGGTCGCGGCCGACATCACCGCCACCAGCAGGGGCCAGTTGAAGTCCGCGATCAGGGTGGACCCTGTGGCCGGGTCGTTGCCCGAAGCCAGCACCGTGTAGAAGAAGCGGATCATCAGGGCGAACCCGGCGGCCTTGGGGCCCACCGAGAACAGGGCGCTGACGGGGGTCGGCGCGCCCTCGTACACGTCGGGCGCCCAGTAGTGGAAGGGCACCGCGGCGATCTTGTAGCTCATCCCCACCAGAATCAACACCGCGGCGATGAGCAGGCCGAAGGGGTCGGGCTGGTGCGCCATCAGGCCGGCGCGGATCCCCGTGAAGGTCAGCGAGCCGGTCATGCCGTACAGCAGGGACAGTCCGTACAGCATGATGGCGCTGCTGACCGCGCCGAAAACGACGTACTTCAGCGACGCCTCGGTGCTGCGCAGGGTGGAGCGCATGTATCCGGCCATGACGTAGCTGACCAGCCCCACGCCCTCCATGGACAGGAAAAGCATCAGCAGGTCCCGCGCCTCGGCCATGACGCACATCGCCAGGGTCATGAGGGTGGTCAGGACGTAGAACTCGCCCTTGTTCTCCCGCCACCGGCCCATGATTTCCTCGCTGGTCCAGGCGAAAAGGACCGTGACCAGGCCGGTGAAGATGAATATCAGGCGGAAGAAAGTGGCCAACCCGTCCACCACGACCAGCCGGCCCATGATCGAGTGGGCGGTCGGATCGGCGTGCAGCATGGCGGCCACGGCGTAGCTGCCGGCGGTGACCAGGCCGATGACCGAGATCGCGAACGGCACCCAGGGCCGCCGGCCGCGCACGATCAGGTCGCCCAGCAGGCCGGCGAGGAAAGCGCCGACCAGCACCGCTTCGGGGATCCAGTGCCCCAGGTCCGACCAGGTGGGAATGTTCAGATTCAACAGTTCCATCACGGAACGCTCCTTCAAGGTCGCCGGATCAGCCGGCCACCACCTTGATCAGGTTGTTCAGGGACACCTTCATCAGGTCCAGCACGGGCATGGGATAGATACCCAGCAGCAGCACGAGGATCCCGATGGGCACGAGGGTGAACATCTCGCGGCCGCTGATATCGGGCAGGTCGTCGTACTTTTCGTTCTTCGGACCGAGGAATACGCGCTGGAGCATCCACAGGACGTAAGCCGCGCCGATGATGATGCCCAGGGCGCTGATGATGGCGACGGTGCGGTAGACCGGGAATACGCCGATGAAGATCATCGCCTCGCTGACGAACCCGCTCAGGCCCGGAAGGCCGATGGCGGCGAACAGGGCGAAGCTGAAGACACTGGTGTAGAGGGGCATCTGCAGGCCCAGGCCGCCGAAGCCGTTGATCTCGCGGTGGTGGGCGCGGTCATAGATGACGCCCACGCAGAGGAACATCATGGCGGTGATGGTACCGTGGTTGAACATCTGCAGCACGGCGCCGTTGATGCCGGCGCTGGTCATGGCCGACATGCCCAGCAGAACGTATCCCATGTGGCTGATGGACGAGTAGGCCACCAGTTTCTTCATGTCCGTCTGCGCCATGGCGCAGTACGCCCCGTAGAGGATGTTGATGGCCCCGAATATGGCCAAGGTGAAGCTGAACCACACCGCGGCGTCCGGCAGGATGGGGTAGCTGATCCGCAAGAGACCGTAAGTCCCCATCTTCAGCAGCACACCGGCCAGGATGACGGACACGGCCGTGGGAGCCTCGACGTGGGCGTCGGGCAACCAGGTGTGGAAAGGAAAGATGGGCACCTTGATGGCGAACCCGATGAACAGCCCGAGCCACAGCAGATGGCGGATGTCGGTCGCCTTCAGCCAGGCGCTGTGGTTGGCCTGATCCATCATGAACAGCATGTTGAACGTGTGGCCGCCGGTGTTGGGGTCCTGCACGTTCAGGTAGAAGGCGATCATGGCCAGCAGCATGAGCACCGACCCGGCCAGCGTGTACAGGAAGAACTTGATGGCGGCGTACTCGCGCCGCGGGCCGCCCCAGATCCCGATCAGGAAGTACATGGGCAGGAGCATCAGTTCCCAGAACAGGTAGAACAGGAAGAAGTCCAGGGCGCAGAACACCCCTATCATGGCCGCCTCGAGAATGAGGAACAGGGCAAAGTAGCCCTTGGTGGCCTTGGAGATGTTCCACGAGGCGATGATGCACAGGAACGAGAGCAGCGCCGTCAGCAGCACCATGGGCACGCTCAGGCCGTCGATACCCATGTAGTACTCGATGTTGAAGCTCTTGATCCAGGTGTAGTGCTCGACGAACTGGAACGCGGCGGTGCCGCGGTCGAAGTTCACGAACAGCTGTACGGCGAGGATCAAGGGCACCGCAGCGGCCGCCGCAGCCACAGTCTTGATGATCTCTTTCCGTTCCGACGGAATGAAAGCGATCACAGCCGCCCCGATGACCGGAAAAAAGGTCATCCAGGAAAGAATGTGCTCACCCATGCGTGGCGCTCCTCTCGGGGGTACTCGTTGTCGATCCGAACATTACAGAACCTTGTAGACCACGATCAGGACCAGGACCGATGCGCTGGTGTAGACCAGATAGGTCTGCACGCGACCGGTCTGAAGCCGACGGAAACCTTCCCCGGCTCCCTGCAGGGCCACCGCGACTCCGTTGACCGCTCCGTCGACGACGTAGTGGTCGAACAGACCCGAGGCCCAGCTCATCATGCGCGTCAAGTAGCCGGTGCCGTTGACGATGCCGTCGATGACGTAACGATCAAATGCGGCGCAGACGGCCGCCCACCACAGGGTGGCGCGGTAGACCGTCGCGGCGTAGAACTCGTCGAAGAAATACTGGCCCTGCAAGACCGTATAGAGGCCGGACATCCGGGCTTGGATCCGGGACGGATCCACCTTGTGCATGAAGTAGACCCACCAGGCGCCGCCGATCCCCAGAATGACCATCAGGATGGACATGAACATGGCGCGGATGTGGGCCGTGTGACGCACGTCGTGGTGGCCACCGTGACCGGCCTCGGCGTGCTCGGCGCCCGAAACGGCGGTTTCGTGGCCCTCCCCTGCGGGTTCCTCGTGCGCCGGTGCGGCGTGTTCATCCGCGAGGGCCACATCCTCGTGACCGCCGCTGGCTTCCAGGTGGAATTCAGCGGCGATGGCCGGCACGTCGTAGGGCACGGCGAACTTGCTGAACCAACCCTTGTCGGCGGTCTTGAACCCGGAAACGAAGATGGACAGGATCGCCAGCACGATCAGCGGCACGGTCATGGTCCAGGGCGACTCGTGGGCGTGATCAAAACGTTCCTGGTCCGCCGGTTTGCCGAAGAAGGCCCTGAACGTCAGGCGGAACATGTAGAAGGGCGTGAGCAAGGCGGCCGCAATACCCAGAATGAAGGGGATGTAGTGTCCGTCGGTCATGCCGAAGGCCAGGGCCGAGCCCAGGATCCCGTCCTTGGAGAAGAATCCCGAAAATCCCGGCACGCCGGAGAGCGCCAGGGTGCCGATCATGAACGTCCAGAAGGTGATGGGCATCTTCTTGCGCAGGCCGCCCATGTCGGTGATCTCCTGGCTGTGCACCGCATGGATCACCGAGCCGGCCGTCAAGAAGAGCAGGCCCTTGAACATGGCGTGGGTCGTCAGGTGGAACATGGCGTTGACCGAATCGCCCGCCCCCAGGGACATGACCATGTATCCGAGCTGGCTGAGGGTTGAAAACGCCAGCACCCGCTTGAAGTCGGTCTTGACCAAGGCGATGGTCGCGGCCACGAAGGCGGTAATGGCGCCGACGTAGAGAATGACCAGCATGGCCGTGGCCCCGAACAGGGGGGACAGCCGGGCCACCATGTACACACCGGCTGCGACCATGGTGGCGGCGTGGATCAGGGCCGAGACCGGCGTGGGGCCTTCCATGGCATCGGGCAACCAGATGTGCAGCGGGATCTGCGCCGATTTGCCGACGCAACCCATGAACAGGCCGACGCCCGCCCAGGCCAGCAGGTGTCCCGAGATGGTCCCGGCGTGCACATGGGCGAAGAGCTCGAAGTAGTTCAAGGTGCCGCAGACCGTGAAGAAGGTCAGGATGCCCAGCCAGAAGCCGTAGTCGCCCACACGGTTGGTCAGGAAGGCCTTCTTGTTGGCGTTGGCCGCCGAGTGCTTGTGGAAGAAGAACCCGATGAGCAGGTAACTGGACAGGCCCACCAGTTCCCAGAACACGTACAGGAAGAACAGGTTGTTCGACAGCACGATGCCCAGCATGGAGAAGGTGAAGAAGCCGAGGAACGCGAAGAAGCGCTCGTAACGGCGGTCGCCGTGCATGTACCCGGTGGAGTACAGATGGACCAGGAAACTGACCGTGGTCACCACCATGAGCATCACCGAAGTCATGCCGTCGACCAGCATCCCGGCGTCCAGATGGAGGCTGCCCAGGTCGACCCAGGTAAAAGACGCCTCCACGCGATAGGCGGGATCGCCGATCTTCCAGAAACAGATGAAGATCCGGATGGCCAGGATCCAGGCGGCGCCCATAAAGCTCACCCCGATGAAGTCGCCCTTGCGCGGCAGCATCCTGCCGAAGAAGAACGTCAACACGTACGACAGCAGGGGCAAGCCCAGAATGACCAGCGCGGTGGTCAGGATGGCATTGTCGCTCATCACCGGTTCGACTCCCTTATCGCTTCAGGCTTTGGACGACGTCCGCATTGGCGGTGCCGAAGTTACGGTACATCGCCAGAACGATGGCCAGGGCGACGGCGGCCTCGGCTGCCGCCAGCACGATGACGAAGGCGGCCATGATCTGGCCGTCGACGGCGTGTTCAACATAGCGGGAAAACGCCACGAAATTGATGTTGGACGCGTTGAGCATGAGCTCGACGCCCATGAGGATCCCGATGGCGTTGCGCCGCGACATGACGGCGAACAGGCCCAGGGCGAACAGGATCGCCCCCACGGTCAGAAAATGCGGCAGGCCGACGTTCACGGGGCCACCTCCGTATCCTTTGCGGCATTCGCGGGACCGGCAGGGCGTTCCTCGCGGGTCAGCAATGCGGCGCCGATCATGGCTGCCAGCAGCACCAGTGAGACATACTCGAACGGGAAGATGAAGTCGGTCATGATCTGGGCGCCGATGCGGGCGATGGTGGGCTCGGCCGGGCTCGTGCTCGCGGACCAGTTCACCGAGGTGATCGTCTTGTACAGCACCCCGAAGGTCAGCAGCGCGAACACGGAGGCGGGGACGTAGCGGTCATAACCGTGGTTGCCATGGCTGCGCGGCACATGGGTCATCATCACGGTGAACAGCACCAGCACCAGGACACCGCCGATGTAGACCATCAACTGGGCGACGGCGATGAAGTCCGCGCCCATGTAGGCGTAGAGCCCGGCGGCGCCGAAGAGAGTGAACAACAGGCCGAAACCGGCGTGCACCAGGTTGCGGCTCATGACCACCCAGACCGCCGGCACGAGGGTCAGCAGGGCCAGCAGGATGAAGATCAGGTCACCGGTCAATGGTCCCCTCCTTTGTCGCCGGAAGGCTCGCCGGCAGCGGGATCGGTCTCGGCCGCAGGCTTGGCCTCTGCCGCGGGTTTGGCGTTTTTTTCCTTCTCTTCCTTGGGCTCGACCCACCAACCCGTTTCGATGCGGGTCGCGCGGTGGCAGGGAATGGTGCCTTCGCGCGGGTCCATGAACTCGTAGACCAGGCTGCGGCGGTCGTACACCGAGTGGTCGTAGTCGTGACTCATGGTGATGGACCCGGTGTGGCAATTCTCGGTGCACAACGAACACCAGATGCATTTGTTGTAGTCGATGGCGTAGCGGGTCATCATCCGGTCTTTGCCCTTGCCCTCGGACTCGATGTAGATGCAGTCCACCGGGCAGAGCTTCGCGCAGATGTTGCACGAATCACACTTGGTCATGTCGTTGTGCACGAAGCCGCGGAACCGCTCGGGCATGATCTGGCGCTCTTCCGGGTACTGCAGGGTCACCGGCTTCTTCCAGATATGCTTGATGGTGACGCCCATTCCCACCATCGCCGAATTGACGGCGGCGTAGATGTCTTGGAAGTACTGGACCATCGACTGTTCTCCGCCTGCTTGCCGACGCGGACCCGGGCCGCGCCGACACGGTTGAAGGGGGGTGTCGGGCCTAACCGACAGCTCCCGAGGTAATCATCAGAATGCCCGAACCCACGATGCACAAAAGGGTTACGGGAATCATCACTTTCCAGCACAGGTACATCAGCTGATCGACGCGGACGCGCGGAAGAGTCCAGCGCACCCACATGTTCAAAAAGACCATCAGGATGCCCTTGATCACGAAGGTCAGCGCCGGGGCGAAATCCAGCCCCGGAATCGGCGACCACCAGCCGCCCAGGAAGACGAACACCGCGATCAAAGAAACCAGGAACAGGTTGGCGTACTCGGCTAGGAAGAAGAATGCGAAGCGCATCCCGGTGTACTCGGTGTGATAGCCGGCCACCAGTTCGGACTCGGTCTCGGGCATGTCGAAGGGCCCGCGATTGGTCTCGGCGATGGAGGCGATGAAGTACATCCAGAAAGCCACGAACAGGAAGGGATCGCGCAGGATGAACCAGTGCCAGATCCCGCCCTGCTGGGCGATGACGATGTCCTGGGTGTTCAGCGAACCCACGTGCATGATCACGGGATCGTGGCCAGCGCCAGGGGGATTTCGTAACTGACCATCTGCGCCGCACCGCGGGCGGCGCCGTACAGGGCCCACTTGTTGTTGGAGGCCCACCCGGCCATGAGGATCCCGATGACGACCATGCTGCTGGCCGCGAAGATGAAGAACAGCCCGAGATCCAGATCGGCTGCGACGAAGCCGGGAGCCCAGGGCACCGCGACCCAGGCCAGCAGGCTGCCCAGCAGCACCACCAGGGGCGCGAAGACGAACAGCCCCTTGTCGGCCTCGGCGGGGATGATGTCCTCCTTGCCGAGGATCTTGAGCATGTCGGCCACCGCCTGGGCCCAGCCGTGCCAGCGACCGGTGCGCATGGGGCCGTAGCGGCTCTGGATGAATCCGGCGACCTTGCGCTCCATCCAGGTGAAGACGATGGCGCACAGGGCCATGACCGTGAACATGAGAGTGGCCATGACGGCGGCGCCGGTGATGAACAGGCCCTGGTCCGACATGCCGCCGAACCCCGGTAACCCCTGCAGCAACGCGGTGAGGATATCCATCAGCGGTCGATCTCCCCGAGTACGATGTCCAGCGACCCCACGAGGGCCACAAGGTCCGAAACCATCTGTCCCACCCCCACCTTCTCAACCACTTGCAGGTTGCAGAAGGACGGGGAGCGCACCTTGTTGCGGAAGGCGGTCTGACCGCCGTCGGAAATGATGTAGTGCCCGAGTTCCCCCTTGGCGCTCTCGGTGCGGGAATAGGCCGCACCGACCGGCACCTTGACGGGCTTGATCAGGTCAATGGCCTGGACCGAGCCGTCGGGCAGGCTCTCGAGAGCCTGGCGAATGATGCGACAGGACTGCTCGATCTCGCGCACGCGGACGATGTAGCGGTCCCAGCAATCGCCCACGGTGCCCTGTTCGCCCATGCCCACGGGGATCTCGAAGTCGAACTTGTCGTAGATCGAATAGGAGTCGTCGCGGCGGCAATCGAACTTCACGCCCGAGCCGCGCAGCACGGGACCGGTGCAGCCGTAGGCCTTGGCCGTGGCCTCGTCGATGACGCCGACGTCGGCGGTGCGTTCGATGAAGATCTTGTTGTAGGTCAACAGGTCGTTGTAGTCCTTGATCTTCTTGTTCTCGAGCATGGTGATGAATTCGAGGACGCTTTCCACCCAGCCGTCGTTGGGCACGTCGTAGCGCACGCCCCCGGGCACCATGTAGTTGTAGAGCATCCGGCCGCCGGAGATGCGTTCGAGCAGGTTGAGGATCTCCTCCCGCTCGCGGAAGCAGTACAGCAGCGGGGTCCAGGCGCCCATGTCGAGGCCGAAGGTGGCCAGGGCGATCAGGTGGCTGGCGATGCGCGACAATTCGGCCGTGACCACGCGCAGGTGCTCGGCGCGCCGGGGCACCTCCACCTCCATCAGCTTTTCCACCGCCGTGACATAGGCGTGGTTGCAGCACATGGGGGCCAGGTAGTCGAAGCGGTCGGTGTAGACGACCCACTGCTTGTAGTTGACACCCTCGGCGATCTTCTCGGCGCAGCGATGCAGGTAACCCAGCACCGGCGTGACCTGGTAGACGATCTCCCCGTCGGTCTTCAGCAACAGCCGCAACACCCCGTGGGTCGCCGGGTGCTGGGGCCCCATGTTGAGTTCGAGCAGTTCGCTCTTGATGCCGGGCACATGGTCCTGGTCGGCCCACCCGCCCTTTTTCAGCTCTCCAGTGGACATCTTACGCCTCCGCCGGGGGTGTCGAATCGCCCTTGGGCTCGGGTTCCGTTGCAGGGAACGGGTTGACCGCGTAGGGCCTGCCGTCCATAGGCACGCCTTCCCAGCTTGCGGGCATCACATAGTCCTTGCGCAGGGGGTGTCCTTCCCAGGACTCCTCCAACAGCATGCGGCGCAGGTCGGCATGACCGGTAAAGGTGATGCCCACCAGATCCCAGGCCTCGCGTTCGTGCCAGGCGGCCGTCGGCCAGACTTCGGAGACCGTGGGCACGGCCGCCACACTGCGGGCCACGCGTACGCGCAGGGTGAACTTGTGGCGCTGACCGTGACTGTACAGGTGATAGACCACGCCGAAGTCGCCCTCGGCGACCCGATCGGAAGCCTCCGGGGCGCCCTCATCGGTATAGCCGAGGATCCCCAGCGATTTGCCCTTGCCCGCTTCGTCGAACCCGTCCCAGTCGATGCCCGACAGGCACATCAGCTGGTTGAAGTCCAGGCGCTGGTCGTCGCGCAGGAAAACGCAGGCCGGATTGATACCCTCGGGTGCGATCTCGGCCCAGGGTTCGATTTCGCCCTCGTGCCAGGCGATGGCGTGTTCGCCCAGGTGCCCGGCCAACAGATCGTAGATGGCTTTCTGTTCCATGACCTCTCGCCCCTATTTCCGGTACGGAATCTTTTTGGCGTAGTCGGTGACCCACTTGGGTGCCACGAAGCGGCCCTTGCGGCCACGGATCTTGTCCTGCAGGCGCATCAACCCTTCCAGCAGGACCTCGGGCCGCGGCGGGCAGCCCGGCACGTACACATCCACCGGGACGATCTGGTCCACGCCCTTGACCACGTGGTACCCGTACTTGAAGTAGGGACCGCCACCGATGGCGCAGCTGCCCATGGCGATGACCCACTTGGGTTCGGGCATCTGGTCGTAGATTCGACGCAGACGCGTGGCCATTTTGCCCGTGACTGTGCCCGAAACGATCATGAGATCCGCTTGCCGCGGAGTGGCGCGGAAGGCCCCGGCCCCGAAACGATCGATGTCATAACGAGTTGCGCTGGTGGCCATCATCTCGATGGCGCAACAGGCCAGGCCGAAGGTCACCGGCCAGATGCTCGAGAGCTTGGCCCAGTTGAAGACCTCGTCCACCGTGGTCAGGATGAAATTCTTGGCGTCGGTCTCCACGACCTTGGTCAGTTGTTCGTCCACCTTGAAGTCGAGCATCTGCTCCCGCTGGACCTCGTAGTCGGCGGGCGGCATCTTGGGATCACGGCTCATGAGGCGGGGACCTCCTCCTCGGCGGCGGCGGCGGGTGCGGGAGTCATGGCAGTGCGCTGGGCCAGCTTTTTGACCCAGTCCAGGTCGCCCTTGACCCAAACATAGGCCAGGCCGAGGGCCAGGATGGCCAGGAAGATGATCATTTCCCAGAAGACGATCGCGCCCATGCCCGGTACGGGGAAGAGCTGCTTGAAGACAACCGCCCAGGGATACAGGAAGATGACTTCCACATCGAAGACGATGAAGAACAACGCCACCAGATAGAAGCGGACGTTGAAGCGGACCCAGGAGGAACCGATGGGAACCTCGCCGCATTCATAGGTGGACTGCTTGGCGGGACTGGGGTTGCTCGGACGAAGCAGCTTGGCCACACCCAGGGCGATTCCCGCGAAAACGAAACCCACCAGGATGAAGACGAAGACCGTGGCATAATGCGCCTGCAGGCCGGTGGCCACGGTGCCAAGAGGGGAGGTCATGCTCATAGAGTTAACCCGGATTTCGTTGAGTCCGGCCCCCGGGACCGGACGTGCGCCCCTTGGTTGGCCGGGCCTTGTGCATACTGCCGAAACCGCTTGCAGTCCCGGCGCGAACCCGGCAAGGTGTCAACGGGATGACAACCGCATGGGCCAATTTGGTATGGTGGTCCACGGAGTGTCAAGGACTTGTTGAGTGATCCCTCCGCACCCTTGCGCAAATTCGGATGTGCTCGGTTTGCCAAGGGGTTGGGAGCGTAAAACTCCATGATGGTGGTCTTGTTTTCCGGGCACTGCAGTCGCCAGGAAGGGATTCGGGCATGATCAGGATCCTGGCCGTCGGCCGAATGCGTGATAAGCGTTTGGCCGAACTGGCCGAAGACTACAGTCGGCGCATCGGCAAGCTGGGTAAGCTCGACCTCACGGAATTGCGGGACTCCGATCCGGACAGGGAAGCCGGCGCCATGATCGCGGCCCTCGGCTCACCGCGGGGAAACCAGCAGGTCGTCGCCCTCGACGAACACGGGGATTCGCTGGACAGCCGGGAGTTCTCCGCCCTCCTGGGCGGGCACGGCAACATCTGTTTCCTGATCGGCGGCCCGGACGGCCTCGGAGATGAAGCCAAAGGACGGGCAACGCTGACCGTCCGCCTGTCGGCCATGACCTTCACCCACGAAATGGCCCGCGTCCTGTTGCTGGAACAAATCTACCGCGGGTTGGGTATCCTGGCCGGCCACCCCTACCACCGCGATTGACGCGTAACGATTCAGGTTTTCCTGGGTCAAACCCGCGGCCTTGACCTATAATTTGTGCTCCGTGCCGGGACGAACCCGGCATCCGGTTTTCTCGACAAAGGACAAGGAACACGATGAGGCCCTGGACCCTCCCCCGGATCGTCCCGACCATGATCCTGACCGCTCTTGTGACCGGTGGGGGATGGTCCACCACCCTCGCCGCCAGCCTGGAGATCACCGGGGTCGCGGCCACCGAGGTTCTCCTCGACGGCACCACCCTCGGTTTTCTGCCGTTGTCCGAACCGGTGACGGTGGCCCCAGGCAGGCACGAAATCCGCTGCGAGCAACCGGGGTTCGTTCCCTACAAGCAGCTCATCGATCTGGCGACGGCCGAGGACCACCTGCTGGTGACCATCCGCATGACGCCCTTGAGCCGCAAAACCGCCCTGACGAGCAACATCCTGCTGGCCGGCCTGGGCCAGCACTATCTCGGCCAAAAGACCCGGGGCTGGTTCTACAACACGGCCGAAATCGCCGGGCTGCTGGCGGCCCTGGCCGGTGAGATTCAGCGTGGCTCATACCGCCAGGATTACCTGCTGTTGCGCGACCGGTATGACCAGACCATCAACTCCGACGAAGCCACCACCCTGCGCCTCGCCGCCGACAAGGCCTACAGCGACATGGAAGACATGGAGAGCATGCGCAATCTGGGGTTGGCGGTGGCCGGCGGAGCGGTGTTGGTCAGTATGCTTGACGCCTGGATTTCGTTTCCCGGCGTGACCGGCGGCGCAGGCCAAACGCCCGTGGCCACCATCCACCAACCGGATAGCTCCGGCCCGGCATTTCACGCCGGAGTGAACCTCGGATTCTGAAACCGGCAAGGAGTCGCCCCGTCATGTCCCGTTCCCGTCTGTTCTCCGGCCTGCTGGTGATCGTCGTCATGATCGGGCTGGGAAGCGTGCTGCCCGGTTGCGAGAGCAAGCCCGCCGCCCCCGAATTCGACAATCCATTCGACGGAAACGACCCGCTCGACCTGAAGGCCATCATAACCGGCAATTCCATCCTGTTGACCTGGACCACCCCTCCGGGCATGGGCATCACATCCTATGAGCTCAGCCACAGCTTCCAGGCGGGCACGGGATTCGAATTCCTGGACACCGTGGATGCGACATCTCCCCTGTACACCTACGCCGCCCCCGACCCCACAACGGATCACTACTTCAAGGTCCAGGCCTTCACCGCAGCCGGCGAATTTTCCCTCGTCGCGGCCACCACTCCGACCCACGTCGCAACCGGGCCGGCCATCGCCGTCAACGGGGATCCCGATGGTAAGAAGGTCCCTTCGCGCGAAGTGCTGCTCACGGTGACGGTGTCGTCCGAGGACAGCATCCTGATCGCCACCTCCGACGAGTTTGCCGATGCCGTTTCCTATCCCGTCGCCACCCCCGGCGCGGGTCAGGACATTCTCTGGCAACTGCCCCAGACCGACCAGGACTCCACCGTCACCATCTTCGCCAAAGGGTATACCGGTGCGCTGGCTTCGGCGGTCAGTTCCCGCAAACTGACGGTGGATTTCTCGCCGGAATTCTTCGTCACCGGCAAGCCGGCCACCGTGGCGTCGCGGCTGGTAGACCTGGAGATCGATACCGCGGGCGTGGAACAGATGAGGTTTGCCTTGAGCGAGGCCGGACTGGCGGCGGCCTCCTGGCTACCTCCCGATTCGATCTTGACCGGTTTTCCCCTGGCCGACGTCGCCGTCACCCAGACCATCTCCGGCGAATTCCAGGGGGACTTCGGATTCAACGCGACTTCCAGCTGGGATGTCGAACCCGAACTCCTGCAGGGCGCAACTTTCCGTCTGGATCTGCCCGCCGACGACGTGGTTGCCGGTGATACCGTCACCGGTGTGTGCAAGGCCGGCGCCACCCTGATGCGCTTCAGCACCGAACCGACCTTCCTGGGTTCCATCTGGCAAGCCTATGCCGACACCGCGGTCATCACGCTTGCATCGACCGAGGGCCTGCAGACCATCTACGCCCAGTTCCGTAACGACTGGGCCGATTCGGGCATCCTGACCGACACCCTGATCCATGTCGTTCAACCCGTCTCCGTGGGCTTTCTCGCCCCTCTGGACGGACAGGTCGTCCTCGGCGGGGTTCCGCTCCAGGTGCAGGGCTTCAGCACCGACAGCACCACCAAGGTCGCTGCCGATTCCGTTGCCGTGGATCTGGCCGACGGCCTCGGATTTCGCTCGGTAACCGAGACCGATCCCTGGACTTTTTCCTGGGATGTGCCCCGCTTCGACGCCGATACCGATCTGGTCCTGCGCGCTCGGGCCTGGGCTGCCGGTGATTCGACCACCGCCGTGGTTCAGGTGACCGTTACCCAGTTGACCCTGGCCATCCTCGAGCCCACCGGCGGCGCCGAACTGGTCGCCGACACCGACATGGCGATTTCCGGCACGACCGGGGGGCTTCTCGGCGGTCCGGCCATCGACCAGGTCACCGTGGAAGTGGACGGTCAGACCCTGACCGCCGAAGGCACCGGTCTTTGGACCGCGACCTGGCACACCCCCGCCGTCGTCGAATCGACACCCGCCACCATCAAGGTCACCATGGTCGCCGGGACTGAAAGCTACTCCCGGGTGGTTGCGGTGACGGTGGTGCCTGCTCTTCCCTGATCCCGGTCTCCTCTTGTGCTCTGGACGGAGGGGGTCGACATCCTTGTCGTCCCCCTCCTCGGCTCTCCGGCCCCTTCGCCCTCCTGGCTCCGGGACCTCCGAGATGCCAGGTCGCAAGAGGAGACCGGGATCAGAGAAGAGAAGGCACCGACACCCCAACTTCACGTTTCCCTTGCTTGATGTTTCGGGGATTGCGGGAGAGTGCGGGCCGGAATGCCGAGGCGGCCGGAGCCAGGAGGGCGGAGGCCGCTGGCCCCGCAATCCCCAGGCAATCCCCGAAGCATCGAACAAAAGAAACGGCCCGCAACGCGAACGCTGCGGGCCGAAAGGATGGGCGAGGGCTGTCTACTTGAACAGCGCCTTCACCTTGCTCATGCTGGCATTCTCGGTGTCCACGATCGTGGTGGTGGGCTCGACTTTGCCGTCCAAACCTCATCATAGCCGGGTTCCAGCAACCCGCTGTTGGGGTTGGTCCCGCTCAGGAAGGCCCAGCCGGCCTGGTCTTCGGGAGCGATGTCGTTCAGGCGAGATCCACCCACCCAATCCACCGTTCCGGAAGCCGAACCCGGCCCGATCGGGGGCACGAATTGGCTGAAGCTGCTGAACGTGCCCAGCAGGATGGCGGTACCGTCGGATAAGGTGGCCGGATTCGTGTAATCGGCCGCGGTTCCCGCATCCTCGTAAATGGCGATGGTCCCGCCGGAATAGGTCCGCACGATACCGGTGGCCGCCATGACGGCGTTGACCACCACGGTGTACTGGTAGTTGGCGAAGTCCAGCGGAATGGGTGTCGTCGCCGGCACGGGATCGAAGATCTCGCCGTACATATCCAGCGTGCCACCCACACTGCCGGGAATCAGAGCCTGGCCGGTAAAATCGAATAACTGCTGGGCCGCCGCTCCCATGGGCAGGGCCGCGAGGACCAGCACGATCAGGAGACCCTTAAACATCGTCTTCATCTCTATCCTCCTGTTCCCGCACGTGGGCGGGGATCGCCTACTTGAACAGGGACTTCAGGGAGCCCCAGCTGGTCGTCTCGGTGTCCACGGCGGAATCGATCTCGAACACGCCGTCGATCTGGAAATCATATCCCAGGGGAATCTGAGCGCTGCCGGCGGTGGTGAAAACCCCGCCCCAGGTGTACACACAGTTGGTGCACATGGAACCGAGGATGGAGCCGCCCAAGCCGTCCAGGTTCCCACTGAAGGAACCGGTGCTGCCGCTGGAATCGAAATACATGGTGAAACTCGTGAACTGTCCGGCGAAGAAAAGCGCTCCGTCGGAAAACGTACCCGGAGAAACAGCGTTGGGCGGGTTGACGCCCCAATCCGCGTTCATGCCGGGATCCTGGTAGATTTCCATGAACCCGCCGGTGTAGTTGACGACGAGGTAACCGCCCATGTCCACCGGGCCGGCGCTGATCAGACCATGGATATGAAGGGTCACCTCTTCGGTCCCCAGATCCACGCCGAATGCGGGATCGATGTTGTCGGCCGTACAAGTGATGATCAATTCGTCGCCGGCGGCCTTGACAGGCCCTGGGGCCTGTTCCCATCCGTAACCGAAGTAATCCACGGTGTAGACCTGGGCGGATACCGGCACGGCGAATGCCAGGAAGAGCAACGCGCCCACAAAAAGTTGCGGGCTCCAAATTCGTTTCATGATGTAACCCTCCAGTTGAAGCCGGACGCCTGAGGTCCAATACAAAATCATCATAGGGCGAATATGACTTCCTCTGCATACTACCATAGGCCGGGTCGATTATCAAAGAAATTCCCAAAAAATATTCGTGGTTTTTGTGCCGCAATGACAACGACTTGCATGATTTTGATATTTTGGCCGCAAAAAGGGTCCCGGCAAAGCCGGGACCCTCTCGTGTTTGGCCTTTGACTAGAAAAATCTGATCAAATTCTTCAGTCGAGCATTTTCCGCTCGACTTTCCTTCATTTTTGTGTCTAGTTATTTGACTAGACCACAAAAGGAGGCCCGTCAT
>Ga0100380_10001551_pt1 | contig 25001 bp, 8 predicted proteins | sample CryGeymeta201504_FD_80417 | JGI IMG/M metagenome (GOLD analysis project Ga0100380, IMG submission 80417) | Groundwater microbial communities from Crystal Geyser aquifers in Utah, USA - Crystal Geyser metaG 2015-04 | ecosystem: Environmental > Aquatic > Deep subsurface > Groundwater | place: USA... | reverse complement strand
GTCAACCGGTGCTGCAACTGCCAGCACAACAGGCGGCACAGCTCCATATAACTATGTTTGGAGTAATGGCGGCAACACTGCCACTATCACTGGCTTGGCAGCTGGTAACTATACTGTAACTGCAACAGATGCAAATGGCTGTACCTCTACTTCAAGCGCAACCATTACTGAGCCTACACCACTTGTAGCTAGTGGTTCTATGACCAACAGCGTATCATGCAACGGTGGAAGTGACGGAAGTGCTTCAACTACAGTATCTGGCGGAACAGCTCCATATGATTATGTATGGAATACAGGAGCAACAACAAGTTCAGTTTCTGGATTGACAGCAGGAAGCTATACTGTAACTGTTACAGATGCAAATGGCTGTACTTCAGCACCAGAAATGAGTGTTACACAACCTGCTATTCTTAATGCTTCTATTTCAGCTCAAACCAATGTAGCTTGTAATAGCGGTTCTTCAGGTTCTATAACTGCTGTAGCAACTGGTGGTACTATGCCATATACTTATTTATGGAGCAATGCAACAACCGGAGCAACAGCAACTGGTTTGGCTGCAGGCATATATACAATAACTGCAACCGATGCAAACGGATGTACATCAACTGCGTCAGCAACGATTACAGAACCTTCTTTAGTCATAGCATCTATTTCAGCTCAAACTAATGTAGCTTGTAACGGTGGTTCAACAGGATCTATCACCGCAACTACAACAGGCGGAATAGCTCCTTACACTTACTTATGGAGCAACGCAGCAACAGGCGAAACGGCTTCAGGTTTGGCAGCAGGAACCTACGCAGTAACTGCAACAGATGCTAATGGTTGTACTTCAACAGCAGATGCAACCATTACACAATCAACTTTGGTAGTGGCAACCATTTCAACACAAACCAATGTGTCATGTAATGCTGGATCTAATGGGTCAGTTGTAGCTACCACATCAGGCGGAGTAGCACCATACACTTACTTATGGAGCAATGCCGCTACAGGTGATTCAGCTTCAGCTTTAGCTGCTGGAGCATATACCGTAACTGCAACAGATGCAAATGGATGTGTATCTACTGCAAATGCAACGGTTACGCAGCCAACAGTCTTAACATCTGCTGTTGCCATCGATAGCAATGTACTTTGCAATGGTGGTTCAACAGGTGGAGCTTCGGCAAGCGCAATGGGCGGTACCTCGCCATATTCTTATGATTGGAATATTGGTGAAACTACTGCTTCAATAACTGGAATTACTGCTGGTGCGTTTACTGTAACCATTACAGATAATAATGGTTGTACTACTACTTCAATGAATACTGTTACTGAGCCAACAGTTTTGGCTTCAAGTATTGCAATTGACAGCAATGTAAGTTGTAACGCTGAGGCAAATGGAGGAGCAACAGCTTCTGCCGCTGGAGGTTCTGCCCCTTATGCTTACACTTGGAGCAACGCAGCTGCAACTGCTTCTATTACAGGTTTGTTGGCTGGTACTTACACAGTAACCATTACAGACATGAATGGATGTACAACTTCTTCTTCAAGTACAGTAATGGAGCCAGCGGCTATAATGTTGACATCAATAGTTGATAGCAATGTTACTTGTAGCGGTCTTTCAAATGGTGGAGCTACAACTACCGTAACTGGCGGTACCGCACCATACGCATATGCTTGGAGCAATGTAACAGCTGCAACAGCTTCTATCACAGGATTGTCAGCAGGAAGCTATTTTGTGACAGTTACAGATGCTAATGGTTGCACAAATGCTGATAGTGTGAATATCACAGAGCCAATGAATTTGATGGCTAATATTTCTTCAACAGTGAATGTTTCTTGTAATGGTGGGTCAAACGGTAGTGCAATGGCAACAGCTACAGACGGAACTCTGCCATATACTTATGCTTGGATTTCATCTACTGGATCGGTGCTTGCCACAACGGATGCAATCACAGGCTTGACCGCAGAAACATATACTGTAATTGTAAATGACAACAACGGTTGTTCAAGTTCGGCAGTGGTTACTATTTCTGAACCAAACGTACTTACTTCATCAGCAATCGTTGACAATAATGTGTCTTGTAATGGAGGAACTAACGGAGGTGCAACAGCTTCTGCCGCTGGTGGAACAATGCCTTATTCTTTTGCCTGGAGCAGCGGAGCTACATCAGCTTCTGTTGTGAATTTTGGCGCAGGAACCTACACTGTTACCACTACAGATGCAAACGGCTGTACTAGTGCTGCTTCAGCTTCAGTATCAGAACCAACTTTGCTAGTATCTTCAGTAGTTACTGACAGCAACGTTACATGTAACGGAGGTATGAACGGTGGCGCAAGTGCAACCGCATCTGGCGGAACAGCTCCTTACGATTACGCTTGGAGTAGTTCAACAGGCTCATTCTCTGCCACAACGGCTTCAATCACAGGCTTATCAGTAGGAACTTATACTGTAATTGTAACGGATGCAAATGGTTGTACTTCAACAGCCAACAATTTGGTTTCTGAACCAATGGCTTTGATGGCATTGATCAATGCAGACAGCAATGTTTCTTGCTATGCAGGTGCAAACGCGGGTCTTACTGTAGTGGCTTCTGGTGGAACTGCACCGTATAATTATACTTGGAACAACGCATCAACTACTGCTTCAATCACAGGCTTGTCTGCAGGTGTTTATACGGTAATGGTAATTGATGCAAACAACTGTATGGTTTCAGTTTCTGATACTACTACAGAACCTTCTGCCCTTACTATTTCCATGACAATGGATGCAGCGGTAGCATGTTTTGGTGAATCTACAGGATCTGCTTCTGCAATGGTTTCTGGCGGTGTTTCGCCCTATGCCTACAACTGGTCAAGCGGTGATACAGCCGCTATGGCTTCAAGCTTGAGCGCTATGACACATATGGTGATGGCAACAGACGCTAATGGCTGTATGATTATGGATAGCATCTTAGTAGATGGTCCACAAATGGCTCTTTCTGCTTCTTTAAATAGAATATCTGAAATAGTTTGTAACGGAGATTCAACGGGAGCTCTAGAAGCCACAGCAAACGGAGGTTGGGGAGTTTATTCTTTTGAGTGGAACACTTCAGAAACTACATCGGCTATTTCAGACTTGGTAGAAGGATCGTATTCAGTGAATGTAACAGACAGCCTAGGTTGTATGGAGAGCGCTTCTGAAAGTATCGTTCACCTGTTCGAACTTCCAGTAGTAAATCTTGGAGCCGACACTACCATTTGTAACAATGCAAGCATAGAGCTTAATGCAGGTAACGATGGCGCAATGTATATGTGGTCAAACATGGATTCAGTGCAAGCTATTCAAGTGAGTGACTCTGGTGCATTCAGTGTAATAGTTACAGATAGTAATGGCTGTATGAGTTCAGACACGATTATGATCAGTTTAGATGATTGTGTAGGAATTGCAGAAAGCGCAGCTTCATTGCAATTGAAGGTTTATCCTAACCCATCAAGAGGCGAATTCCAAATCGAATCGAACGGTTTTAACTTGAACGAATCAACGGTTACAATCATTGACTTAAGAGGCAATGTAGTTTCAACGATCAGACCACAAGGCGCAGTTCGTGAAACCATCACATTAAACCAATCTTCAGGAGTTTACTTCTTGAGCATTGAGTTTGATGGTAACGTAGCCCAACAGCGCATTATCATTCAATAATTAGCAACTAATATTTAGTGAAAGGCCCATCGCTTGCGATGGGCCTTTTTTTATGTTTTGTTGTTTGAAAAAGAGCTTCAATACAGTCGGTTCATTATTTCAATCATCGATGCTTGAATCAGAAAATTGAATTATTGTACAGGATCGAATATTGTTCTAATATTGATTTTCCATTTTTCTTTCAATTTATGAATCGAGTTTATCTGCTGATATGCGCTGTTTTAGTGCTTTACACTGCTGTGTTCGCCAGCACTGATCATACTATAGATAGCCTAACAAAAGTGATTCCCCAACTGTCAGGATGCGAACGGCAAACGGCAATAGGTAGGCTTGCTCAAAAGTTTAACGGAAGCGAAGACTTTGACACCTGTTCGATACTTATTGCCCCACTTATGGGTGGCCAAGCATGCGACCAAGCCAACCTCTATTATTATCGCTACAAGGCAGATTCATTCTTCATCAATTTTGAATTTGATGCTGCTATTTCATGGAATAACAAGGCGCTGCATTTAGCAGACACATTGAAAAACAAAGAGTATAGAATCAGAGCGCTCTTGGCATTGGGCCATATTACTTCTTTGATTGGTCGCTTTGACGAAACGGTTGAGCTTTATCCCGAAGTATTAGCACATTACTTGGGAGATGAAGTGTTTTCGGTATATGAATTTGCCGCAAAATTGTACTTAAATGCTTTGCAATCTAAGGGTTTGTATGCGCAGCTCGAAAAGGAAGCATTGCAGATGAGTGATGAAGCAATGGCAAGAAATAGCTACTCGTTTGTGGCTATATGCAACTATTACTTAGCCGCATCATCCTTCGAAACGAACTTGTACCAGCGTGCAAAAAGCTATAATAGATTGGCATTGAATGCGGTAAATAAACAAAAAAGTGCTACCGATGTGTATACATCATTGGGCATACATGCCTTAAATCAAAAACTATATCAAAGAGAAAACCTAATAGATAGTGTAAAATACTCTTTAAAGCAGATAGACAGCCTCATTGTGAATCTAGATTATCGCCAAAAGGCATGGCATCTTACTAACTGGGCAGAGTTTTATAATGATCAAGGAGAGTATAAGAGCGCCTTGCTTATCGCAGACAGTTTGTTTAAAGATGAACGAATAAAAACCGATGGGGCTATATCATATTATTTCATGCTAAAATCAAAAGCCACTGCCTTGTTTGAGTTAGACCAATTTGAACAGGCAATAGCTGCGTTAAGGCCTGCTATTCAGTTTTACAAAGAGCAAGAAAATTTTGATGAGTTAAGGCATAGTTATGCTTTAATGGCTAAAGCTCAATACCACAGCTTAAAACCAGATAGTGGCGATTTTTATCAAAATCAATATTCGATCATCAGAGACTCGGTGTATTCTGCTGACATGCAAGCCGAGTTGGCCGAACAACAAATAAAATTTGAAACAAGGCAAAAGGAAGCCAAACTTGCTGCGCAAGATCAATTGCTCTTAGAACAAGCCGAAACGGCTGAGCAGCAAAAACTCACCATCACTATCATTGTTATCGCACTTGCATTGCTTGTGGGCTTGGTGTTTGGAGTTTATAGAAGCCGACAAAAATTGGCTTTTTCTAATAAACTAGTAGAAAAGCGAAGTGCCGAACTCCTTGATAAAAATGAGGAAAACGAACTTCTTCTCAAAGAAATCCATCACAGGGTAAAAAACAATCTTCAAGTGATCATGAGCTTGCTCGATTTGCAAGCAATGAGGCTAGACGAATCGGCCTCAAAAGATGCCTTACTTTCAAGTCAAGCCCGCATTAAGTCTATGGCCTTGATTCATGAAGAGCTTTATCAGCAAGATCGTTTTTCAGTAATTAAGTTTGACGCTTACCTCGATGTACTCATAGACCATATTTCGGCTGTTTTTGATGTAGAAAAAACAGCACAAATTTCCAAAAGTATTGTAAATGCCGAAATTGATATTGACACAGCCATACCGCTTGCTCTTATTGTAAATGAAGTGATTACCAATGCATTTAAGTATGGTAAGAGAAAAGATGGAACTTTACAAGTGAGCTTAAACGCCACTTTGACCAACGGCTGGCTATCGTTAGAAATAAGAGACTATGGACTGGGAATGCCAGATCTTGATCAATTAAATAATGGTACTTCTTTAGGATTAAGAATCGTGAAACGACTTGCAAAACAAATAGCCGCTTCATACACCCTTGAAGGGTCAGAAGAAGGCACTTCTTTTATAATTAAAACACCCATCGAACAACCTCAATCGCTTAATAATGGCCAATAAAGCACTTAAAATTGGAGTAGTAGAAGATGAAGGCATAATTGCAGAAAACATAGTTGCCATTCTTGAATTAATAGGATATAAAGTAGGCGAGGTATGCGATAGCTATGACGAAGCCATCAATATGATCAATGAATTTCAACCCGATTTGGTCATTTTAGATATTCATATCAAAGGAGAAAAATCTGGAATAGATGTGGCTAAACACATCAGAGAAGAGCAAGGTATACCATTCATTTTTCTTACATCGCACTCAGATGAAGGCACCTTAGACAAAGCCAAAGCATTAAACCCCTCGGCTTATTTGGTAAAACCATTCAATAAGGAAGATTTGAAAACCTCTATTGAAATAGCCTTGTATAATCACAATTTGTGGAAAGAAACCCTGGCAGCGCAAAGACCTAATGCACTCAAAAACTCGCTATTTATTAAGGATAAAGAGAAGTTTTATAAGGTAGATTTTGATGACATTATGGTGCTAGAAAGCGATCACGTATATATTGATGTTACTACTATTAAGGGAAAAAAATATACTGTAAGAGGTTCTATGGAAGACTATTTAGCAAAGCTTCCGGCCGATATGTTTTTCAGAACTCATAGAAGCTTTATCGTAAATCTTAAGCATTTAACGGCTGTAAACCACGTGAAGGTTGAAATTGCTAACCGCCAAATTCCTATTTCTAGGCGCTATCGAGAGCATCTTTTTAAGTTAATGCAGACTTAGAAAATCCATTCGTAACACATTGTGGTTCATTCGTAACTTCATTCATTAACAACGTAAGGCGCTATTCTAGTTTCGGCCAAAGAACTAAAAGCCCTCACTTGTGTTCCAAACCCTTCTCCCTCGCTTTGTGGTAGCGTGCCTTCTTGTGGCCACGTTTTCAACCGCAACTTCTCAAGATTCTGTTTCGTTGGTGCACAAAGCCAAGGAGCAGATAAAGGTGAATGGCTCCATCGGGTATTCTCAAATTTTATATTCTTCGCTTGGCGCGCCAAGCCAGCGAGCTCCATTTTTTTGGCAGGTTCAAGCCAATCTTAACATTAAGGTAGGTATCATTAATATGCCTTTTTCTGCGCGCTATAACTCACAAGGTGCAGATGCTAGCTATCCAACGCTTCCTACTCAAATTGGTATGAGTCCTAAGTACAAGGACTATACTTTTCATATAGGATGGCGAAACATGAATTTTAGTGAATATTCATTGGCTGGAAATCAATTTGTGGGCGGTGGTATAGAATACAACCCAAAAAACTTCTGGATCAGCTATAAGCTGGTTTATGGCCGCTTTCAGAAGTCAGATATTTTTTATGATGAAAACCGAGTGATTTTGGGTGTGCCAACCTTTGAGCGTTGGGGCTATGGTGCGCAAATCAATTTTGGAAAAGCTGGCAGAAGAGTAGGGGTACACGCTTTTAGAGCAAACGATGATCCAACCTCACTTGTGGGGTCTGATACGCTCGGTCTTACTCCAAATCAAAACTTAGTATATGGCCTCACCTTAGATCAAAAAATAACAAAACAAATAGCCGTTAATGGTGAAATGAGCTGGAGCGCACTCACTACCAACACGTTTATCGAAAGTGATGTGCAGCAGGCATATTCTTACCTCAATAATATGGGGGGCTTATTTAATGTAAATGCTTCTACACAGCTCAAAAAGGCAGCTTTACTAAACCTTACTTACAGTCCCGAAAAGTATAATTTGAAACTGAGCTACCGCAGAGTAGATCCTGACTACAAATCGTTAGGAGCCGTTTTCTTAAACAACGATTTAGAAGATTTAACGGCAAACTTGGGTTTTGGTGTGCTTCAAAACAAAATGAATTTGGCGCTTTCGGGTGGTTTGCAACGCAACAATATTGATGGCGAAAAGGTGACACAAACCCTCCGAACCATTGGTGCGATAAACCTTCAATATGCGCCTTACGAAGTTTGGAACATTGGATTGAACTACGCCAATTTTAGCACCAACACCTCTATGAGTTTGATTGTAGATGGCATAGACACGCTTCGCTATGCGCAAGTAACAAGTTCTTATGGTGGCAATATCATGCGCTTAATAAAAGGCGAAAAGGTGAATCAAAGCATTATGCTTATGATAAACCAGCAGGCGGCAATTACTAACGATCAACGCGAAAGCCAAACATTGGTGGCCAGCTTGTCAGAAACCATTACGCTCACACAGCTCAAGGCAAATGTGGCAGTGGCAATATCTGCTACACAAACCACCGCAGCAGGCTCACAAACTCAAATGATTGGGCCCACAATTTCTGCAAGTAAGCAACTCCTAAATGGTAAAATGGCGGCAACTACAGCGGTTTCGTACCTCAGCAACATGTTGAATGGCACCTCAAACGGAAATATTCTGAATACACGCGCGGGACTCAACTACAATATTGGTAAACATCACAATGCCACATTAAATGTAGCCTACACAAGCAGAATGCTTGCCGCGACCACCTCCGAATTAATTGCAAACATGGCTTACACCTTTAGTTTCTAATGAAAAAAGCACTTGGCATATTGACCTTTTTAGGATTGAATATAATTACTATGTTCAGCGTGTTTGCTCAACAGTTTCCGGCAACAGCCGTGGTTACTTTGGGCACTCCAAAGCCTCTTTATTTGTCAGAATACTACGCTCCTGGAGCTTCGGCACTTACCGCTACTTTGGTACTGAGCGATTTTTCGGTGCCTTCTTTCAACACCAAAATCAGAATAACCATTGAGGGAAATAATCTAAAGATTAGAACGAAAGACAGCTTTTTGCCTGTATCGCCTATCAATCTTACACCCGGAGTGCCAGCCGTGCTTTCGGGCAGCGATTTACAGCCCTATTTAGCTTACGAAAATGTCGATTTACTCTCTGGTGATCCAAATGCATTTATCGCAAGCGGTGGAAAATTGCCAGAAGGGTTTTATAAGTTTTGTGTAGAGGTTTTAGATTATAGGTCTGGGGTCGCAATTTCTCGTGAAGCTTGCGCCATGGCCAACATTTTTAGAGAACAACCTCCAAGACCATTACAACCTCTTATCGGACAAATGGTGCAGCCAATGACCCCACAAAATATTTTGTTGAGCTGGCAAGTGGCACCTGGTGGTTCGCCCATTTTGGCTGCCTCTTCGCAGTATGTGCTTGAGATGTATCAAGTAATTGATGTAAATGCCAACCCACTTAATGCCGTGGTAAACGGGCAAGCTCAAATAGTGTTTACCTCTACATCACTTTTTCAAACAACGCTTAACCTTGATCTTACTACATCGCAGTTGCAAGCTGGCTACAAGTATGTGTGGCGTGTGCGCGCTCTTGACGATCAAGGCCGCGATGTTTATGCAAATAACGGCTACAGCGAATGGGCATGGTTTTATTACGGCTATCCTACGGGTGGTAGTATTGCCTTAAGCAATCCAACAAAGGGAGTTACCATCAAGAAAAACGACCCAAAACAATTCAATTGGGGTGCATCTAGCGAAAAAGTGCAAGGCCAGCAGTTTGTTTACAAACTAACTATTGTAGAGGTAAACGATGGTCAAACTCCAGAAGAGGCAATGACCAACAACCCTAATTGGCACACCGAAAATTTGCCTTCTACCTACAGCACAAATGGAGCGAGTTTCGAACTTACGAAAGGCCTAGAATTTCAAAAACAGTATGCGTGGCAAGTAAAAGCCTACACCGAAGAGCAAGAGATAGCTGCAAGTGAGGTTTGGGATTTTTATGGCCCACCCGTGGTGGAAGAGTTCTTTGCCGGAAACTTCAAAATCACCGTTCGCAAAACCGATAATACAGATATCAAAGACCTTGATGGTGTGGGTTATGTGCAGCTATCTTCTGATCCATCAGACACCGTTACTTGCAACTTTGAAGGTATTGCCCTCAAAGAAATATCGGCAATCATGTTTTTAGATGATGGAGATATTTTCTTCGATTTGAGCGATCGTCCTGATTTGGAAATCAAACCGCAACTTGAGGCCAACGGCACCGCCAATTTTGTTTTTGATCAAGGTAAAATTGATGAATTAGGGCTTTACTATTTGGGCTATCTGCATTGGCCATTTCCACATGCTATTACCGCACCAACTCCAGGTTTTATTGACTCTAAACCAACTTGGTTTGTCGTAGACGAAGAATACAAAATAGCTGGAACCGCGCGCTTCAAGCCAGTAACCACCGAGTTTGAATTGTTGAATCCTTATAAGCACATTATCCGCTTTGATACCATTTCAGATTTTAGAGTAGCAAAAGACAAATTTGAACTCCGCACTATAGGTGAATTTCAGTTGCATGAGAGTATCCCCACCAATGATGGAAAGCCATACATCATGCCATTTGATCAGCAAAACAATGTAGGCTTAATCACCGCAAAGTTCTTGCTTGCCAATGCAACCAATCATTTCAAACCACTCGAAACCAGCTCGTTTGCAATAAAGCCCTACGAAGCAATTATAGATTTAACAGAAGTACAATCTCCTGGAATCTTGTCATCTGACAAAGCGTGGAAAGGGGTGTATTTTCCCAAGTTTAGAGCGGTATTCCCAAATGGATTTGACGCTTCTAATCAATTCACTTCTCAGTATGACATAGAAGTAGAGGCTGAGGTAAATGCAACTACAAAACTTTGGACCACTTCTCAAGGCATGTTTATCGATTGGGAATTTGAAATCGAAAAAGAAGCCGATGATTTGCTTGCATTCAACCAATTTAGATGCAACATCCTCGGAAAAATATTGATGGAAGCAGGCAGTATTTCTGAAAGTTCATTAAATGGTGAATTCTACATTCCATTTATTGATGAAAATGAAGTGTTTACATACACCGCTCCTCTAACTAACGAAGGCATTCAAACTGGTGTAATGAACCAAGACCTTGCAGGTAGAAATCTAACATACAATCCATATGGAGGCGAAAACCGCATGGATATTGAAATTTTACGTGCTGTTTTTGCTGATAACGAGCGGTTGGATTTAGTTATTAATGCCGATATGCCGGCTTTTGATGGTGCTTCTTATGAAAACCTCGACTTTAGGATTTACGGGGATAATTTCATCGGCTTTGGCCAAAGAAATGGTTCTGTTACAGTAAATAATCCAATCTATACCAAATATGCTGGCTATGATATTACCATAGAAGAGATTGGGGCATCGTTTGACAACGGCCGATACTCAATGGCAATACTTGGTAATGCTGATTATGGCGATAGAATTGTTGGTGAAAACGGACCTCCAAAGTTCGGTATCTCAAGCGTGAGGCTTTTGAGCGAAGAATTTCACCCTGGGGCTGCGCCAAACGTGGGCGTGCCGCCAATTTCGGTGCAAACTGGAGATGAAGAAAAGAAAAAATTCACAGCTAAGTCATTCATTAAAATTGAAAATACCTTGCTCGATTTTACGGGTTGGGTAAACTTGGTGCAAGACGATCCGGCTTGGGGCAAGTGCTTTACTGGGGTGATAGAAGGAGCACTCAAATACCCAACGCGCCTGCCAATGCAAGCCAACATTTTGGTGGGAAATCTTGACGGAACTGATTTCTGGTATTTCGATGCATACTTCCAAGACAGCGAAGGTTCGGGTGTACCTATCGTGCCTCCTTTTAGTATGGTTGGTATGGAGTCTCGCGCATATTACCACATGAATAATGTGAATGGTGCTTTTGTGGTTGATAAAAATGTAGACATGGGCATGGCTGGCTACCTGCAGCTCATTGACACCAAGACCAGCGGCAGATTTATGGCCACAGATATGAGCATGGAGTTAGAACTCACAGGCTCTGACCTAACCGCACTGCTCAAGGGCGATGTGTCTCTTTTGAATCAAAAAGCGCGTAAAGATTTTACCAAAGAAATTGCCATGGCTGCTGCCAGCGAAATTGTTAAAGCGATAGACCTTGACCTTGAATTAGATGTAACAGTGCCAATTACCAGCAGCGATGAAGTTGGCATCAGAGTTTCAACCAAAAATGGAAACAGCTTTCGCTATGCCAATTCAAGCGAGGGAATAGACGCAGCGTTTGAAACCACCACGGCTGGTTCGCCAGGTGTGGGTGTTGGCTTCGGTTATAAAGGAAACACCATTCGCTTTGATGGTAATGCCGAAGGCGAAATAAGCACAACCTTAGATATAGGCGACAACTCGCTCTCGGCAGGATACAACGGCACCAGTGTGGGCTATTTTAACGCAGTGTCTTCTGGCATTACGCTCAACACAGATTTTGATGCCGATCAAAAAAATGCTTCAGCCAATTTAACCTATGGCAACAATGCTTTTGCCTTAACAGCAAACAATAGTCAAGCTCTCATTGAAGGCCGAATTACTTATAATGGCAATAATCAAATCTATGGCGGTTATAAAGTGGGTAAAGGCTTAGTTGGCTTTGATGATGGCTCAACCAAGCTCGAAATACAAGCTGATCCTGCCACGCGCACTGGAGTATTGACCTTTAATTCAGGTACTGTAAAATCTACCGCAAACGCCTATTTAGATGAAATGAAAGGTGATTTTACCTTAAAAACAAGTACCATCGACTTCTTTGCCGAAAGCAATGTGCTGTATCAAGGGTCTGCATTATTCAAAGAGTCGGGCGGCAAAGAGTTGGAACTAGAATTTGATAAAATCAATAAAAGCCACTTTGTAAAATACACGCACGATCCTTCCAAATCCTTCAGTGCAAGGCTGCAAAATGCTGAATATGCGCGCTTGGCTATGGAAATAGATGGGACCAAATTTGGTGTTGGAGGAACATTAAATGCAGATAGCGGCAGTGTTTTGTACAGCGATGGTTCTATGCTCATTGATCTTAAAGCCCAACCGATCAATAAATCGGGCGATTTGCATTTTAATTACAATGGCGAATATGATGTACTTGCTGCTGTATCGCAAGATTCAGGTTTTGCAAGCTACAGCGACCCAAATGTGAAGCTTGCTGTTTCGGGTTATGCTAGCGGATCGGGCAGATTGCATGCTGAATATGATCAGTATAACTTGACCATGTATGGTGATCAAATCAACAAGTATGGCACCCTGAGCTTAAATGACAATCAGAGAAGTATTTATATAGCCGGTTGTAAAAACGGATTGCCAGCAAAGTATGCCAAACAAGCCGGTTTGCCGGGTGAGTTTGGCCAAGTAGAATATAAAGACAGCCAATATGACTTTGGCGGGTATTTCGCTCCTGGCGATAGTTTGAGAGCTCGTGTGGTGATCAGCGGAAGTGGCTATGAAGTTCAGGCAAACAGCTTGTATGATTACAAACTATTCTTGGTAGATCCGTCTGCTCAGCTTGATATTATCGGTAATCTTCCGGCTCGTGAGCTTGCAATAAACTACAGTGAATCTGGTTTAACGCTTTCATCTAATGCTGACTTTAGCGCAGAAGAGGGCGCATTTAATTTGGCTTCGGGTAGCGATACTTATGCTTATGAAGGCGATGACGATAACGGCACTTTTACCGCTACTACCAGCTCAGGCAATTGGTCAACAGAGCGCGATGGTGACGAATTCTTAACTAAAATCACCACTCCTACAGGCAGCTTTGACTTAACCGTTGATCAAGATGATTTTTCACCTGATTTAACATGGACAAATGGTAGCCTAACCTTTACCATTAGTGATGGTGAAGATCTTTTGGTAAGTGATGGCACCAACACCTATGGCGTGGCCGAATCTATGCTTGGCACTCCAGAGATTGTAAGTAATGGCAGTGCGCAAAGCGGCAATTTAGCCAACTTCACCTTAGGGCAAGCACAAGTGGCTGTTACCCTTAACGGAACTGACCGAAGCCTCACTTATACCGAAGGCAGCACATCGGTGGTGATGACTGCTAATGGTACGCAAGCAAACATCGTTTCGGGCGATTTCAATCTAACCTCAACTACCTCGCAGGTTGAGTTGACCCATGCAGACAAAACCTTCACGCTCAATAGCGAGAAACAAACCACCACATTCAGCAATGGTAAAACGCTCGAAATTGCTGAAGCCGTTGCCAATTTAAACTTTGGTGATTTGGCTATCGAACTCAATGTTGAGGACAAATTAAGCGTCAACCAAACGCAGAAAAACATGGTAGCTTGGATGGACGAAACCCGAGGTTTTGGTATCGAAAAGCAGGACCAAAAAGCCATTGTTGACCTCGAAAATCAAATATTGGTGCAAGCCGATGCTACTAAGTATGTAAAGCTAGAAGGCACAGAACTTACCCTCAACATTGATCAAGTAAACTTATTTGTTGATCCAACATCAAAGTTGGTATATGATGATACGGAGAACTATTTCGAAATAAGCCCAGAAAAATTTGGTGTGGCACTTGACGAAATGGAAATCGGTATTGGTTTAGATGGATACAAACTTCAAATAGATCCACAGAACTACATCAATTTTGGCCTTGACAATATGGCCATAAATATTGCGGGAATAGGAGCTGAATTCAACCCGCAAATTCCACTCAACTTCACTTCAGACCTAGGTTCGTTTAGCCTTGGTGTAGATGGGTTAGACTTAAGCTACGAAGACATTAGTCTTGGCTTTGGTTCTATTGATGGAGTCCCAACCTTGAGCTTTGAAAATCCGCTTGGGTCATTGAAAATGGGCGGATTGTCTTTTGATCTTGACTTAGATGCTGGTTTTAGCGTAGGAATGAATCCAGAAAACTGGCTCGATATAAGCGCTTTTGGAACCGATTTCAACTTCGGAGCCGAAACCTTTAACATCTTCAATACCGATCTTGATTTAGGTTTCAGCCTTGGAGGCGATTATTTGGCTTCATTCAAAAATCCTATTGCAGATATCGATATTCCTAAAGTTGGTGGTTTATCACTTTCATTGCCTGATGTAGGAATTCCGTTTGATGTGAGTCTCAATCCTGATTTGTCATTCGACATGGATTTTGGAGACATAGACATGTCATTCTTCACACCAGATTATGCACTTGACCTAGACCTAGGTGTGGTTGGATTTTCTGTTCCAAAAATTCCTAATGGCTTTGGTTTCAATGCAGATTTGGGAGGCTTCAATGCGGGTTTCCAAACCATTAAAAACGAGCTTTCGAAAATCACCCTTGGCACACCTTCTCTTGGTGATGTTAGCTTCGGAATTAATGCAGATGAAGCCATTACTATTGGTCATTCAAATGGTAGCTGTAGCTTCGAGGTTACCGCATCTTTAGACGGTATATCGGGTAAAAAATCAGGCGATTGTTCTTCTATTTCAATTCCTGAGCCGCTGGCCCTTATTTTGGTAAACGAAGCACAACCAGCCAAACCGCTTGAAACTGCGGCCGAAATTCCTGCCGGTGATGGCGCCCAATACCTTGAAGGTAGTGTGGCCGAAGATGCTGATGGTTTTGCACGTGGCACGGGCGAAGTTTTCATCGACACGAAAAACAACTACATAGGCATCAATGCGGGCATGGTTTCTAATCAATTGGTTTGCCTCAATGGCAGCATGGCCTTTGTGAGTGATGATGGCGATTGGTATCTAGATATTGGTACCAAATCTCAACCCGTTTCGGTAAAACCTTTGTGTTATGATTTAGAAACCAGCGGCTATTTTCATCTCGATCCAGATTTAGCCGAGTTTTATGGTCAGTATGATTGGGAAAGCACATTAAGCGTGGGTGTAGGTGGATCAGGTGCCAGTGCTGGCATTTCAACCACCGTAGGTTACAGTTTCGGACTAGGAGCCGGCATTAGAATTGACGAAGAGGATTTCGGAATTGAAAGCGCTAAGGTGCATGCAGCGGTATATGGCAAATTAGACATCAATTGGGAACTTGGCTTTTCTCCTTTCTCTACTTCGGGCTCGTATGAGGTGGCCAGCGCTAGCCTTGAGGGCGACTTGATGTTAAATTTTAATGAAACAGTTACTGCGAGCGGTGCGCTGAGTGGCCAAATTACCATTCTTGATGTGTGGTCGGGCAGTTTTGATATGAATGTAAGCACGGAGATGTGATGAGGATTAGAACACTGATATTGGTTTTACTTTTTACCCTTGGTGCAAAGGCTCAAGACAGCACAAACATTGGCTATGCCATGGTTTCTATTTCGCCACTTAGCGATGCTGTTTGGGTTAAGTTTATAGGGAAACAAGGTTATTATCCTAATGGAATAAACATTTATAGAAGTGAAGAAAATAGCGATTGGATAAAAATTGCTGATGCGCTTAAGCCAAACCTTAACGCCTCCATTACTGACTTTGAAGCAGAAGAATCATACAAGTTATTCAAAGCTATTTTATCTATTCCATACACTGATTTTCAATCATCAATAGGTAAAGGATTACTCTTATTAAACGCACTCGAAAAAAATGAGTTTGCGACACAATTTGGTCTGTTATACAAAGATCAGAATGCGAGCAAAGGCAAATCTTATCGTTATAAAATTGAAGTAAACGGAGCCAGCACTTCTCCCTCAATGGCCGTTTTATTCAATGATTTTTCGGGTCCCGAGGCTCCCACCAATGGCCGCTTTGAGCGCGGGAAAAAAAGCGTAAAACTTACTTGGACACCCGAAAACATGCGCTACTACGCGGTGAATGTTTATCGAAAAACGTTAGATGCCGATTTCAAAAAATTGAACGAAACCCCTATTCCTATTCAGGCAGACAAAACGGGAGCATTTCCTGAATTTTTGTACGAAGACAAATCGATAAGTAAAGACAGTAGCTATAACTACAAAATCACCGCGGTTGATTATTTCTTTTTTGAAAGCAAAGACGGCTTAGAAATAGAAGTCGAAACGGTTGATTTGGATGCGCCACCAGCAGCATTATCGCAAACAATAGCTTCTAACGCATCTTCAAAAACCATTTCGCTTACTTGGCAAATGCCTGAAAATTCTGACGCCATAGAAGCTAAAATATTCAGTCGAAACTCTCCTAAAGAGGAGCCAAAAATTATTGCTGAAGGACTTGATCCAAAAAGCGGCATTTTTTTACATCAAGTGCCAGGCGAAGGCACTTACTACATGAGCATTGCAATGGTAGATGCAGCCGGCAACATGGCTGTGGGTAATGAGTTGTTTACAAGTATTAGCGATGTTTTTCCGCCTGCTGTGCCGGGCAATTTTGAAGTTAAATTGGACAGCGGCTTAGTGCAATTTTCTTGGGAAGCTGTCACTGCAGATGATTTTGCTGGCTACATGCTCTTCAAGCGACCAGCCAATGAAGCAAACATTGGGTATAAACCCGTTTTCAGTTCTCCAATAAAAGAAACAAATTACGAGCTTCAACTGCCACCAAACATGCTCGTGCCGCATTACTATTACATCGCTTCGGCAGATGTTAACTACAACTATTCGGTGTCAGAAAACGAGCTTTTAGTTCAATTGCCAGACATCACTGCGCCAAAGCAGCCTGTTATAACAAACGTAAAATTCAAGCAAGAAGCTGAAGAGCGCTTATTGGTAATTGAGTGGCTGCCAAACGTAGAGCCTGATTTGTCTCATTATAACTTAGAGAAAAGACTAAAAAATAGTGAAGCCGAATTTGAAAAAGTCAATTTTCAACCCATTGCAACATCGGTAAAAAGCTATACTGATAAGCTCGCAAAAGATGGTGAAAGATATGAATACAGGGTGATAGCCGTAGATACCAACAGGCTGTCGAGCAAGCCTTCAAATTCATTTTTTGGCGCACTACCAAAAATAGCTGAAGATATTGCCCCGGCTGATGTTGAGGTAAGTGTAAACAACCGCAAAAAATCGATAACCATGACTTGGAAAAATGGCGCTGACCAAGAGGCTTTGCTTGGCTATACCGTTTATAGAGCCGATGAAAATGGCATTTATATGCCCATGTCTGGATTATTGAAATCAACGCAATTCAAACAAACTGGCCTCACAGCAGGCACTACTTACAACTATCAAATAAGAGCTTACAGTACTTCTGGTTTTGAAGTAGCGGCAGAGCCAAACACCATTGTTATAAAATCTGAATAGACATGAAAAAAGTCATTATCAGCGTATTCATCATTGCAGCAGCCTTTGGGGCAACCGCACAAGTTGGTATAGGCAACGTAGTTCCAGACTCTAGCGCCATCTTAGATTTAAGAAACACAAATAACCGAGCCTTGTTGCTGCCGAGCATACCTGGCACACCACCAAACACACCACCGGGCCTTGTTTATTGGGACAATACCTTAAATAAAATTCTCTATTTAGAAAGCACAGGCTACAATGCCTTGTCGCCATGGCGTTATAAGTTTGGTGGCGCTATTTCAGAAAACACCTATTTCAACACCAGCGGCAACGTAGGTATAGGCAACGACTCTCCTCAAACGAAACTTCACATTACTTCAAATGCAGGAATGTTTACCCTTGAAGGAACCAGCACCGCATACATGCGCTTATACCCAAGCACCTTCACCAATGGCATAAAGGGTCGTATCGGTTTTGTAAGCAATGCAACAGAACTGCTTATTCAGAATGCTCATAGTGGAGGTGATGTAGTAGTTTCTGTGAATAATGGCGGAGATTTTAATGTTACAGGGGGTCGTATTCAACAAAATAATAATGATTTGCTGCCTGCTGGCACCATTGTGATGTGGAGCGGTAGTTCAGCGCCTGCGGGCTGGGTGCTTTGTAACGGTGGCACATTCACCAATGAAGATGGTAGTCTCATGACAACACCTGACCTTAGAGGCCGGTTTATTGTGGGTTTTCATCCTGATGAAACGGACTATAACCAACCCGGTAATAGAAGCACAGGTAGCGGCACTGCCGGAAAGACTGGTGGTGCTGAGGAGGTTGCCCTCGTAATTCAAAATATACCAAGTCATAATCACGATAAGGGTACTTTGGCTACCGCTCAGGCAGGTTCTCATAGACATTGGTTAAAAATAGACAACGAGGATGGTGGAAGCAGCTATAGCTACAACATACCTGAAGGGTTTGATTCTGAACAAGACTATGAAATACCAACAGAATATGCAGGAGAACATACTCACACTATAAACGGCAGCACGGGCAACAAGGGAGGAGAAACGAGTGGCAGCACTCGACCTCACGAAAACCGACCTCCTTATTATGTGCTCGCTTTCATTATGAAGAAGTAATTGCGGTAATCTGGCACCAAATAATTTTTATATGAAACAAATATTCATTCTAATTTCAGTAATTGCATCTACTTTAAGTGTTGTAGCACAAGTGGGTATTGGCAATGTTGTGCCCGACTCATCTGCTATTTTAGATTTAAGAAACACAAATAACCGAGCCTTATTGCTGCCAAGCATACCTGGCACACCACCAAGCTCGCCAGCTGGTTTGGTTTATTGGGACAATGCATTGAACAAAATGCTCTATTTAGAAAGCAACGGATACAATGCTCTTTCGCCATGGCGCTACAAATTCAATGGTGCTATTTCAGAAAACACCTATTTCAACACCAGTGGCAACGTAGGTATAGGTAACGACTCTCCTCAAACAAAACTTCATGTTACTTCAAATGCAGGAATGTTTACCCTAGAGGGAACTAATTCGGCCTACATTAGGCTGTATCCAAACACATTCACCAATGGCATAAAGGGGCGTGTTGGTTTTGTAAGCACCACTTCATCAGAATTGTTAATTCAGAATGTGAATAGTGGAGCTGATGTAGTGGTTTCTGTCAATAATGGTGGAAACCTAAATGTAACTGGCGTTAATGCCAAGGTGCAAGAAAATGGAAACGACCTACTACCAAGAGGCTCTATTATCATGTGGAGCGGTAGTTCAGCACCTGCTGGTTGGGTTTTGTGTGATGGGGGCACCTTCAATACTGATGACGGAAGCACCATGACTACACCAGACCTCAAAGGCAGGTTCATTGTTGGGTATCATCCAAACCAAACAGACTATAACCAACCGGGCAATAGAAGCGCAGGAGGCGGCACTGCCGGAAAAACAGGTGGTGTGGAAAAAGTTACCCTCACTGCGCTGCAAATTCCAAGTCATAATCATGCTAAAGGCACTTTAGCTACCGCTCAGGCCGGAGATCATAGACATAGGATAGCTACAGCTTGTGGTTCTTGTACTGGTACTACAGCGCATAATAAAACAAATGGAGTGGCCATAGATGGCAACAATAGTTCAACACCAGACTATGATGTGAAAACAACTCACGTAGAAGAAGAGGGGAACCACACCCACACCATTAATGGTAATACAGCCGACAGCGGTGGCGGTCAATCGCATGAAAATAGGCCACCTTATTATGTTTTAGCTTTCATTATGAAGAAGTAATATGAATTGGAAATTCTACATAACGCTTCTGTTGTTTTGCCTCAGCTTTGCTGAAAGTTGGGCGCAATTGCCAACACGTGTGCGCCACAAAAACGAGCTTTTTTATATTAAGCCAGTTACCGATGTCTATATCAATGGCGGTTTAGAACACATGCAAGAAAACATTGATAATGTGATTTTGCACCAAGGCCGTATTCACTTGACTGATAGTATGGTAAACAACGCACAGATTTACATTTTTGGGAATCTTCCTGATACTCTTGGCCATGTTTATTTCAGGGGAAATAGCACCCAAGGTTTTGGTGGAAATAGCATTGTGATGTCCAGTGCATCTTTTAGAAATGCTTATGATACGCTTGCGCTAAACATTGACACGCTCTTCATAAACCATCGTTTGATGCTTGATTCGGGCAATTTGTTTTTAGATGGAAACCAGTTGTTTTTAAGAAGAATCACCTATGCAAGCTCTATCATCGAAGGCACACTTTATGGCGAAGATGAAGACGACAATGTGTATGGTTTTCCGGGTGTGGTGCGTATGCAAAGACCGCTTCAAACGGGAACTACTTATGCCAATTTGCATGGAGCTGGTCTCGACCTAAAAAGCGAAGGAAATCTTGGTTTGAGTGTTGAGATCAATCGCTTTAACGATTCGCAAGGAGCAAGCAATGGATCAATTAAAAAATTCTACACTTTCAATCCTGCGCAAAGTGATGACATCAGCAACGTTGGTTTTCAATATTTAGACACCAATGATCTAAATCAAAACGATGAAAATGATTTTGCCCTTTACATAAGCCATGATAATGGTTTGAGCTACCGCGACAAAGCAGGTTCGGTAAACACGGGGGCAAACAAACTAAGCTCGGGCTTTTTGTTTCCTATTTCAAACCAAACCCGTATTACACTTAGCGAAGACAGTTGCGATGTGTTGCCAGAAGTAAGTATTCCGCTAGATACACTGCCTCTGTGCGATGGCACACAAGTAACCATTACTGCTACAGGCTTAAGCGGAATGGATGTGCGTTGGAGCAATGGCTTGACAAACATTGACAGCATTACGGTAGACACATCAGGCATGTTTTGGGTGCGAGTTGAGAACGCTGAAGGGTGCGTAAATTATGATACTGTTCAGATAGTAGATGCACCAAATCCTCTGGTTGGTTTTACCAACACATTTGCCTGCCAAGGCGATTCAACCATGTTTACTGACACCACGAGCATCAGCTCTGGCGAGGCATTAAGCCATACTTGGGCCTTTGGCGATCCGTTCAAAACAAACGACTATTCTACGGATGTCAACCCAAAATACAAGTACACTCAATTTGGCACTTTTCAAGCTACGCTGGTAGTTCAGTCGGCTTCGGGGTGCCAAGCTAGCAAGCAAAAAAGTGTGGTGGTTTTACCAAACCCCAATGCTCAATTTAGCCTTACAAATGCCTGTGCTGATAGCACGGTTACGTTTACCAATCAATCCACTGTTTCGGGCTCAGCTGGACTCACACACAAATGGCTTTTTGGCGATGGCGATTCATTACTGACCGCAGCAGCAACACATACTTATGACAGCGCTGGCAGCTATCAAGTCACACTCATTTCTACATCAAACGGGTGTGTTGACTCGGCCATTAATACGGTAAACATCCATCCAAACCCAACGGCAAATTTTATCTTAAACAATGTTTGTGTGGGCACCCAAACCATGATCATGAATGCATCGAGCATTGACTCCGGGTCGCTTTCGTATAGCTGGGCATTTGATCAACAACTTGCTTCTACTGATGCTAATCCGATTTTGTCTTATGATACTTCGGGGTTGTTTGGAGTGCATTTATTAGTATCGAGCAGTTTTGGATGTACCGATACTTTCTCTGATAGTATTTTGATTCATTCGCTACCGTCTGCCGATTTTTCTTTTAGTTCGGTGTGCGAATCCGATTCTACTGTATTTACAAATGCCAGCAACGTTGCATCTGGAAGCCTTTCATACACATGGAACTTTGGAAGTAATAGTCAGCACCCTACTCATTTATTTGGGGCGGATGGAGCCTACTCGGTGCAATTGCTGGCTGTTTCAGATAGCGGTTGCGTAGATAGCATTACAAAAACAGTGACCGTTTTTCCAAATCCAACTGCGGGATTCAATTTTGGTAATGTTTGTTTAGGAAACGCCATGGCCTTCCAAAACAATAGTGGAATTTCAAGTGGAACTTTGGCGCACGCTTGGGACTTTGGTGGCGCTAGTACTTCTGCGTTAAACAATCCTCAATTTACATTCACAACCAGTGGCCAGTTTGACGTGCAATTGATCACTACCTCTTCGCTAGGCTGTCAAGACTCCATTACTCAACAAGTAGAAGTCTATGCTTTACCTGTGGTAGATCTTGGTGCTGATACACTTTCTACATGCGGTTCATCCTTGATACTCGATGCTCAAAACAGCGGGTCTCAATTTGCTTGGAGCAATGGAAGCACCGCACAAACCATCACAGTATTGAGCAATGGGTTTTACCGAGTTTCTGTAACCGATGGCAATAGCTGCATGAATGCAGATACTGCTTATATATCGCTTTTTACGGCCGTAAATCCTAACCTCGGACCTGACAAAATTGTGTGCGACTCGGTTCAATTGATTTCTGGTTTTCCAAGTGTAAACACACAATTTAATTGGAATAACAGCGCATCAACCAACAATATTTGGGTTACCAGCACTGGCCAGTATGAAGTAACAGTTACTGACCAAAATGGCTGCCAAGGCTACGACACGGTGTTGGTTACTGTAAACCAAAGTCCTATCGTAGATTTAGGTGCTAACCAAACGGCCTGCAATGGTGAAAACATTGTATTTGACGCAGGCAACGCTGGGTCTACTTATGCTTGGAGTAACGGTGCAAATACACAAAGCATTTCGGTTCAAACTAATGGAAACTATAGTGTTACGGTTACTACACCTGAAAATTGTGCTAGTAATAATCAAGCATCAGCATCATTTAATGCGCTACCATTGTTCAGCCTTGGTGCAGACGCCAATGTTTGCGATTCGGTAGATCTTACAGCAAACGTTTCAGCTCCTAATTATAACTGGAACAATGGCGAAAGTGTAAGCACTATTCAAGTTACAAGCAGTGGGGCATATATATGCACAGTCTCCTTCGCATCGGGTTGTTCTTTTGTTGACACGATCAACATTACTGTAAACGCAAGCCCTATCGTTGATCTTGGTGCCGATACCATAATTTGTTCTGGAGATAGCTTAACGATAGATGCTCAAAATGCACTGAACAGCTTTGTTTGGAATACAGGAAGCTCAACTCAAACCATCACGGTTGGCCAAAGCGGAACCTTCATTGTTACGGTTACCACTCCAGAAAATTGTTCGGAAAGCGATCAAATGGTCGTAACCAAAAAAGCTGCTATAGTGGTAGACCTTGGTTCTGACTTTGTGTTGTGTGATAGTGCCACAAAGCAATTGAACGCTGGTTTTGAAAATGGAAGCTATAACTGGGGAAGCACTTCGGGTTTTGTAGCTAACACACAGCAAGTGACTGTGGCAGATTCTGGTTTTTATTGGGTTGACGTATTAGATCAAGACGGCTGTGCAGGATCAGATACTGTGAAAGTAACGGCCTCAAACCTGTCTTTAAACGCAGCTTTTCTGGCTAGAACAACGCTCAGTTTAGGAGATACTATTCAGTTTATTAATTTAAGCGAACCCTCAGGCTTCACCTCATTTTGGAGCATGGGCGATGGTTTTACGACCACGGCTCAAAACCCCACGCATCCCTATTTTGTTTCTCAAACCTATGATGTGATGCTGGCCGTGAGCAATGGAGTCTGTGCAGACACTGTCACCAAGTCTATTTCTATTGAGCAACTTAAAACAGATGCTATTGCTTATGCTGAGGAATCTACCACATTCAAAGGCTTTTTAAGAACCAGCCTTTACCCAAATCCTAATAGAGGCACATTCACGGTAGAAATAGAATTGGAAGATGAAGACGAATTGAACATGACTGTTTACAACATGCAAGGAGCTATCATCGATCACTCATCGGCTTTTGGGTATAATATCAGAAAAGAATTTAGTTACAACAGTTTGCCTTCGGGCATGTATTTCGTGCGATGCTACAATGGTCGCGCAGTTAAGTCATTGAAATTTATTGTTTTAGATTAATTACGCTATGAAATTATTAGTGCGATCCTTTGTTTTGTCTATGCTCGTAGCTGGTGGGCTTTCAAGCTTTGCTCAGCCATGCATCAGTGGTTTTAAGTATAGATTACCCGTGTTGGTAGACAATACGGGTAATGTCAATACGCTCACCAACTTTCAAGTAAAACTTGTGCTCAACACCCAAGATTTGGTAGTAAGTGGTAAAATGCAAGCCAATGGCGGAGACTTGCGTTTGCGAGACAAAACGGGCAACAGCTTGGCTTTTTGGATTGAAAACGGAACCATGAACCAGCCAACCACGGTGGTTTGGGTAAACATACCCACTATAGCAGCAAACAGTGCCGACACTATTTATGCTTTTTATGGCCGAGAGTCAGCTTCTTCGCTTTCAAATGGAGCCACCACCTTCGATTTCTTTGACGATTTTAACGGAAGTGTTTTAAATGCTGCCATTTGGGACGATTGTGGTGGTGGAGACATAACCGTTGCAGGTGGCACTTTAACCCTCAGTTCGTCTTCATCAGCAACCAATATTCATATTAAAAGCGCCACAGCATTTAGCGGTCAGGTGCGCTCAGAAGCTAAGGTTACTTCCGTCTCGCAAGGTGTGGCATTACTTGGTCAAATCAATGCCAATGACTCAGGATGGGCGATGGGTTATGAGCAACTAGTGACCAACAATAAAGTAATGCGCCTT
>Ga0100380_10001537_pt1 | contig 25087 bp, 22 predicted proteins | sample CryGeymeta201504_FD_80417 | JGI IMG/M metagenome (GOLD analysis project Ga0100380, IMG submission 80417) | Groundwater microbial communities from Crystal Geyser aquifers in Utah, USA - Crystal Geyser metaG 2015-04 | ecosystem: Environmental > Aquatic > Deep subsurface > Groundwater | place... | reverse complement strand
TCCATAAAAGTCCGAAGTTACTTCCATATAATTATACTTTATTTTCCACAGTTTTAATATGCATTTCTTCGACTTGAGCTTTTGGTAATTCTGAAGGCGCTCCCAACATTAAATCTTTTGCCCGAGAATCCTTAGGGAAAGCAATAACCTCACGAATATTAGGCTCATCACAAAATAACATCACCAAACGGTCTAATCCCCACGCAATCCCACCATGTGGCGGCGCACCAAATTTAAAAGCATTTAACATATGACCAAAACGTTTTTGCGCATCTTCATCAGAAATTCCTAAAGTTTTAAAAATCTTTGCCTGTAAATGTTGATTATGAATTCTAATTGAACCGCCACCAACTTCATTACCATTTAACACAAAATCATATGCACGGGCTTTGACTTTAGCAGGATCTTCGTCCAGCAAAGCAACATCGCTTAATTGCGGACTAGTAAAAGGATGATGCGCAGCCTGAAAGCCAAACACCTCATCTTCCTCAAACATAGGGAAATCGGTTACCCAGCAAAAAGCGTAAACATTGTCTTCAATCATATCCAACTTTTTAGCAACGGCCAACCTTACTTGCCCCAAAGCTGTACACGCTACTTCGTACTTATCAGCACCAAAAAAGACAATATCTCCGTCTGCCATTTTCACTTTATCTAACAAAGCTTTTTGTTCTACCTCTGTAAAAAATTTCCAAATTGGGGAGCGATACTCATCGCCCTCTTTAATTACATAAGCTAGACCTTTAGCATGATAAATCTTGGCAATCTCTGTAAATTCATCAATATCCTTACGACTAAATTTGGATCCACCCGGTACACGCAACGCTTTAATTGCCATACCTTCTGTTGTTGAGGCTGTTTTAAATACATTAAACTCTGTTTCCGTAAAAATATCGGTCACATCTTCCAACATTAATTCAAAACGTAAATCCGGTTTATCCGAACCATAGTTATTCATAGCTTCGTCCCAAGTTAAACGGGGGAATGGCTCATGTTGAATTTTTACATCCGGCCTAAACATTTTCACTAAATGCAACATTAACCGCTCGTTGACATCCATTACATCTTCCTCATCTACAAAAGACATCTCCATGTCTAACTGCGTAAATTCCGGTTGACGATCACCACGTTGGTCTTCGTCTCTAAAACAACGAGCAATTTGGAAATAACGATCAAAACCGGATACCATCAACAATTGTTTAAGCTGCTGTGGTGACTGCGGTAGAACATAAAACTTACCGGCATAAATACGAGAAGGCACCATGTATTCACGACTTCCTTCCGGTGTTCCTTTCACTAAAATCGGTGTTTCAATCTCTAAAAACTGATCTTTATCCATAAAATTACGGATCTCTTTAATCACCTCATAACGAACTCGAATATTTTTTTGCATCCGCTCACGTCGCAAATCCATGTATCTATACTGCAAGCGAGTCTCTTCTCCTACTTCTTTTTCTACATCGATTTCAAATGGCGGTGTTTCCGACTCACTCAAAATTTCCAAATCAACAACGGCAACCTCAATTGTTCCACTTAAAAGGTCCTTATTAATCATCCCTTCCGGTCGCATTCGTACATTTCCTTTAATCTTAATCACATATTCACTTCGTACCGATTCCGCAACTTTATGTGCCGCTGGCGTATCACTTGGGTCAATTACAATCTGGGTCACACCATAACGATCACGCAAATCAATAAAAATTAGCCCGCCATGATCCCGACGCCGATTAACCCAGCCCGACAGCATAACTTCCTGACCATCATTAGCTTTTGAAAGCTCACCACACGTATGAGTTCTTAACATATTTTTTACAATTAAACCTTTATATAACCTTAATTAAAAGCCGTAATCTAAGCAAGTTGAAATATTGTTAAAGTTCTAGCTCGATTTCACTCCTTTACAAAAACAAAAAGGCATGCCAAAATTGAGTACTTAATTTATAAATATGACTGAAATAATTACTAATATAGAAGACATTGCAGAAGGTGTATTAAGTGCCACAATTATTCGAATAGATGGAAAAGACCATTACGAAGTAGTTGTAAATGAAATGAAATTTACATCAGATTGCGCCGACCACACACTCGACACAAATGGCTACATTATGACAGGAACCAGATATTGGGTAATTGAAGGAAAAAAAGTAAAAGCACCAGAAAAAACATTAGAACAATCTGAACCATCAGGCATCACATTTATATGTTATGAAACTAGAAAGGAAGTCGCAGAAACACTACCACCAATTCCAGAACTCGGCCCAACACCAACGCTTGTTAAATGGACTGAAGAGATAAGCAGGATTGACGAATTAGATCCACTCTTCAATCCTTATCTACCCCGCTAACCCAAGCACCCCTCAAGCGCCGCCTTTAACTCCGGCGTTAGTGCAACCCCACCTTTAAGACGCATCTTTTGTATATTGTTTTCGGCATCTTGCAACTGTAATTCCACCGGCGTTTCACCGGGGTTATCTTTTATCAGTTTTTTAAGTGAATTTAATCGGCTCGGGTCTGTTAAATGGGGAATATATAGTTGAAACAGGGGATCAGTTCCATCCATAAGCCCTGGCGCACTATCACCAAAAACCAATATTTCATTAGGATCATACAAACCCTCATCCTCCGCACGCTGCTTTAGCTGAGCTAAGGAAACCGCTTTTGCCTCGCGCATCACTAATTGTTTTTCGCGACGTTCTTCCAACTTACCGGTAATAAACACCAACTTATCTTCCACTAATACATTAATCATTTGCGTATAAACACGAGGAAAGGCAATAGCCTCAATTACACCGGAAGGGTCCTCAATTTTTATAATCATCATGGCATCACCACGCTTGGTAATAATTTTTTTACATTCTGTTACTAAACCGCCCACCGTTACATCTTCGCCATTTTTCTTTGGGCCCAAATCACAAATTAAGTTTGCCTTATGCCTAAAATAAGCCCCCAAACCTTTAAGCGGATGGCTTGACACATACAAACCTAAATACTGTTTTTCCCACTTTAACAACTGAAAATCGGTCGGCTTTGTGACCTCCGGCAAATTTAAGCTGGCACCTTTTGGCTTAGAACCATCATCATCAACCATCATTCCAAAAATATCCAACTGCCCCTCACTGGTCTGATCCTGTTCCGCTTTGGCAAAAGAGCTAATTACTTCATACCCTTCCGCCATTTGTAAGCGATCTCCAAACTCATCCAAAGACCCGGAATAAGCTAAGGCCTCCAAAGTTTTCTTATTTAATAATTTACGTGGCACCCGCTTCGAAAAATCTTCCAAACCCTTATATGGTCCCGCCTTATCTCTAGCGGTAATAATTTCCTGCACACTTGCCTCACCAACCCCCTTTATTGCCGCTAAACCAAACCGAATCACACCATCCTCTACAACCGTAAAATTAACATTAGACTCATTAACATTAGGCGGCAAAACTTTTACTCCCATCACATCACACTCCATTAAATCAATCACTACTCGGTCAGTATTACCTTGATCGGAAGTTAACAAAGCCGCCATAAATTCTGTAGGATAATGCGCTTTTAAGTATGCTGTCTGATACGAAATCATCGCATAACAAGCCGCATGCGATTTATTAAAACCATAACCGGCAAAAGGCTCAATCACATCGATAAAGATTTGTTTTGCAAAAGCTTCCTCTTGCCCTTGCTTCATAGCACTATCTACAAATTTTTGTCTTTGTTCCGCTAATAATTGTGGATCTTTTTTACCAACCGCTTTACGCAAAATATCTGCTTCGCCCAAGCTAAACCCGGCAAATACTTTGGCAATCTCTAACAACTGCTCCTGATACACACAAACTCCATAAGTCTCCTTTAAAATCCCTTCAAAAGAAGGATGCATATACTTAACAGTCTCCGACTTATGCTTACCCCGAATATAATCCGGAATGTAATCCATTGGACCAGGCCTATACAATGCGTTCATGGCAATAATATCCTCTAACTGTGTAGGCTTAAGTTCTTTTAAATAACGCTTCATCCCTCCAGATTCCAGCTGAAACACTCCAGTTGTCTTCCCCTCTGACAAAAGCGTAAATGCTTTTTCGTCATCCATTGGGATCTTTGTTAAATCGATATCAACATCATGACGTTCTTTAATAATAACTAACGCATTTTCCAAAATCGTTAAATTACGCAATCCCAAAAAGTCCATTTTAAGCAAACCAATTTCTTCTAGCGGCTTCATCGAATACTGCGTCACCATTGTACCATCCTTACCCGACGCAAACTGCAGCGGCGTATAAGTAGTTAACTCCTTTTCTGCAATAATTACAGCACACGCATGGGTACCCGCATGCCGAATTGTCCCTTCTAATTTCATTGCATTATCCAACAAAGCTTTGGCTCGTTTATTTGTTTCATATTCCAACTTTAACTCGGGGAAATTAACCACAGACTCCTGCAACGGCGCATGTTTTCCTAATACCGGCTGCGGCATCTTCTTCGCAATTAAATCAACTTCACTATACGGATAGCCCATTGCACGGCCAACATCTCTAACCGCTGACTTTGCGGCCATTGTTCCAAATGTAACCACCTGCGCTACATTTAATTCACCATATTTTTGTTTTACATACTGAATAATCTCATCCCGTCGATGATCAGCAAAATCAATATCGATATCGGGCATAGAGATGCGCTCGGGGTTTAAGAAACGCTCAAACAGCAAACCATATTGCAAGGGGTCAAGCGCTGTAATACCCAATGTATAAGCAATAATTGAACCAGCGGCTGAACCACGTCCAGGTCCAACAACAATACCATTTTGACGTGCATAATTAATAAAATCCCAAACAATCAAAAAGTAATCATCAAAACCCATTTGTGAAATAATTTTCAACTCATATTCCAAACGCTCATAGGCACCTTTTTTTTGCTTTTCTGTATAACGTTGCTCTAAACCCTTTATACACAACTCGCGCAAATATTCCGCAGCCGGCATTTTATTGGGAGTAGGGAAGTGAGGTAACAAATTTAATCCTAAAGGAATTTCCAAATTACATTTTTCGGCAATTGCCAATGTATTTTTTATAGCATCCGGACGGTCCGCAAAAGCTCTCAACATATCATCCGGTGTGCGGATTGCATGATTCGACGTATATATCATGCGATCATCATCATAAATTGTTTTACCGGTTTGAATCGATACTAAAATGTCATGAGCATCGCGATCTTCAGGCTTTGTATAATGACAATCGTTTGTAGCAACAACATTAAGGCCGGCATTTGCTGCCAAATCAAAAATATTCCGGTTTAAAATACCTTGATCAGTAATTTTAGGATGATCCTGAACCTCTAAATAAAAATCTTCTCGACCAAAAATATCCAAATAAATACCAAGCTTTTTTTGGGCCAATTCCAAATCATTATTTAACAACGCTCGTGGAATTTCTCCTATCAAACAACCGCTTGTGGCAATCAAACCTTCACTATATTTGGCCAGTAATGCATGATCAATACGAGGCTTATAATAAAATCCATCTAAATGTGCTTGCGTTACCAACTGCATTAAATTTTGATAACCAATCTGATTTTTAGCTAACAATAACAAATGATTCGACTTCTTTTGCGTAGCATCTTTTTTAAATCGATCTTCACAAATATACATTTCGCACCCAATAATTGGCTTAACACCATGTTTTTTACCAGCCTTATAAAATTCGACCGAACCATACATTACCCCATGGTCTGTTAATGCAATAGCGGGCGACCCTTGCTCCTTAGCACTCAAGATCATCTCCTCCGGACGCGATAATCCGTCCAACAAACTATAATGACTATGATTATGAAGATGAACAAAACTCATATAAATATTCAAAATTAATTTCAAACCGGATTTTATCATACATAAAAGAATGTAGCAAAATAGCAAAATCCTCTTGAATGCCAAAGCTTATCCTGCTATAAACTGAAATACAAAATGCCGAGGTGGCGAAATTGGTAGACGCGCTGGTCTTAGGAACCAGTGGGGCAACCCTTGAGAGTTCGAGTCTCTCCCCCGGCACCATATTTATAATGCTTAAAAAGTATAAGTTTTTTAACAAACAATAGTATTGACAGAACGTCAACTATGGCGGTATCATCACAAACCTCAATTAATTTGCTAAGAACCAAAATATGCAATTCGCAGGAAACAACACCTCAAACATTAGAACATTAAATCTTCCAGAGATCCTACGGGATCTTTTTATTGTCCTAAATGACAGAGAAAAAAATGTACTTGTACGTCGTTTTGCACTAGGAAACACACCAAAAGAAACATTAGAATCAATTGGAAAAGACCTGACAGTAACACGTGAAAGAGTTAGACAAATCGAAAACCTAGCCCTTAAAAAATTACGACGCACCTGTCCTACTACTGCTTTTCATCTAGTTAATCAATTAAGCAACCAACTTCTCCAAAATTCCGGCGGCATACTTTCCGAAAAAGGTATCATCAACAAGCTACTACAAGAACTCACACATACAACCGAAGCCGAAAAACCAATCATTCAATTAAGTTTAGAAATCAATCCTGAAATCACCAAAATCAAGAAAAGCAAAAACTTAAAAACAAGCTGGCATCTTAAATCACTTAAGATTAAAGACATCAAAACAATCATCAATTCAGCTGTCAAAACCTTAAAAACAACAATCGACAACATCGTAGTCGAAGAATCGGATTTTATTAAGCAAGTACAACAAGATCTAGCAACACAAAAACTTAGCGTTAACCCTAAAACAATCCAGTCAACAATATCAATCGACAAAAGAATTAAACTAATTACTGAAGGATACGGACTAACTAAGTGGCGCCACGTTCAACCAAAAAGTATTCGTGACAAAGCTTTGATCATTTTAAGACGTCAAAACAAACCATTACATTTTATTGAAATTGCCAACAAAATTGGTGACGCGCATTTTTCCAAAAAACAAGTTACAACTCAAGCTGTTCACAACGAGCTTATTCGCTATGATGACTTTATCTTAGTTGGTAGGGGACTTTACGCTTTAAGAGAATGGGGATATATTAAAGGTACTGTTAAAGAAGTTCTTACAAATATCTTAGCTGAAGCACCTAAGCCAATGAAAAAACAAGATATTATTGCTGCGGTTTTAGAACGTCGTCATGTTAAAATCGGCACTATCTCCCTAAATCTACAAAAATACCCTCAATTCGAAAGAATCGATCGCGCTTTGTATCGTTATAATGAAGCTCTAGAAAAATAAATATGAATGACTGCATTTTCTGCAAACTCGCTAATACACCGAACGCAATTATTGCTGAGAACCAGCATGCCTTCGCAATTAGAGACATTAACCCCAGTGCACCAATTCATTTACTTGTTATTCCCAAAGAACACATTCGTTCACTAAACCAAATCGACGCAAAATCTGAAACAATGAATGCAATTATTAAACTAGCACAAGACCTTAGCAACGATTACCAAATTGCCGGTTACAAACTAAATTGCAACGTTGAAAGTGCCGGCGGACAAGAGGTTATGCATTTACATTTTCACTTTTTAGCTAAATCAAGCGATAAATCAATTGCATAGCTATTCTTTGTAAGCGCTCCCAAAGAAATATAATCCAAACCTTGGACATCATAATCCAAGTAATTTTCGGCGTTTATCGAACCAGATGCCTCTCTAAAAACCTGTACCGATAATTCCGGCAACCAATCTTTAAACTGATCAACTTTTAAATTATCAAACATAATGCCCAACGGTGGCATCTCCATACCAAACGCAAAATACTGACTAGCAAACTTTTGAAACAATAAAAACTGGTCACGATTTTCCACTTCCACTTCTACAAACGCTAAATTGGCAATTTTTTCAAAAAATGTTTTTAGTTCACCTTTATCCACTAAGTCGGACATCCAAGCAAAATCATTATCTTTCACAATCATCGCCTGACCATAACTTAAACGATGTGTTAAACCACCACCTACCAATACCGCCTTTTTATCCAATAACGACCACAAAGTTTTACGAGTCGAAGCAATTTTAATATATATCAATTTGGCCGTAAGCCGATGAGTATTTGTGGCAATGCCAGACATACGCCCAATAAAATTAACAATCGTGCGCTCAATCAATAGTAGTTCATCCAAATTCCCCGTTAATTCCAAAAGCATATCACCGGCCATAAACGCATCACCATCTGCCACTTTTAAAACCACCTTGCTTCCCAATAACGCCAACAGTTCCTCACCACCGGCAAATACACCCGCCTCGCGAGCAATTAACACCATCTTTGTCAAAACATTGGGCTTAACATTAAAACCGGTCCGTTCATTAAAACGATCAGACTCCAGCCACCATGCCCAAATTTGTTGGACAAACCGCAAATAATCAAGATTTGTCACCTTGAGCAATTCACTGAAATTTGGCAAAAAACGATTATGCATTCATAAACGCTAAAGAGTAAACCAACTATACTATGCCATGCACAATTCGCAACCACAAAGCCTTTAACGCTTTATAACTAGCCTCAGCCACATCTGCCAACAAACGATTAATATTACGCATTTTTGCAATCACATCGTTATACTGCATAATGGTTTTTAACCCCTCCTTTCTTAATTTTGTCTCTTCTTTACCCAGCCCCACCAACTGCTGATGTAACGCATTGCGAATATCACGGACCATATCTTGCTTTGGTGGCTGCGATGCAATTAATTGCGCCTTATGAGCAGCAATTTGCTTAGCTGTTTTACCAGCTGTAGCACCTGTTGTAGCCGCTTTGCCGGCACCTTGATTTTCACCTACGTCTTGAGCTGTTTCGGCAATATCACCCAAACCAACCGCCTCTATCTCACCAGAAATATCCACACCCAAAGAAGACTCAACAGCCGGAGCCGATTCAGGTGTTTTTGGCGCGTGCCCAACTTTATTTTCAATGTCCATTGGTGTCATCTTTTGTTTTTATATAAACCTTTTGTCAATTATAGCAAGAAACTACTACCTTTAGCAAGTATCCAAACATTATCCATCATAAATTTCCGCTTCAAAAAAAATTAAAAAGCGGTTAGAATTACGGAAATCAACATCTTTTCATTAGCCCAAAATATGTTAAAACGACTATTTACTACCTTGTTTACAGCCTCCATCGCCTTTACCTTTATTTTTCCAGGTCTTGTTGCTATGGCCCAAACCATCGACCAACCCCCAACCGCCGAAAAAGAACTCGCAGACGAAATTTACTTTGTAAAAGCAAATATTCCGGTTCCGGTAATCACCAATCGGCCATCTGTGTTTTCTGCAAGCCCTCAATTTGACATTACTAAAGTCCAATCAATTGAATATATTTGGAATTTTGGCGACGGCAACCGTGACAAAGGCAAAGAAGTCGTTCACACCTACAACGAACCGGGCAACTACACCCTCGGTCTCGAAACTCAAATTACCGAAAATAACAAAAACAAAGTAATAGTAAGCGAAAGTGAACAAATCTTTGTCGCTCAAAAATTTGCCTTACTAATTTCCGATCGTGTTGACCTTCAAGAAAAAATTGGTAGCTTCGTCAAATTAGCCCGCGAAGAAAATATCGCCCTACAATTAGTAGAAAGTTACAACAGCCAATCCACCTTCTTATCTGAAGAAGTTTTGGCCAAAAAATTAAACGAACTCAACAACCTCATTCAAAAAACAGACACAATCTTAGTATGGACCCAAACCGGTACCGGCCTTAACGCCTTAACTCGCTACCTCCAAACCAAACCGGAAGCCAGCCTTCAAAACACAACAATTATCCTCCTAACGGATGAACTAACTAATTTACAAAGCGCCAAACGCCAATACCAACAAATTCGCCCGCGCGAAATCATCGTTGTCCGAGAATCAGGCATCAGCCTACCATTTTTAGAAAGTCAAAATATTGAAGAGTACAAACAAAAACTAACCAAAGGCGGCTACGATTTTGAAATTATCAATGAACGTAGCAACGAAATTAAACCATGGCGCATATTAAGCTACACACTTAATTTCCTCACCGAAAAAGGCATTCCCGACAACACCCTAATCCTAATTTTACTATTACCGGTTATCGCTACCGTTATTGCGTTTTTAAAACAAGTTGTGGGGCTTTCAACCTTAGGCTTATACACACCAACAATTATCACCCTCACATTCCTAATTTTAGGTATTAAATTTGGCGTCGTCATTTTGTTCTTTATTACCATTGTTAGCTTAGTTAGCCATAAAATCCTCAAAAAATTCCGGCTCTTATACGTGCCCAAAATGGCGATTGTAATCACAATTGTATCACTTACAATTTTCATTCTCTTTTCATTAGCCGTTCTTTGGAACATTTTAGATGCTGAATTTATTTCTTTTGCCATCTTCCCAACTGTTGTTATGGGAACTTTAGTCGAAAAAGTTGTCACTGCCAACTCTACCAAAAGCTTTGGTAAATCTTTACTAACAATTCTTGGCGTCTTAGTTGTGAGTGGTATTGCTTACATCATTGTGGGCGGTCCAATCGATTTCCTCTTCATTAACTTCCGTTTCGATTTTATTAGAAACTTTATTGCCAACTATCCCGAAGCAATCATTTTATTTGTAATTATTAATACGCTACTAGGACGATGGACCGGTCTCCGTTTAACAGAAGTCATCCATTTTCAAGAAATAATGTATAACACCGAAGAATAGTATGGGCTTCTTTTCCAAAGGCATCTTAGGCATTAACGCAAGAAATCTTCTTTACATCAAACCTTTTAACAAACGTAAAGATATTCTGTTTGCCGATGATAAACTTAAAACAAAACATTATCTAGCCGCCCGCGGCGTTAATGTACCAAAACTATACGGCGTTATCCGCAATAAGGAAGAATTAGATAAATTTGACTTTAACAATCTCCCCAACAATTTTGTGCTTAAACCAAACCTGGGATCTGGCGGTGCCGGTATTATTCCAATCGTGGAACATAGCAACAACACCTACATTACCAGCAGCGGCAAAATTTTAAGCCAAGAAGTCATCAAAGAACACATTATTGACATTATCGATGGCCGCTTTGCCGTCAACAACAATCCCGACAGTGCCTTTTTTGAACAACTATTAATTACTCACGAAAGCGTAGCCCCTTACACATACAAGGGCCTACCGGATTTACGAATTGTCGTCTTCAACCTAATTCCCGTCATGGCCATGTTACGTTTACCAACCAGAGAATCGGACGGTCGCGCCAATTTACAACAAGGTGCCGTTGGCGTTGGTCTTGATTTAGCCAAAGGCGAAACAACCTACATCACCCAAAACTATAAAATCATTCCCGAAATACCAGACGTTGGCCCCATCAAAATCAAAATACCATTCTGGGATCAAATCCTTGAGATGTCCGTCAAAACACAGTTAATCAGTAACTTGGGTTACCTTGCTGTAGATATTGCCTTAGATCAGACCTCAGGCCCCGTCTTACTAGAAATAAACGCCCGCGCCGGTCTTAAAGTGCAAATTGCCAATTTAGCAGGACTAAAAAAACGACTCGAAAGAATTAAAGGTATTAAAGTCACAACTCCCGAAAAAGGCATTCGTATTGCCAAAGACATGTTTGGTAACGTCACCGAAAAAGCCATTAGCAATGTTAGCGGTAAAACTATCATTAGTGACCAAGAAAATATCGAAATCCTAAATGAAAAACACAATATTGTTGCCACCGCCAAAATCAACCTTAATCAAGAAAAAACGACAATTAATGAAGCCCTCCAAAAACAAATTAAAAATTTCGCTCCCGGCAAAAAAATTAAAATCATTTTAGGCAAAGAAAGAATTACCACCCTAGCCACAGTTAAAGAAAACCAAATCGAAAACATCATCATTGGCCGCCGCGACCTTGGTAATTTCTTAATCGATCCCACTAAACGCAAAGACAAAATTGCGCCACTACCCAAGCCGGAATCAAAAAAAGAACCGATTCCATACTTTATCCCAAAAACAAACTACGGCGAAGTTGACCATCAACTATACGAATTAGACAGAAAAGTTAGACTTGTATCACACCTTGCCCCAACCAACCTTAAAGAAGAACTTGAAAAATTCAGCAAAGACAAAACCTACAACCCACAATTTATCTACAAAGAGCCAAAAATTGATATCCTCAAAATTAAGCAAGAAATTGCCGACATTCAAGTGAGTGACAGCGCCCTCGGCCAAGTTTTTGGTAACAAAAAAGAAGAACTACTGAACCGCTTCAAACTAATCGAAGCCCGCGGCACCGATCAATTTACCGCCATATCTCACTTAAACTTTGCCAAACCATCGCCAGAACTTGTCCAGCGTGGATTCCAAATGCTGGAAGAAAGCTACAAACATCACGACATCCACCCTGCAACCATCACCGCTAAAAAAGCTAAAGAAATTTTTGAAGAAACCCTAGCCTCATACGGTCTCACCCAATGGAACATTAAATTTAAACCCAACATGCACGGCAACTGCAGTGTTTCCAAGGGTAACGCCATCTTTATTCGCACCGGTGCAAAATTCTCCGAACAAAAACTCAAAAAACTAATCGCTCACGAAATCGAAACCCACATCCTCACCAACGAAAACGGCCGCAAACAACCATACCGCATTTTTCAAGTTGGAACCGCTAACTACCTCAAAACACAAGAAGGACTTGCCGTATACAACCAAGAAAACGCCGTTAATGCCAAATACAACTTTTGGGGCGTTGGCACCTTCCTTGCCACCTACTTAGCCGAACACCACTCCTTTAGCGAAACCTATGAGCGATTAATTAAACTAGGTATTGGCAAAAAAAGAGCACTCACCATGACGGCCAAAACAAAAAGGGGGATTGAAGACACCAGCCAACCGGGCGCCTTTACCAAAGGCTACATGTACTTTATGGGAGCAGTCCAAATTGAAGAATTTGTTTTAGCCGGCGGCAATTTAGCCGACCTCTACGTAGGCAAAATCGACATCGAATCCATTGACTTAATCAACACAATCAGCAATCTTAACAAACCATACTATTTACCACATTGGTATAAAGACTTTAAAGGCAATGAACAAACTCAATCTCAATAGCTACAACTTTGACTTACCGACAACCTCCATCGCGCAATCGGCAGTAACGCCGCGGGATCATAGTAAATTACTTATCTACAACCGCAAAACCGACACAATTAAGCACGAGCATTTTTATAATATCCTCAATTACATACCTAAAAATGCCATTATTGTCTTTAACAATACCAAAGTTACCCCCGCACGCCTCTTTGGCAAAATCGATCAAAAAGAAGTCGAAATCCTCCTCACCAATCCATTAGGTAAAAACAAACAAGCATTAGTTAAACCAGGCAAAAAATTTACTCTAGAAACAGAAATCAAATTTCCCGCAGGCCTCACCGCCAAAGTTACAAAAATCAACACAGACGGCAGCCGTGAACTCAACTTTACACCAGATCTCACACTTCAATATTTACATAAATACGGTGAACTCCCTTTACCACCATATATCAAAACCACCTACAACCAAGAAGTGGCAAACCGCTATCAAACCATTTACGCCCAAACCGAAGGCAGCATTGCCGCCCCCACAGCCGGACTCCACTTTACCCCCGAGCTTTTAGACAAACTCAAACAAAAATTCACAGTCGTTAATGTCACCCTAAATGTTGGCCTCGGCACTTTTTCACCCATTAGAGTAGAAAGCATCGACCAACACGAAATGCATTTTGAAACATACTCCTTAACAGAAGAAGCCGCCAAAGCCCTTAATCAAGCTCAAAAAAATCAACAACCAATTATAACCGTTGGCACCACAAGTACACGCGTTTTAGAAGCACAATTAAAAGATAATGACCAATTTACCGCCGGCACTTTTAGCACGGACATATTTATTTACCCCGGGTATAAATTTAAAGCGATCACCGGACAAATCACCAACTTCCATCTCCCCAAAAGCTCCCTATTTATGTTGATCTCCGCTTTTTTAGGCACCGAAAAGGCTAAACAAATTTATCAAGAAGCAGTTGATCAACAATACCGCTTTTACAGCTTTGGTGACGCCTGTCTTTTTCTTTAAACCTTTATATCCGCTTCTGCTTCATTCCAAGCTGTATCAACCAACAAACCTTGTTGATCTGCCCCCATCGGCACGCCGGAATAACGCAAAACAAGCAAAGTAATATCGTCCAACTGTGGCTCCTCTTTAACAAACCCTCTAAAGTCTTCCGAAATTGCTTCAAACAATTTTTTAGACTCACCCAAAGACCCATTTTTTGCAACCGACATTTTTAAGCGTTCCAAAGTATACATTTCCCCCAACTTATTGCGTGCCTCGGGAATACCATCCGTATAAAGTACAATTGTATCTTCCTTATTTAAAGGAATTAATTTTTCTAGTGCTAACCCTTCAACATCGTCCGTCATTCCCAAAGCAATACCGCCGGTTGGGATTGCCTCGCAAATTCCTTCCTTAGCTCGATAAATCAAAATATGCTCATGACCGGCACCCGTATAATACATTTTTTCTTCTTCCGGATTCCAACGTAAAGCAATTGTTGTCATAAACATTGTTGAATTCACTCTTGGCTTTAAGGTTCGATTCGTTTTTACAATCCATTCCGAAGTTGAATTCACCTCATCTAAATAAACCGCCAACAAAGTATTTACCATCATCATAATTAATCCGGCCGGCGCCCCATGGCCGGTAACATCACCTAAATAGATATAAGTTTGGTTACCCTTTTTCATAAAACCAAAACTGTCACCGCCTACCTCTTCTGCCGGACGCGTTCTCGCTGCTACATCTAATTTATCGACCAAAGGAATAGTAGCCGGTAAAACGCTACGTTGAATATCTGCAGCTAAATCCAACTCTGACAACATTCGGCTGCCTTCTTTTAAATCGTGTGACACTGCTTCCAAATTTTTAGTAACATGATTAAAAAACTGAGCCAACAAGCCAAATTCATCTCTTCTTAATAAGACAATTTTTTTATATTTCTGCCCGGCTAATAATGCCTCGATCTGACTAATAATTTTACCAAACACACGATATATTCGAAGATAATAAACCAAAAGTACCGCAGCATTAGCAATTAAAATCAATCCTAACCAAAACCAAACCGTTGTGACTTTAAAATAAGCTAAAGCGCCGGCAGCAACAGTGGCTCCCAAAGCAATCAAAATCAAATAAACAAAAGTTTTTTGGCTACGAATCAACATAAATGCAAAAATTACTGAACAGGATCTGCCAAAGCAGCAGCTAAATCCGGGTAACACTTAATTAACTGACTAAGACCGATTAAATTAAACACATCTTCTACTTTTGGTTGTACATTAATAATTCTCAAAGTTTGCTCTTTCTTTTTTAGCTTATAAAAAAGAGAAACAATATAACCAACCCCTTCCGAATTAATAAAATCAAAATACATAAGGTCAAAAATCAAAACTTGCTTTTGATACTCTTCTACAAACTTAGTTAGTACGTCTCTTACTTGATCTAAATTAGACTTATCCATTTCACCTTTAAACTGAACTATTTGATAACCATCTGTACCTTCTGCCGCTAAAACATTTAAATCTAAATGTGCCATAACAATTTCAATTAAACTATTCCCCCCAATTATAGAAAAGATCCGTAAAATTAACAGACAAACTCCCCACATCACTAATTTAACCTTGCAATAACAGCAAATAATTGACTAGCAGTATATGGTATTTAAATAATTATGTTACACTTTATTTCCATAAAATTAAATTATGTTTAAAAAATCAATTGCACAAATTACGTTATTAGCCGTTCTATTTTCGCTACAACCTTTTGGCATTAATACAGCCAACGCATCGGTTTTTCTTGACGTCCCAACCACCCATCGCTACGCAACCGCAATCGAAGACCTTTACAACCGTAATATAATCGAAGGATATGCCGACGGTCGCTTTGGCCCAAACAAATATCTAAACCGTGCCGAACTCACCAAAATTGTAATTGAAAGCCTCAACCTACCAACCGAAGCCGGCAGCTGTTTTCCCGATGTGCCACAAGGCGAATGGTTTAATGTCTATGTTTGTACCGCCAAAAACCTAGGATGGATTGAAGGTTACCCCAATGGCAATTTCAAACCATCTCAAACTATTAACCATGCCGAAGCCGTTAAAATTATTGCGCGCGCTCAAGCTTGGCAAGTCAACCAACCTACTAAGCAAGTATACTCCGACGTTCCAACCAACCAATGGTTTAGCCCATATGTTACCTACGGCAAAGAACATAACTTTTTACCATTTACAAACACATTCCTACCTGCAGGTTTCACAACCCGCGGAGAATTTTCCGAAATTTTTCACCGTATCCTAGTTACCGCCGACAATAACACCGACATCTATTCGCTCGAATTTAGCCAAACCACTAACAGCAACTCCATTACTCCCGAGGTAATCGTAAATCCTGATGACATCCAAATTACCGATGAAATTGTTAACGGCCAATACAGCACCGACGGCAACCACACTTTTTCAGCCTCCACATTTAGCGGCATAAACCTCGACCAAAACTTACCAAAAGCTTTCTACAAAAATGAAGTCTACTACATTGACGGACAACTCGACTCCGATTCCTACAAATCCGTTTTTGCGTTCATTTACCCTCGTTCCAACAGTAACGACACAACAATTTTTAAAACCACCGTCACCAACCGTAATTTCTCAATTCCTGTTAGATTTGACCAAACAGGAGACTATTATATTGGTATTATTCCCGGAACAACCGGCAGCAGCAAAGTAGCACCAATTACAATTAATGCCGACATTCCCAGCCCAAGTACCACTACAACAGCAACAGCACCAACAAATCTTAACTTAGGTTACGAAATCGACAACACCTTTGTCAGCTTTACCACCAACGGCAATATTCGCCACATTAAATTCAGCCAAAACAACAACGAAGTTACCTACTTCTCACGTCAACTAAAAGATAAAGTTGCAGTAATTTACACAGATTTCGTCAACTTTAATGAAGGCACAGTTAATGTCTCCGTAAGTTCCGCTATGGCCGAAAATATTATCCCACTCGAATCACTTTCACCATGGAGCACAGCCACCACAAAAAGCTTTAGCGCAGTAACTCACCAATTTACAGAAATTACAAATTCAGTCAGCACTAATAGTTTACCAACAAGCTATAGCCCAAATCAAAAAGTAACAATTAGTGGTACTACAACTACCGAAATCACTTCAAAACTCAGTATTATTTTGCCAACCGGTTTTGTCCAAGAACAAAACACCACCGGAGCCATAATTGCCGCCGGCAGCAACTTTTCATTTGATTACACCCCAACTCAAAACGGCACCTACATTCTAGAAATCAATAATACAAACGGTATTGCCGTTATTAACCATCCAATTTACTCCACAAACCTCACCCCACTAATTCCAAACTATTTTGACCTTTTCCCCTTGGAATTAACACCAAACATAACAATCAACGAAACCACCGAAATCAACAATCTCTTAAGCCTAATCAACCAAGCCCGCCAAGATCACAATCTACCACCCGTTACCCTTAACACCGAACTATCCGCACTATCGCGCGCCCACAATCAAAACATGATCGATAACGATTATTTTGGACACGTTAACCTCAGCGGCGAAACACCAAACGACCGCCGTGTATTAGCCGGTATTGCAACCGTTGTAGGTGAAAACATCGCTCGCACAACTTCCACTACCCACGGCCACGAAGGCTTTATGCGCAGTGCCATCCACCGCGATAACATTCTAGACCCAAGCTGGAACCAAGTAGGCCTAAGCGTTCTCAAAGATAACGAAGGCTACTACTACCTAGGCGAAGAATTTACAACCACCGAAGATTACGCCAAGTCCTACATTATCCAACAAATTAATGACGCCCGCTCAACCAACCTCACCCAAGACGACATTCTTAACACCGGCGCCCAAAGCTGGAGCCAACTCATGGTCGACAATAATTTTGTAAACACAAGCTACAACGGCCAAAGCATTTTCGACACACTCTCTTCAACCGACAATTACACCAACCTCAAAGTCTACATTGTTGCTAGCGGCAGCATTCCCGCCATTGTCACCGAATTTCTTAGCCACAACGAAGTAACCAGCTGGCAATTTGCCGGCATCGGCCTCCGCACAAGCAACGACGGCTCCATGAAAGCCACTCTCCTAATTGCCCAATAATTTAAAATTATACAACCGATCTTCACCCATTACCTCAGTTTCAAAAGCACAATTTTGTAACAACCGTAAAGCGATCGGCAAACCATCAAAAGCCAAAAGCCCGGCCTTAAAACCGGGTTTTTTTTCGTTAACAAAAATATATACTTCATCCCACAAACCTTGCTCCAAAAAACTGGTAAAAACCTGCGCGCCACCTTCAACCAAAACACTGGTAATGCCTGCCCCCTCCAACTCATCCAAACTTCTAATCACTAAAAAATTTTGATCTCTAAAAACCTTTAAAGTTAAATCCGATTGCACATCACCCAAAACAATACGTCGAGGCTCATAACCATTTACACACCCCGCCGCCAACTCCGGATTATCTACCTGTAAAGTACCGGCACCTACCAAAATTCCATCAACCTTAGAGCGCAAATCTTTTACAAACCGCCCCGCTTTCAAACCAGAAATTTGGGCTCGAGCCCGGGGCAGGGGAGCAATTTGACCAAACATATTCATCGCGATCTTTAAAATTAGATACGGTCGATTCGTTTTAATATATTTGAAAAAGCCAAAATTCAATTTTGCCGCTTCCTCATTTAATAACCCAACCTCCACATTCACACCCGCGGCCCTCAGCCGCTTAATCCCCAGACCCGCCACCTTTGGATTTGGATCCATATTGGCCACAACCACCCGTCTCATTCCTTTATTTATCAAATAATCAGCACACGCAGGCTGCTTGCCTTCATGAGCACACGGCTCCAACGTCACATACATAATCTCATCACCCTCCAACGACTGTGCATAACTATTTAAACAGTTAACCTCGGCATGCGCGTCACCAAAAAACTTGTGATAACCAGTCGACACGACCTTCCCATTCTTAACCAAGACCGCCCCTACCTTAGGGTTTGGCGAAACAAAGCCATGCCCTTTAGCCGCCTCCGCTATCGCCAATCTCATCAAAGCTTCTACATCCATCCTTATACTTTATCTAACATATGGCCAAGCTTACCCTTCTTTGTCTTCAAATAAAAATGATTACGCTGCCCCGGATCCACCTCAATTGCCACTCGCTCTACAATTTCCAGCCCATAACCATCAAGCCCCACAACCTTTTTAGGATTATTTGTCAAAAGTCTCATTTTCTTAATACCAAGATCAACCAAAATCTGCGCACCAATTCCATAATGGCGCAAATCGTCTTTAAACCCTAAAATCCGATTCGCTTCCACCGTGTCATACCCAATTTCTTGCAATTTATAAGCCTTTAGCTTGTTAATTAAACCAATTCCACGTCCTTCTTGCCGCATGTACAAAATCACACCCCGTCCCTCAGCAGCTACAATTTTCATTGATGCCTCTAGCTGCTGCTGACAATCACATCGTAACGAATGAAAAACATCGCCAGTTAAACATTCACTATGCACTCGCACCAAAACCGGTTCGCCATCATCAATTGCTCCCATTGTTAAAACCACATTTTCCTCATCATTAACCTTATTTAGATAAGCGATCATCTTAAAATCGCCATAATCCGTTGGCAAATCAATTTCCGCCTCTTTCCAAACCAAAGACTCTTTTCTAAAGCGATACTCAATTATATCTTTTGTTGTAATAATCTTTAAATCATGAATTTTGGCGTACTCTTCCAAATCATCACGTCGTGCCATGGTTCCATCATCATTCATGATCTCACAAATTACCCCTGCCGGCTTTAAACCAGCCAAACGTGCCAAGTCCACCGAAGCCTCGGTTTGCCCCGCACGCACCAACACACCGCCATCCTCGGCAATTAACGGAAAAATATGCCCGGGCCGATTAAAATCGTCTTTTTGAGCAGTTTCATCAAGCAACTTACGAATTGTCATCGCACGCTCCTCAGCCGAAATACCGGTACGCGTATCCTTAGAATCCACACTAACCGTAAACTTACAGCCGGTTGCCTCCGTATTATTTGTCACCATTTGCGACAAATGCAACTGCTTAGCCCGCTGCCGTGTAATTGGCGCACAAATTAACCCACGCCCATACTTAGCCATAAAATTAATCTTATCAGTCGTCACCTTTTCCGCCGCCATCACCAAATCCCCCTCATTCTCCCGATCCTCATCATCACAAACAATCACCATCTTTCCAGCCGCAATATCCGCAATTGCTTCATCTACTTTTGCAAACATAGTTGTTATTAGATTGCAGAAAAAAAACTCTACATCAAAATTTTTAAAATCACAACTCCTCCTTCTCCCCCTTAACATACCCCGGTGTCCACACATACACATCAAAAATCGCCTTATAAATCGCAAAACCTTCTCTTAATTTAAATTTAAATCCCAAAATATAATCCTGCCGTGTTGCCGACAAACCAACGCTATCTATACCCAAGGCATTACAAATAAACAATGCCCGTGGCAAATGGAAGCCCTGCGTAATTAAAACAGCCCGATCAATAGACCAAATGTCACTCGCGCGGGCACAGGTGTCATACGTACGACGACCGGCAAAATCTTTGATTACAAACTCTTCCGGCACCTTTAAGTCATCAATTAAATAACGCGCCATACTTTCCGGCTCATTATGCTCTACAAAACGATTATCACCAGAAACCAAAATTTTATCAACAAGGCCACGGTAATACAAAGAAGCAGCCGTTTTTAAACGATCACGCAAAATCTCCGAAGGCGTCCCATCCACACGCAAACCCGCCCCAAACACAATTGCCACCTCGCGATGGTTTGCCGCATCCAAATCGGTATAGATCTCTTGTTTATATTTGTAAAAGACCGCAAAAGGCAGTAGGCTCGCAAACAGTAGCAGTGCAACCAGTATTTTTACTATTGTTTTAATCATATATCCATCAAATAAAAAAGCCTCAAGCTAACACTACATTATCCTTGAGACAGATTCAAAGGAGAAGCACAAAGTTCTAGAATCAAACCCACCACTTTGGGTAAAATAAGTTTGAACAACAATCTAACCAGGGTAGTCTATGACAAATCTAACATTTAGGGAGCGGGAGTGCCACAAATAGTGAAAATGATCGAAAGACTAACAATGTGGCAAGACAAAGAGCACTCTCCGTACAGATTGAACATAACAGCCTGCGTTGTGTTCTGACATCGATGGAGAATCAAAAAGCTTATAAAAAGACACACTCATCGCATAGCACAATCCAAAAATACGGTGAAACAAACATACATTCAATCACAATTCATAATGGCTCCGAAAATGTAATTCAGTGATATCCATTGATAAGTATCTCTCACTAGCGTAACCTTCACCATGAACTTTTCATTCTGCATGTATGCAGCTTGAAAAGAGTTGTGCGACATATTTTTCAATATTTTTTCTCAAATAAGGAATTTTGTTGAAGAATTTAAAAAAGGAATGGAATTTTTATTTTTTTAATTTTATGAGGGGGATATAAGGTGTTTTCTCCGCTATCGCTACGAAAACGAATTATTTATTGAAAAAAACACAAGTTTGAGTATGATAAGTTTAGATATTTTATTTTTTAATAGGAGATAATTATGGCGACAAATAAACCAAAAGTATTTATCAGTTTTGATTTTGATAATGATCAATTTTTAAGGGATTCTTTAATTGGTCAATGCAAGCACGACGATACTCCGTTTGATATGGAGGATTGGTCTGTAAAAGAGCCATGGAATCAAGATGAATGGAAAGAGAGATGTTTAACAAAGATAAAAAGATGTGATTTAGTAATTGTCATGGTAGGAGAAAAAACTGCAAGTTGTAGTGGTGTAAAAGCTGAAATTAAAATGGCAAAAGAGGCAAAAGTACCAGTTGTTGGATTAAGAGGTTATCAAAATAAAGAATGTCCAAAACCAGAAGGATTAGAAGGTTAATACAAATGGACTTGGGATAATGTAAAAGCTTTAGTTAGTGGTAAAAGATAAACTATGACAAATAAACTTTTTATTAACGATGAAAAAGACTATGGCAATGAGTACAAAAGCCATTTTTTAGAGCAGTATAAAATTTATTTAGAAAGTATAGAAAAAACAAGCGACAGAAGACAATCCGCAAATAATTATTTTTTAACGGCAAATACTGTTTTAGTCTCTATTCTTGCCTTATCTTTCCAAACTGATTTTTTGAAAAACATCTTTTGGTTTAAATTATTCGTTGCTATTATTGGAGTTTTATTTTGTATTGTTTTTTGGTTCTTAATTCGTGCATACAAACAATTAAATACAGGAAAATTTAATGTTTTACATAAAATAGAATCTAAATTACCTTTATCTTTGTATGACTATGAATGGGAAGTTTTAGGAGAAGGTAAAGATAAAAATAAATATTATCCTTTTTCTCATATAGAGCTTTTAATTCCTTGGATTTTTGGAATAGTATATTTTATGTTAGCTTTTATTTTTATTTGTAATAGATAAAAGAAATATGAAATTTATAGATTTGTTCGCAGGCATTGGTGGTTTTCATACGGCATTTAGCAATTTAGGTGCTAAGTGTGTTTTTGCTTCCGATATTGATGAAGAATGCAGAAAAACATACAAAACAAATTATAAAATGGAGGTTCAGGGAGATGTTGCCCAAATAAATGAAAAAGAAGTTCCAGATCATGATATTTTATGTGCTGGTTTTCCTTGTCAGCCATTTTCTATATGTGGAAAACAAAAAGGTTTTTGCGATGAAAGAGGAAATCTATTTTTTGAAATATTAAGAATTATAAAGGAAAAATCACCTAAAGTAGTTTTTTTAGAAAATGTTAGACATCTAAAAGATCATGACAAAGGCAATACATTAAAAACAATAATTCTTGAATTAGAAAAAGTTGGGTATAAAATTTCATGGAAAGTACTAAATGCTAAGGATTTTGGCACTGCACAAAATAGAGAAAGAATTATTATTATTGGAAATAAAGAAAAAAAGTTTGATTTTTCAAAATTAGAACATCAAAAACCACTGTTTGTAAAAGATATATTAGATAGTGAAGGTAATTTTGAATATTTAGAACCTAGTGAATATACAATCATAGAAAAATCTTTATGGAAAAAACAAAGTTCAGGCTTGATTTTTTGTGGATATAGAAATAAAGATATTAGAAAAGCTGGTGTTCGTCCAAATACAGAACATTTATCAAGAGTTCATAAACAACCAAATAGGATTTATCATATAAATGGAACACACCCCACTATTCCATCACAAGAGACATCGGGTAGGTTTTGGATATATGATGATAAAAGTGTTAGAAAATTGACAATCAATGAATGTTTTAAACTTATGGGGTTTCCAAATTCTTTTATAAAAGTTAGTACAAACGGAAAACTTTATAATCAAATAGGTAATTCTGTTTCTATACCTATGATTGAGGCTGTAGGAAAAGAAATTGTAAACCAGTATTTTATTAAATAACAAGTAAAAATATGAATCAAAATAATTTATATATTCGTGCAAAGGAAATTTTGGAAGAGCTTTTATTACAAGCTGATACATTGTTGAATGATCATAATAATTTGATAGTTCCAAGCTCTTTATCCAAAGAAGAAACAGATACTCTTGATATAATTATAGAAACTTGTGAACAAAGAAAGGCTGTTTTAACAGTTTTGATAACATTATTATCTTATAAAATCGTTGTTCCAACTCAAGATATTAGAAAACATCAAGCAAATATGGAAGGTGGTTTTTCTGGAAGAACATTTGATACTCAAATTATAACACCTTTCATGAAAGAAAATGGCTTTCCTGCAATGGTAGAAAGTGGATGGCTAACTCGCTCATTAGAACAAAATAGACCATATAATTTGAATTTTCCAGGAAAAATAACACCTAAAAAAACAAAAACGGCTTTTCTTGAAGTGTTAAATTATATAGAAGAAAAAAAGGCTTCTGCAAATGATTATCTGATATATTTACTTCAAAAACTCATTATTTATCGTGAAGAACATCAAGTTCACTTAATCGTTCAGCCATTAAAAGATAAAAAAGTTTCAATTCAAGAAATTATATTTATTTTAGAGAAACATTTTAAACTGTGTTCAGAAGTTGGAAAAGCAAGATTGCCTGTTTTGGCAGTTTATTCAATATATGAGTGTATAGTCTCTGAATTAAATCGTTATACCTCTAAAAAATTACAAAAGTTAGAATCTCACACTTCTGCTGATGCTCGCTCTGGTGAAATTGGAGATGTAGATGTTTTAAATGAAGATAATACTCCTTTTGAAGGAGTGGAAATTAAATATGGAAAACCAATTACAGCTCAAATGGTAAAAGACGCTTATGAAAAGTTTAAAATTTATCCAGTTAGTAGGTACTATCTACTTTCAACTGTTTATAGCAATGATGAAGAAATGGAAAAAATAGAAAAAGTTATTTTTGATATTTCAAAAGAACATGGTTGCCAAGTTATTGTAAATGGTCTTCTGCAAACAATAAAATACTATTTGCGCTTAATCAATGATACCGATAAATTTATAGAAAAATATGCTCATTATGTAGAAAAAGATGCTGTTATCAAACTTGAACATAAGCGTATTTGGAATGAATTAGTAAGTAAAGAATAAGGTGTTTTTCTTTTTCCAATTCACCCCTAACCCCTCTTGGAAAAAGAAAAACGAAAAAATAAAAATTCCAATAAAATAATAAAATTCTTCAACAAAATAAAAAGGAATGAAAAAATATTGAAAAATACGCTTCGGGGTCGTTGCACTTGATTTTCTTCCGTTATCACTCCAGAAAATCACCCTCGCACAACACAGTATATCTGGCTCGCTCGTGCCCTCGTTCGACCCATATTGGCCTCCGTTTCACTACCGCAAACATCAGATATACTGAAACGTTAGGCGACATATTTTGGTAACCTTGATGAAATAATTTAGATTAAACTATAAAACATGCAAGAAGTATTAATTTTTATTGTTGGATTAATGGCTGGATTTCTTGGAGCCACCGT
>Ga0100380_10001536_pt1 | contig 25091 bp, 21 predicted proteins | sample CryGeymeta201504_FD_80417 | JGI IMG/M metagenome (GOLD analysis project Ga0100380, IMG submission 80417) | Groundwater microbial communities from Crystal Geyser aquifers in Utah, USA - Crystal Geyser metaG 2015-04 | ecosystem: Environmental > Aquatic > Deep subsurface > Groundwater | place... | reverse complement strand
GATATTGTTGGTTGGTTATTTTTGTTCATAAATTTGGATGAATACATAGTAAAAGCCCATCCAAAATATGGCCGCATACCAAACAGCTGATCCTTAGGTACCAAAAACCAGGAACTGCCTTGATGCCACACTCTATCTTCTGAAGAAGCAGTGGTGCTGTTCTTATAAACGTAAGGTGATGGGTTCAAGTCCACTATGGTACACCTTTTTACAAAAATTTGTAAAAAGGTGTACTTTTGGTCTACCAAGTACACCAAAGTACACCAAAATGGTACACCCAGTGGTACACCTTTTTACATATACCCGTAGTCTACTACCTGGTATAATGAATAATTTTCTTGGTGTAACCAATTTGTCCTCGCGACAAAAACTTTTGTCACTTTTTGGGACCACGTCTCTCTCAGCTTTCACACCACACAAAACTTACATACTACTACTCCCAGTACAGTAGGGTCTACTATACTACTACTGTACCGGTACCAGCACAACTCCATCATATTATTATTACTACTATCATTGCGACTTTCATTGCGACTGATCCTCCCAACACTTTTATTTTAATTTTAATTATTGCTTATTAGAATAATTTAGTTTTTTGTATTTAAACCTCTCTATCCTCTTTTTAAACACAAATACACTACTTGCATCATGCCCATTGTCGTCCATACCTTGATTCATGGGATCATTCTCGGTGTCCTCAACTTGGCCGGCACTTTTTTCTTGGAGAGCTTCTGCCAGGATGATATAGCACGATTGAAGGCGAAAAAGGGAGGTGCGGAGCTCTATCGACAAGCAGTGGTTGCAAATTTCGTCAACATCGGACTCGGGGTTCCCATCACACATTATCTTCGGGTGGTCTACACATCCCAAGCTGGACTTACTTTGTGGGAACAGGTTCAGAGTGTCATTGGCATTTTGGTGTTGGAAAGTCTCTTTTATTATTTTATCCACAAGGCCTTTCACGAGTACCGATCTCTCTACTGGATGCACAGTTTCCACCACAAATTCAACGACGTGGTACTTCCTTCGACAGCTTGCGCGGTTTCGATTGCCGAGTTTTCCATTGCGTACATGCTGCCGATTGTTGCGGGAAGTCACATTATGAAAGCTGATCGTATTTCAGGAATCATAGCCTCTGGAATTATTGGGGTAAGCAACTTGATGATCCACTCGCCCTTCATGACACAGTTTGAATTCCCCGACTGGTTGGCGTCAGCTTCAAGTCACTTTCGTCATCATCGTAAACTGACTACAGATTACGGTGCTCCGTTGCTGCATTTTGACAGCATTCTTGGCGCAAAGTCAGCTGCCAAGGAATGATAATCTTGAGTACATGTTGCTAGCTTTATTCATAACATGATGGTGCTAAAATTGTGTGCTTGAACTATGCTTACCGATTTGTACGGTGGAAAAGCAGTAGAGGTGCGTTCTAGATTTGCTGACAAACCTAGAGGTATAGCAAAATTGTCCACTGCTGGTCCAGAATTTACGTATTATAGATATAGAGTACAACACATAGAATAACCAGTAGAACAAAACCTACTTTTGAATCATAGGATTTTTTGTATTATTATTTACAGTTCATAATATTATGATACACATGTTTAGCAGTCGCCAGTCACGCTCGTGTAGATCTGGATTTCTTTTTCCTCGCCGCGGTGGACCCAATAGCCACGTGCAATGCCAGTTGCCGAAACAGAGCCTGCATCGGATCCAATCGAAGTCTCTTGTGACGACGCATCATCCTCTTCGGCAGTCTCCGTCAGATCCACCAAAGATGCACGACTGTGAAGAGCTTTGAAAGCTGATGGTGGTGTTTCTGTACTGCCCACCACGGGTGGTAAACCACGAGCTGACCGGCCCTGGCCATCCTCGTAAATGTACTGGGGCAAAACAGAACGATCCATGTATTTGTCCAAGGTCTGAAGGTAATTTTTCCCAGCAAAGATCATTTTATCGCGCAGTTGCTGCCGGAAAAAATGCTTAACGAGACTCCACACCATGCGAAAGATAGGATTTGCTCGAATGATTATTACGCGTTTGATTTTGCCGGGATAGTACTCTTTGGCTGTTTTGACAATATCGCGCAATACACCCAAAACTTCCGGGTCTAAATGTTTGGACGACAGACCTTTCAAGTCGTAAATGCACGTGACTCCCACTGTCTTTCGTTGTTGCCTTTGTTCGTAGTCGTCCAGCCAGACACCTCTCGTGATGAGTTCTCGCATCCATATTCCGTGCCGCATAAGGGCTTCCTTGCCGTACTCTTTAAGTCCCGTACTTACGTCTAATGCTCCACCGCGTTCGACAAAAATAGGATCTCCTTCGCGATCGTATCCATCGAGGATGGTATTGGGAGTATTCTCCAGGAGTAGAGGGGGCGGTGTGTAGTTTTGGACAAGATTATCCACGTTATTATCCATTCTCCATTGAATCATGGCCCTGAATTTGGCCTCGGCTCCTTCGTACCCAGCAGGTGCAAACATGAATTTCACCAGGGTATGAGGATCATTCATCCGATAATCGACATCGGATAGTCGCTGTTGTAAGTCCTTTAATCTGTTCTGATCCTCTGGTGATAACGACCAAGCATCGACAACAGCCTGAACATTTTCGGAGTTCCAGGGATCCGGATGAGGATGGCGGATTTGATCCGAGTAGTAACTCATTGGCCTGTGTGTTCTTCTTGTGTTGCGTACTCGAGTCTCGAGTAGTAGTAGAGTATAACAGAGCAAAAATTGAAAAAGTTTAGTCCGTCACAATTCAAAAATCTTGCAGTAGACATACTACTGTGTTGTAAAACAACGAATAATAATTCATTACTGTGCTGTTCATCAGAAACGCACTACTTTGTACTCGTAGTACCCACTACTAGCTAGCTAGTAGTAGTATGCATCATTGGAATGCAATAAAACTCCGCCTCGCTGATTATTTTTTCTTAGAATTGTGTAGTCTACTAGTACCCTAGTCTAGCTAGTAGTAGCTCTGCCTGGCTACTATTAGTAGTAGTAGTAGTAGTAGTAGTAGAAGAAGAGGACCCTACCACAAGTAGTAGCTACTAGTAGACTAGTAGTCTGTAATAGAGTGCCACCTGTACCAGCTAGAAAATCGATTCCCATGTGTTTCACTCTGATTTGCTTATCTGTTCCTGGCTTTTTAAAGGTCTTAAGAAAGACAAAAATGAAAAGTGTGCTACCTATTTTCCAAATAATTGCGGCCTGGGTGGATACAGTCATCTACAAGATTTTAAAATTCTGATAGAAATTCAAACGAGACTTTTATTCGATTATTAGTGCCGTAGTCTAGTCTACTAGTAGAGCTAGTTCGTAAATTATTATTATTTTTTTGTTTACTGTATTTGTTATTTAGAGTACTTATTTACTTAAATTAGATATTCAAATTTTTATTTTTTTGTATTTGTTATTTACTTCGATATTACGTAGTTGTTACTACCGATTACTGTAGTTAGTTAGTAGTTACTCGAGCAGTTTAGTTTGTCGGCTGGCCATAACTAAGGTACCCTAATAATACCCTCGGAATTTTTTGTGACTCATGAAACGAAAATAATAATCGATGAAAATAAAGTGGCGGCGTACTCTACTACCTTTTACTTTTTACCAAGTCCATCGATCGTAGTGCAGCAAAGCAGTGAAACCAATCATGGCACGCCTCCGTCGCAAACAAGCCCGGTCGAATTCTCAACGAAGTGCTGCTCACGACGAGTACTCGGGGTGTTCGATGCTGGGCTATAGTATCTATGATTATTTAGAATGCATCCTGCCTACTACAACTTGTTTTCCGGCTACTACTACTACTACTACCAGCAGCCAACGAAGCAGAAGCAATCATCAACAATCCTCTTTCTTTCGAGTTGCAACGTGGAATGGATTTTTAGTTATTGCGATTATTTTTCAAATACATTTCTACCTTACGTACAATAGGATTGCAGTACGTTCCTGGCAACAACCGCCTGATTCTACAAGTGGCACTATCCAGAATACGAGTGTTGCAACATCCAGAACAGTGTCATTGTTCTCACAACAACAACAACAACAACAAAGTACATTCCCCGTTGTTGACTTTTTATCTGTAGGAAGTTTGCGACGATTGGATTCTATGCAATCACAAAAGGAGACCTTTGCCTCCCATGTGAGCTTACGGATTTTTTTTAACATTACGGAATTGGATGATGACGAACCAGATTGTTCCAATGAATTACAAGCTGTCGATGCCTACGCTATTGCCGACTTTTGTCGTGGTCCTACCAACAGGGGGGGAGGAGGAGCACAAACTGTTCCACTCCGATCGTTCATGGCAGGTATTTATGCTCGTAGGGAATGGTTGGCCAAAAAGGCGTCTCCGACAGGATGGCTTTGTGCCCAAAAGAGACCAGTGTTCGGATTCATCAAAGTTCTGAGACAATATCAAAAACAGCAACAAGAGCAGCAGCCCCACCAAAAACAAGCACAATCATCAGAATCAGCACTGCCCGACTATTTGCTAGTGGGAGATGATGATACGTACTATGATTTGGAAGCCTTTGGGACAAATTTTCCAGCCAATGGCAGTTCGGCGCCCATTGTTACTGCAGGATGTGTGGTTCGGCAACCGATTCATTTGATGAATCTGACGTTTCCCTTTGGAGGTTTTGGTACCATCTTTTCGAGGGGAAGTCTAAAAGTTGCATTGGAACCTATTTCATGCCCCCGCGATACGGGTCCATGTGAACAAATAGCAAAAAATTGGATGGGTGAAATGAATGTCTGGCAAGAGGGAGACAGCCGTCTGGATATTATGGAAAAAATGGTCCGCAGGGCACGATTTGTGGAATACAAAAACTGGCATAAGGAACGGCACTACTGTTGGCATTCCGATTGGTTTTTGGCCTATTTTACCAATTGGTACAACCTGTCAAAGCATGATGATAACGACGCCTACTTTGCAAATGTTCCCCAATATCGATTGCATAGCTACGGGCAAGATTCTGTAATATATGCGGATGCCAAAGGACGTTGTCGCAATTCGAATCCCGATGGTTCAAATCTCGAGCTGGATGTGGCACATTATGTTAACACAACTGTGATGCACTTATTGAACGACCGTGCGCGCCAACAAAATCCACAACATTGGAAGCCTACCTTGATGAATTAATGTCTGCGAGGAAGGATAGACATAGCATCGACTGGGAACTTAGCGTAAGTTTCCTGTGCCTTCTACAGGAAACATAGGCACGTAACAATGTACAAAGCCAATTTTGTCACAGACATTACTAGTATGTTTTTGTATCTGAAGAACTAAAAATTGTTCGATTAATTATTAAATTAAATGTTGTACGGTAGAAAGCTGGTAGTCTACTGAGTACCAGCAGGAACTAGAGTGCGTCGAAACCAAGAAGTAATTGAGGACGCACATATGATCTTATACCGAAGTTTTTATCGCAACTCCAAACCATTCTTAGATGATGAGTATCGGTTGGAATTTGGAATTAAGCACGACCAACCAGAGCCCATTACTTTATTAGCCTGGAGACCGACCGCAATGCAGACCTGTTTGAGATTATAAGATTCATAGAGATGGCCAAAATAACTCCTGGTGAAGGAAGGAAGAATCGGCCAAGGAAAGCAGCTAACATTGCTCAAGTCGAAACATCATCCGAGTCACTCTTGGATCAAGTGGCAGCCATTATGGGGCCACCTTCTTCCAACCTGAAACCTTCTGAGGTGGTCGATGGTAACACTTCCATTGATCCTAACAAAAACACGGAGACCAAGAGGAAGAAGAACAAGAAATCCAAGGTGTTTCTTGAAGAAGCAGACCGTACGAAAATTTCAACAAAGGAACGAAAGCAAGTAAAAAAGCCCACACCCCCCACACCGGAGAAAAACGAGGGTTGGCAGGAGATAGCAGAAAAATCGACAAAGATTAGGAAGCAAAAAGTCAACCGAACAATACCAGAGGCTTCAATCACTTCGAACAGTACAGCAGCACTGTCAGCTCCACAAAGTTCCTCGGTTACTTTAATAGAGAATCTCGAGGTTGTTAACCAGAGGGGGCGCAAGAAAAAGTCAACGCCATCAATCCAGAAGAATGGTTTACCTGCCACAACAAAGGTCGATGCTGTCCGCGAACAATTGAACGAAAAAAAACGGTCAAAAGCTCGACGAAAGTCTGCCTTGACCAAACAAGACATGGAATTAGAAGCCAACGGTGTTACTCAAGTGGGATGGTTTAGTCTTTCCGTCAAGGAAACCAAAGATAGTTCGAGCGAGGAAGAGAGGGAAGAACGGACCGAAAAGACGCGAGGAAAGTCAAAAATTAAGAAACAATTGAGGTCGACGGTCGAATACTCTTACCCGCATTATTCACCAACCACTCGTGAACAAATAACTGTCTCTGCAACCGCACCTTGCTATTACCTGTGCCAAATTGGCAATATCAGTAAGAAGAAAAGACGCAAACTCTATAATATTTCGAATCTGTTTGCGCCACGGGAACATTTGATATTATTATGTGATCTGGATACCGGCAAACAACAGCAAAAACAACAACAGCGACGGCGACGAAGGATCTACGATTTTAATGTGAGCCTCTTGTGGCAAGTTATCGATCGGCGTCAAGATAAATGGTGGATTGAATCTCGCTTGCCTTTGTACGAAACGGCGCACGAGGATGAAGTTTTTGCCAATTATAGCAATGGTACCTCGAAAAGTAATGTCAATGGAAATTCAAGCGCGAGGGAAGAGGAGAAGGACAACGACGAAGCTGACATGCAAGTGCTATCGATTTTCTTTGGTCCTAATAAAATTGACGAATGCAGTAACGACGGCATCATGAGTGAGAATGAAGACGACTCTATTGGTAGATTTTCTACTTGCAGTGTAGAATCAGTGGCCTTTAGCGACGATGATGAGGGCGCCGATCAAGTTTCGTTTCTTGGTAAAGTGAGAGAAAAGGTCGAAGTCATGCCAGGCGAGTTCATTGTTCTGCGAAAGGAGGAAGAAACGTATGAAGCCATTCGGAACGGGACGTACATGTCTTCTCTGTGTCTGGGATGTGGAAAGGCCTTGGTATCGGTTCAAGACGCTCTCCAAGTAGCTTGTCCTTCTTGCGGGTCCATCACCCCTCTGAATGGTATTTGTTTGCACCGCCCCTTTGGCATAGCCACTGGAGTCAAACGCACGGTCTGTGAGCATTTGCTGACAGCTAGAAAGAGTATCTTTGTTGCTGCTACTACTGCTGGAAATGACGGAAAAGATGACGCCAATAATGCCCAAAAGGATGGGAATGTCAACAGGAAAAGCACCAAAATTCCGTTGTACATTGCCAGCAGCCGTACTAGCGCCTCAGCGAATGAAGTTCGCAGGATTCCCACCGTGGCTGCGTTGGGCGCCACTGCAATGAATAACCGCGTGAAAATGGCAGCTCTTAAGGCCAAAGCGTTTGGCCGCGCTAAAAGATGTGGCAAAGTACAGTGAAGAATACTGCGCTACTCGCTCCTCGAGTACCTTGGAAGGGGTTGTATCATAAAACATATGTTTTATTCATTTTTATTTTCTCTTAAACACCAAGTATTGCAGTATAAATCAGTGTAATTATTGTTTCGAACAGAGGACACATAGACGAAAACGAGACGGACGGCATACAGCTTTACTTTTTTGCGGTGGTGTTTCGACCCTCCTTCTTGACTTCTGTCTTGGTTTCTTCCTCTTCCTCGGGTTTCACCTCAACATCTGGAACAACAACAAACGCTTTCTTCTTCAAACGAAGAGTCTTCTTCTTGCTCTCTTGAACATAGCCTTCGTTTCGCAGCTGCTCCAGAGTGTAAAAGAAATTGGGCCCGCTCGTGTTGGTCCCGAGCTTTTCCGCGAGTTGCTTCTTACTGAGAGCCTTGCCACCAGTTTTGTGGTTCTCGATAAGCTCCTCAAGCATCTTCTTCGCTGTTTTGTAATGATAGGAATATTTCATAATACGTGCATGAAGCTCTTCATTGGTAGTGGGTTCCTTGGCCATATCCTCCTTGTATTCATCTGATGCAGCTGCCTGTACACCTGCTTCAGTGAGCTGATAGGAAATTGTGCGCACTTCATTGACGACCTCAACGAGTCCCTCGTTTACGAGACGATCAATAACACCTTGACGCTTCATGATCGACTCTTGCTCTTCTTTAATGAGCTCCTGGTTAGCTCCAGTCATTACTTTCAAGTCAAAAGGCTTCTGGCGCAAGTGAAACTTCATGAGATTCTCCAGCTCGGTCTCTGTTTCTTCCTTCACTTTCTCGGAAGAATTTTTTTGATTCTTTAGAGACTCGTTCTTGACATTGCCCGTCTTGCTTTTTTTACCGCGTCGGTGCGTGTTCTTGCTCGCAGCAGACGATGATTCCAAAAAAGTATCGTCTTTACCGCCGGAAGTACCATCCTTTCGCTTCTTGGATGTCTTTGTAGAGCTATCCACTATTTCCTTAGCTTGGTTGGTGACCAGAGCAGTTTCTTTCGATTGTTTTGTCATGCTAGATGTGTGCTGTCGAACTTCGGATCGGTTGGCAAATTTTCAATTTTGTTGTTTCCAATTCAGATTTGTGAGAGTTGGAAACAAGCATTTTTTGTTTGTGTTTGCCATTCAATGGAAACATCGACAGCTTTGTTTGGAGCGTGGAAACTCAAAAATCTGAATAGCATAGTTATTACCATTACAATGAGTTATAAATGAATTTTTGCACAACTAAAAGGAGAGAATACAACTCCCACGAAATTCATATCATATCGATCGATCGATGGAGCGAACGAAGATTCTCCGTGATTTGAATTTGTTGCTGCTAGGTAGGCGCATTTGCAACACCTTAGATCATTGGTTCTTGTCGTCTCCCACTAATCCTCAGCCTCCTATACTCAACTCATGGTGGCGGAGTCCTCTGCATCTAGGAGAAGTGTATGTATCAGGTCTACTCAAACGATTGATTTTCAGCGTGCCTATTCCTACCCAAAATGAGCATTCGTATTTTAGGACCTGCCCATACTCTTCACTAACCCCGAGTTCTTACTACTACTCTACTACTAGACTAGTAGTAGTAGTAGTAGTAGTAGTCGTAGCTAGATTAGACTACTACTACCAGGTACGAGTACGGTAGTCTACTTGCATTTTGGGGGGGAAAATCATCTCTAAAATGAACTCTATCCCTAAAACATGAAATGCACTCCATGTCGGTCATGACAAACGCGTCGTAATAAAACGTAACGTTAAAAAAGTACTCCCTTAATGTTGCTGCAGAGTACCCCGGAATTAGTTAAAATAAATGGCCATTACAGCAAAGACCGCAAAGCTCTCATGATGACGAAGAAACAGCATTATTTCGAAACCAAACTCACACAAACTACGTAAAACAACTATACAGTACACCAGTATCATCCCTTCTACTAGATACTCTCTCTCTCTCTCAGCACCACACCGCGCACCAGTCAATCATACAACATCTGACGCAATGCCAAAAAACGACGAGGAGGAAGAAGTGGTCCTGGAAGTGAAGGAAGAGGATCAAGAGAAAGACTTAAAAGACGGTGCTGCCGATGACAAAAAGGCGAAACCAAAACGGCGTGGTCTTCGAGGAGAAGCTCGGGCAAATCGACCAATTCGTCGAACGCAAACTCCTGGGGGTCCTGACGATTATTTAATTCGCGAGAGGAGGACGGCGGTCGAAACGAAGGAAAAAGAAGAAAAGTCATCAAATAATTGATACAAAAGCAACGTTTGCACTGTGAACAAGTCCGCAATTTTCCTTCTGAGTCACAGGGATTCTGACAGCCTTTGCGCGAATAATTATTAAGAGAGTACGCTGGGCGTCAAGCGAACTCAGTCTCGCATTTGCAGGCTGCAAATATATCTGCCGACCATGATGGTAGTAAGGGAACTCCTCTAATAGTCTTTGGTGTCATGCAGCCAATCCATTTTGTTCATGTACACGAGGACCATCAGTTTTTTTCTTTCGTAGCGCTTGAGCAATACAAAGAGCACGTTTGTCTTCAATATGTATACTATATCTTGTAGCTTGCCGTCTATAGAGCGAGTTTGATCGTTGCGGCACCACCTTTCGGCATCTGTTCAGGCATCCATACCACAACCAGCGTCGAACAAATTCACGAGCACAGCTCGGAGGCAGCCTAAAATAGCGAAGTTGCCGCACGAAGGAGCCCAAAGTGATTGTTTCATTCCCGTGTCGATGAGCTCGGGACGTCTCACACCAATTTTCGGTGGAGATTTTTTTAAAAGAATTGTCATCGTGACGGAATGGCGCTGTCGCGGACTTGAATCTAGCAATAATCGATTATTTGGGCAGCCAATACGGTGAAGAGACACAGAAAAGTATCTGTCTGCCACCAGGCGAGGAACTATTAGCTCTTTCCATTCAAGCTTGAGGGTAGTCGCATTTTTTGTGGCTAGACTAGTGTAATCGGGAAATTGGTAAGGTAAACGAGGGCAAGACAAGGGACTTCTTTCTTGTTAGTTTGTGTCGGTTAATGAGGGGATTGTAATAAGTTGGGATGTTTGTGAAATATGTGATAGACTTCTTAAACAGATAATAAATAGTCCAAGTGCGTTACTGGTCGCCACTTGCGCACGCTGTCGTTCATATCATTGCTAATAAAATGAATCCAGGGTACGAAAGGTCGAATGAGAGTCAGCAAAGACACCGTCGCTCTGGTTCTCGTCTAGGATATCTACCATCAGGTCGTACAACTCCCTTTCATCAGCTGAACTGGCACTTTCCGTGATTTCAACAGAGGTTGTCTTATCAGTATTTTCATTGTCCTTTTTGGTACGCGGATATCTATTCTCATAGCTATCATCCGTTAATCCACTTGTTTGGGAATGAAAGGTATGATGAAAGCTTGTCGATTGCGAAGCCGATGAGCTAGAGGATGAAGAGGATGAAGACGATTCTGTAGACGATGACCCAGAAGACGACGATCCAGAAGACGACGAGGATGACGATGAGTCCGCGTCAGATTCAGAAGACTCCGAGGCCATGCTTAGTTGTCTCCTTGGTTGTGCTGGTTGTTTGACTGTCGGCACTTGTCTTGGAACAGGTTTTGTTATTACCGCCTTTGAAGTTTCTTCTCGTTCCGGCACTGTTCTAGCTGCTGGATTTAGTGCTTCAGCAGGCTGTGATGCCTGCTCCACACTGCCAATATGAATAGTTGCCTTGGCAATCATTTGTTCCGTTGTTCGCATGAGTCGATCGAAAGATTCCAATTCGGTTTCCATAGTAGCAATCGAGCTGCTGGACGACGTACTCGATCGATCCATATCGTTGGTACATTTCATGCGATGCGCGGCCAAGTCGGATAAATCTTTCATCATTTTGACACGACGTTGCATTTCTTTGGCCTTGGCTTGCATATCTATGCTCTGTTGTGATTGTCGCGTAACAGCGTTACTGGGTTGACTACTACTGCTGGATCGACGACCCTGTTGCAGTTGTTGGTTCGTTGTTGTTGTTGTTGTTGTTGTTGTTGCTACTTTTTCTTGTTTACGCATCATCTTTTTGGCTTTGAGCTCGGCTATTCGTTCCTTGATAATGGCTATTTGCGCCCTGTTTGCTTCCATTGCCGAATTTCTTGCAGATTGGCGCATGTCTTGAGGCTGTCCCATCTCTTTCAAAAGGACTGAGCTGCGTTTCACATCATGATGACTGAGGCTTCGATCATGATCTTTCAATAGCGGCGTCGTTTTCTTCTCTTTCAAACTTCGATTCATACCCTTGACTTTTATTTGTTGTTGCTGGATCCGATCAATGACAGCATCATCTTTCGCATCTTGGCTGTCAATTCCCATGGTTCTGCGATCGGTTTATTTGTTGACAAAATTCCCAAAAACAAAAAGACTTTAAAAAAAAAAATCAGTATTTACTTCCAAGTTCCAACAAAATACTCGATGCTTGTTTCTTTTCAAAATTCGACAACACACGTCCAAAGCAGTCTCTCGTCTTCCAAAGACTAGAAGAGAACTACTTTGTTTGTTTGTCGATGTTTCTTGTCGTCAAATAATGGGCAGACCGAAAAAAATGAAATAATGCTTGTACCACAAATAATAATAATAATAATATTATAATGCGTGAAGTGTGAAGTGGAATGGGTAGTGTAGTAGGGTGTGGGAGGTTCTACGATGCAGTACTAGAGCTATCGCAACTTCACCAACAATTCAACCCTTTCCGCAATTACTCTCCTTCTTCTAATAGATGATTATGTATGATGTCGTCGAGAGGTAAATCTATTTTATATTAAAAATGAAATTTTGCGAGAAAAATGATGAAAGTCTGTGATGACAGTCTCTGATGGGTGATGGGCATGCACCAACAAGTAGTGCCAAATACGGTGCTGTACCACAGTACGATTACTACTACTAGAGTAGTATTGTAGTACTGTACTAGCTACCTGGTGCGTAGCTACTCTACTAGTAGAGTAGCTCTCTAGTAGCTAGTAGTAGTAGTAGTAGTACTAGTAGTAGTAGTACTAGTAGTAGTAGGTACTAGTAGCTAGTCCTACTAGCTAGTAGCTAGTAGGGTCTAGTACTACTGTAGGCGGTAAGTAGTAGTTACGCGGTACTGGCTGGTCTACTAGCTAGCTACTTTTAGTTGGACAAAGTAGAAATAGCTACTACTCGAGTATCAGCTAAGCCAGCTCTAGCTACAGTACCACTCCTATTACTCCTCTACACTACTACTAGGTCTACCTGGTACTTGTTATTAGTAGGAGAACCTACTATTAACTACCTGGTAGCTACTAGAGTACCAGGTAGTAGTACTTGGAGTAATACTACCTGGTATTTTGTTCAGTACCGTACCAGGTAGCTACCAGGTACAGTAGTAGTAGAGTGCGGTAGTAGAGAGCTACGAGTCGTGACCGTACCCTGGTACCTGGTAGTAGTACTAGTCGTGGCTTGCTTCGGTCTACTCTCCTCGTTATTACTACGGTAGTAGTAGTACTTAACTACTACCTCCTCCTAGCTACTAATACTACTGAGTACTCTCTAGTAGTAGCACCACGTACTACTACCACGACCACTCCTCGCCTGGTGCTACTAATACTGCATTCACTTGTACTAGCTAGTACTACTAGGAGTCTAGTAGTACAGTAGTAGCTAGTAGCTAGTAGGGTCTAGTAGACTAATAATAGACTACTACTAGTAGTAGCTAGTAGACTAGCTAAAAAAAATTGAAATGTCTACTAGCTAGCTCTAGAGTACCAGGTAGAATTGTAGAAAAGGTGTTTTTGTGGTCGTAAAGAAGTTATCTATTTAAGATATTTTATTACAACAATCTTGCTTGTTCGAAGTAATAACCCTGTTCCTTCTGCATCATGCACAACATTCCGTAATTCATCCCACACTTATTTTCTTAGACACCCAACGCCAGTACTCCACTAGCTAGTAGTAGTACTAGACAGCCATTCTATTCTATTATTACCATACTACTGAATAAAATAATATGGTTATCTGTTATAATAGATCGAAGGTAAAACTCCCTATCTGTTCCTTTTTGTGAACTCAATTGTGAACCTTTCGCTTCGAGACTTTCTTCCGGTTTCTCAAAAAGATTTATTTTTCGGCTTGTTTTCCATCGGGAAGGCGTATTTTTTCTTATTTTTTCTTTTGCTGCTGCTGCTGCTGCTGCTGCTGCTGCAGGAGCGCTTGTCACTGGTCACCTTGTCCCTTTATTGGAAACTTCAAACCAGCATTTGCGAGACTGCTGGAATAGGTACTGCACCACAACAATACCATTCTTCTTATGTTGTTGATTCGGTGAGGTGGAGCATTTGTCCCTCGATCTAAATTCCGTCGATAGTCGATAGTATTGCTAACAGAAGCTTCTGATAGTATGTTGCTTCTGATTCTTGAAATGATACAGTTTTTTTTTTCTTGGCAGAGATAATCGAGACTCGAGACAGCCCTCATTGTCAAAAAATACATCAAGGACTTTATAAGTCGAGAAACCCATCGACGAGAAACATATACAAAATTCCTGTGCAAGGTGGTTTGTTTACGATACATTTTTCTTGCTTCATTTGAGCGAAAACCTAGCTAATTTCTCGAAAATGGACAGCACGCAGCACATGGTTCAAATAAAATGGCGTTTACTACCGCGCTAGCTACTCCGTCGAATTGCTTGCTGATGGTTGTTTCCGGTTTCCGGGCCATTTTTTGGAATTGACCTATAGTAGTTTTGGGTTTTGGGCATGACGACTTGCGCCAAGATTGTTGAATTTTGGTGCGTTCTCGCAGGCTACTCCATTCGATATGTTTCATCGCGCCTCGCCGTCCAGTGCCACTATTATGATTTGTGTGCCTCTGATGATTTTCGAAAATTTTATGAAAAAAAAAAAAGCATGCAGATAACACAAACCTGCTCGATGCTCGATCGATGCTTCACAAAATCCAATTTCAGCCCGGCCGTGTTTCGCTAAGACGAGTAAAATTTGTTTTCCAACGCCCCTGATGTACTTCATGACGGCAACAAAGTGGATCGTCTTGTCATTGATTTTGCCAACAAAGGCATCATTGTTCTATTTTGCTTGGTACTAGTAGGCGAATTGCAACCTTAAACATTCTCTCATCAGCACGTTGAACGTTGAACACGCCAGAACCCTTTTCTTTAGTATAAAAATGCATGGCGCGGTTAAACAAGATCCTTTATCAGTTGCAGCTGTTGAAGCACGATAGATCGGACCAATATGCCAAAGCGCCAAAGCTGCGCTATCTTCTCTCCTGATGATCTCCAATTATTTCAGTCTATTTCATGATTTTTTGTCGTACCATACTACAGTACGTTACGCGAACTCTCTTTGTGTCTTTCCATGTGGCTTGTGTGTCTTTCCAGTCGTTGCAACGAATCTCAGTCGATAGCTGAAGACACCTTGAAGATCCTTTTTTGATGCGTACTGAAAATGTATAGTGTCAAACAGGAAGGTTTTTCACTTAATAAGAAGGTCGACACGTATTCAACTTTTTCGACGTGGCCAGTATGAAAGAAAGAGAAGCTCCCTTCTACTGCCCTATCCACTTAAATATTCGAGAAGCTCTCGTATATGATTGGATATCGTTGCACCACGCAAAGGGTGTCTTCAGATCTTTGGACTGGCCGGCGTGCTATCTAGGAGCAAACCTGGTACGTACTGGTAAATATTGCTCTTAAAAAATTGAGCGCCTTGGATAGACAGGAAACAGGAAGAGGAGAGATTGGTCTTTCCTTGCCCGGCGCATAGAATGAAATTGATAACATCTTGGATAACATTTCAGATATCTATCTCGCTTTAAAAGGACCGACGGCAACAAGACTATTTACGCCATCCTTTTTCACCTGCTAGATCTGTAACTTATCATCCCCTTGATTTCTCTCTCCTGCTATCATCTTTGTCGTCAATTTTTCGAGAATCATCGACGATATCCTCATCAAAATGCTATCCTTTACGGCCGCCAATCTAACGGAAGTTTCATGCTTGGATAATGCTTGCCTCCCAACCTCTGGAAGCACCCGTAAATTCCATTTGAAGAAGCGAAAGGCCGAATTGCCAACCGCTTTATCCAATGGCTTCTTGTCGGGTCTTTTTGACGATCTTCGAGCTCAGCAGAGCGAAGATATCGAGGCTGAGAAATCCAACACGCCTGCTACTGCTACTACCACCGCTAACGAGGCTCTTCTTGACCAAAGTGTCCCCAACAAGCGCTCCAGAGTCTCGTTGTTAACCAAAACTCTGTCCCGATGTGCTGGGTCTTGTAAAAACTTCTCCTCTCAAGTATCCTCGCCAGCTGGTGTGGACGACTTTGGAGAAAATGATACGACAGTCACGTCATATTTTACCGAGCCAAGCTACTGTTCTCCAAGCATGGAGCGCATGAACTCGCTACACTTTCAACTGAACTGTGTCGATGCAAGTCCCTCTCCCAAGTCGGTCAAGTCCGTGGTCGATATCATCGACATGGCCTTTCCCCATCTCCCCGCTACCGTGAGCGATTCATCTTGCTCCCGCGCAGCCTCTCCCAAGCCACAACAACAGCAGGATCTAACTCGTGGTTCTGACCAGCAGGTGTCAGAATCTGAGACTTTCAACTCTATTTCTGCTGATGATGTTGCTTCCGGAAAGGACACTTACGGGTGGTTTGTTGACCTTGACTCGGTCGAAGAAGATTCTGATCATTCCGATTCCGTCGATCCTTACCAGAGGAACACTTCCTCTTTGGATCTTGCCTTTACCGCCCCCACAGCTCCCAAGCGCATTAGCAACGTGGAAGCCGAGGTGGAGTGGGCCAAGGCAGCGGACACTGTGGACGATGTACTTGGAGATTTCTTTTAAGGAATCTTTCCAAACCAGCACAGACATTCACACAATCCCAATTCTACATGCACGCTATACAAATACTGCTTACATCCCTTCATACTTTATTTACATATCCTACACAAACGCGCACTCGCACACGATTGATTGGCCCATGCAACCGTAGGGCCAATCACAAGCCTTCATATACTATTCCATCGCGCACTTTTTTCAATCACTCCCAACCTCTCTTTTTCGCTATTACAAAAAGACAATGATGGAGATCGGTGGTTCGGCACTCTCTGTTTGCTCTCTGTCAACGTGGACTTTATCTCACCCCCATATGCACAATGTCGCCTCATCTGAGGCTACTTTAAGACGGACATACTCGTCACTTGAGATTTATTATTTGAAGGAGAGCACAGACACCACAAACTAAGATTCCTTTTCCTCCGATCCCCACTTTTGACCTCATCTACTTACGATCACACTAAGTACCTACACTCAAGTTCTTTACTTAACTTTTTAAAGTTTTTAGATCAAAGAATTTCTCATTGTCTTCAGCTATTACCATTACTAGTAGTACCATGTAGTAACATACTACGGATAGGATACTACTGGTAGTACCAGGTAGTCGGAGTATTGGTAACAAGGAACGACTTGTTTTGCCCATTAAGTTTCAACATCAACTCAAACAAACTTATAAAGCTACTACTAGGGTCTACGTGGACTACTACTCTAGTAATCTGACGTACTGGTTCCTCTCCGGCGACCTACACTACTGTCTACCACACAAAATCAGGACCGTTTGATTTTAACCAACGAAAACGAATGCAGTGAAAAATCGCCCAAATCCAAAAAATAAAATCTAGGACCAATTCGACTAAACGTTTAGTCTTGCGAGAAATATTTTTAAAGATGGGTACGTGGTACCTGGTACCACCAGGTATCCTGCAACTGGCATAGTACAAGTTCCCCTAAATCGTTTGTGAAATCGGCATTGCTGACGTCAGCATCGTTAGCCAGCAAAGATATTATTATTGCTGTGAATCTATTCCAGCTGATGTGAACTCGTTGAACTCGTACTAGCTACTACTGGTAGTAGTTTACTCGCAGACTAATACTCTAGCTACGAGTACCTGGTAGGAGTAGCTAGTAGTAGGAGAGAGGAGTGCTAATAATTGTGCTTACCATAGCACCACTCCTATTAGTAAATAAACTACTCTACTACAGTGCCTGTACTAGAGGAGTAGTACCATGCAACCATCTTACTGCTACCATGTCTGGGACTGTTCATTTATGATTTGTGTGTGATATTGAGTGTTTCGTCAAACAAAGTTTGTCATATCTGACAAGCTAAGTTTCCTTTTGTCCAGGTTTGGAGTTTTTATCACTTGAATGAATGATCAGACTCCCATGCTGACGTGATAGTACTCCTTTAGAATACTAGTTGAAGGACCTTTCTTCCAAGCAAGCAACAAAGAAATATTGCATCTTGTGTAGTCTGGAAGTTTTCTTTCTCATTATTTCTGAATAGGGTCCCTTCTGAGAGCTGAATATATATTACTGAACGTTAGTCAGAGTAACATTATAATCACCACCAGAGCTTTGCGTGTATTGCTGGTTCTTTTCAAGTTGGTTTCGTCGAAGTCTTTCGATTCCTTTCGTATTCTGTCAACAACTTTATGCCGTAGGGCGATCCTCGTTCTCGTCGATTAGAGTCCAAACATTTATTGCGTTTGTCTTCCGTATGAACCTCTACACCCATGGTACAATTTTTATTGTGCCACGTGTGAATGAGACCCGTTTCTGTCCGACGCAGAATGCGCCGTGGCAATGCTACGCACCGTTTGTAAAAATCCACATCCTCTCCACCCCAGCCTTGATGAGTAAAGGCGTCATAATTTAATAGGAGGGCATCTGGTCCACTGAGAACATACATGCCCTTCCCGTAGGGTCGCCAATGTCCCCTGTGTTCTGAATATGCCGGCAAGTCTTGTCCTTTTTGTCGAAAATCAGCTTCCACTAATTCAACAGACTTTGGATTGTACGCAGACCAGACAATTGGAAAATATACGGTGGGTGTGGAGTTATTTATCGTGTTCGATTTTGATGGATTTTGCCATTCTGCATTTTGGGAATCATTCGGTGGTTGATGTCGCAACACGACCGTCTGAATAGCATGGTCAAAGAATTCTGGTCGAACTTCAATATCAACGTCCAGTCGTGACACAAGACATGACTCCAAATGGCAAGCTGCATCATGAAGTAGTTTGAGAGCACTGGCTCGTGTAAATTTGGCATTGTCGCTGCTGTGGACCATGACAATATCCGGTAGCTCCAAACCTGTTAGCTTGGCCAGTACCCTTTGGAACGCTGGACTTCGTGCTTTCTCCTGTTCCGTGTACCGTGTAACTAGCAGACGAAATTTCGTTATACGACGTTCGCCCACTCCGGCATTGACGGATTGTTGATGGTACTCAAATATCGCCTTGCCCAGGTTACGTGCAAACAGTTGGAGTCTCTCGTTTCGTTCATAGGCTGGGACCATAATGTCTAGCTGCAAATCATCATCATGATCATCACTCCGATCACTGAATGTAGTAGATGGTGGTACATGAACCACGTTAGGAAGTCTTCTTGGACCTGTTTCATTCCATCGGAATCGGATATTATGGTCCTGGTAGGGCACGGCATCATCCTGGTAAGTAAGAACAGAAAGTGCAATTGGTTGCGAGTTGATCCAAAGCCTTGCGACCATTATCCCCTGTATACCCAAGCTCAGAAAAAATAAGAGCTTTCCCGACGATACTCTACTAGTAGCAAAGCCTTGAGCAATCATAGTATTTTTGCCCTCGCTATGTATCAAAATTCGTTACAAGCCATCTGATATTATTCTTTATTTTTTTATCTTAGTGCAATTTTGGAGGGCATAGCGTGATGTGACTATTCCTGATGCGTTGGGAAAAAGTCGAAGACCGACTTCAACAGTAGGGTTGGAGGTTTGGTTTGTTGTGATAAAACAGTGAACTACGTTTTTTTTTTGGCACTCAACACTCTAACTGTTCTTCGCTCTAATTAGTAATGCAATTCAATAATGCTGTTATAAATAATACTGTACTTGCTAAACTAGACTAGACTACTGTAGGTCTAGTAGTAGGCGGACGAGTTCATTATTTTTATTTTTTAATTAGGTCGAAACTACTATCCCCCTTCTTAAACACACTTTTAAAGTCGTTGCTTTCATGAAAGCCTTCGTTAAAATTAAGGGAACTTTCTATATTATTATTTCGTCAACACCATCATACCAGGGTACCTGGTAGTCTACGGTAGTCTACTCCGTACTTTCTTTCTAGCTCGCTCGGAATTAATAAAAGCAGCAAAACAAATGAAAAAATAAGTACAGTACGTGTTCCTCTTTTCTAACAGCAACCAAATAAAATAATACCCTCTCGAGCTTGCATTGAAGTCAGTCAGTCAGGCAGGCAGTCAATCAGTCGCCATGCCAAAACCAGAGCTGTATACAGAGAAACAGAGGCGGAGCGGACGAAATACCAATACTGTAGTAGCAATACAACAGGGAGTATTGCGTCTCCTAGCATTCATTCCATTTTGTTGCGTACTCCTGTATTTTTCTGCACTGACAACCAAGAATCAGAGTTATTACATGTCTGCGATGATGAGGCAAGACAATAATATAAGTAGAAGGACTGACGATATTGCGTTACTATCGGGACAAGACGAGAAACGACAACAACAACAGCAACAGCAAGAAAAGCAGCAACAACCCATTTGTCGAGTTGCTCTAGAGAACAAAATGGATTATCATTATGAGATCATTGAAAGTACAATCTTACGATATCCCCTTCCGTGGGAAGAATTGGGTTGCAACATCACGACGACGGCTGTTGCAACCTCCAACAAACCCATTGTTGTGTTTGACGTGGCTTTGACAAAACATATCGGTCACTTAAAGGAAAAGGAAGGATGGGAGGAATATTTTGAACAATACCTTCGGGGAACGATTCGTGATCGAGCAGATGGGATGGTCCAAGCGCAATTTGGAGATCTTGTCGATTATACCAACTATACATGGCCGTATGCAGCTGTGATTGGTGTCTCGTGTGATTCTTACAATTACAAACCGTGGCTGTTAGACAGTTCTTCCAATTTTTGTGTCCTGCATGGCTGGGAGCCACGTTGGGATCAGAGCGCGGCGGTGCGCTCTTGTTGGCTAAATCCCATGCATAAAGAATACTGTTTCTTTATTCCTTCAGACTTTCCACAATTTCCATCATCATCATTACCAACAGAATCAACAACAAGAACCAGTCAAAAAAAGCTGAACGTGTGCGTTTCTGGAGGCAACCGGGTGTACGATGCATTAGCAAAAGCTGCGGCAAGCTACGTTGCTATCAAGAAGGATTCGGCACCGTCCATTCGAATAAAAATTTTTCAGCGACCACAACGGCCGATACAACAGACGGCGACGATAAGAACGTTTGAAAATGAGGGTGTGCTGGACTTGGTCCAATTTGTCCATGAACCCAGATATTTGGACTTTCAAAAGGCCATGAGTGAATGTGACATTTTGACACCACTGATAGATCCCGAACGCAATTTTGGGTACTTTCCTAATGCAACAAAGACTTTGAAAAAGCTCACAGGTTCCCTGCCGCAGGCCATCGGTTATAAGATACCACTTTTGGTTCATGCTGACTTGTATCCAGTCTACAAAGACCACTTGACGGCACCCTGCCTAACCTATAACGACACTGAATCCTTCACATCAGCTATGAGTGAAATGATTGCGGCTCTGTGAGAAAAAGTTTTAGTACTATTATGGACAACAGCCATACCTGGGACCATATACTTCAGTAAATTGCTAATGTCTCGTCAACACCGACTGGAGAGCAGAGCACTGCAAGAGCTGTCAGAGGAAAGAAAGAAAGCAACGAGACTTGTATGGCTCGATCTGTATTGAGTGCCGATAAAGTTGATGGTGATACGATGCATTATTTATTTGATAAGTTCAACAAAACGCTATTCATTCGTAACCAGTGCTTCTTTAGGATAGTACTAGTGGATATTATTGCGAGGATCGCTGTGGCGATCGCAATGGTTTTAGGGACGGCCAGCTGATTCAAGTAGGCTAAAAAACTCTCAAAGACAAAAATTTGCAATTTCCTGCCAGGGACCCTGTCGAGTTACTATAGAGGTTTGACCGGTCCCAAAGACTTCCAAAGCAATATTAATTCTCGGATTCTGAATCCGCAGTGAACCCTTGTAATTGACCCGACCGTCGCCAACATCTACACGCCAAACCTTATTGTCATGAACCGCATTGACCCCAATACTTTGAACGGAATGCCCGACGACGATACGATCTGCGTCGAGTTTCTGTAAAACACTGTTGACCTTGAGTTGACTTTCCTTGCTTAGCTCTTGGTACTTCGAGTAATCTCGCATATATAGAGGCCCCGATTTCAAACACTGTGGCTGATGGTCACTCACACGGTCCCCCGCCCATAATATCCAATCGCAAGCAGCCTTGTTCATGCTTTCAATGGATCCACCACATTGATGAAGATCCTTGCAGGTCAATCCACCGTGAACAAGGACAGTGCGGCCTACCTTTACGGCGACTTTGAGATTGGACAAGAATGGACGGGCCAAGAGTCCTCCGGGACGAAACATGAAGGCTCGAGTTGGCTGGTGCATTCCTTCGCGTGAGTTCCAACCAGACATCCAGTTGCATGCGATCATTCTGTTGTTCGGCATGAGAGAACGACCACTCTTAGCGAAACTGTGCGCAGCAAGGGCTTCATGATTCCCCCACAAACAAATCACCCGTCCACCGTGTTGTCGGGCCTGTCGCCCGAGCTTGCAAAGAATCTTGATACACGTTTCTTCTTGATAACCACGATCGAGAATGTCACCAACTTGGACCAAGATTGTGTCAGCCGCGATCCAATGGATCATGGGCAGCAACAATTGATGGTTGTCGATCCAAGCATCATCAATGGGACGGTCGATAATCTTGGACTCGATCAACATGGTAAGGAGGAGAGTGAGATTTCCGTGAATATCTCCAATTGCCACAAGCCGCTGATTAGGAGCCAAGGGAATGTCGTCGGGACTGGGAGGGAGATAGAAATCCGCTTGTATCCCAGCGACTTTCTCGGCGGACGATAATGACTTTTTCGTGTAGGCTTTTGTGATTGTCGTTTTCTCGGGCCCATTGTGCGCATCGCTGACAACCAAAAGATTAACATTATATGCCAATGCTGCACGCTGCTTGTCACCGTGGGTACCGTTGTTGTGAACAACGCTATCCTGGATGACAATACCCCCTTTCGATTTGACGGTTCCACCGAGAACAATCGTCTGGACGTGACTCAGGACATTGTAAGACCAGAAAAGATTCAACCGAAGCGCAATAAGACAGAAACAAAGAAGGAAGGTTCCGATGATTGTATTCGAATAATATTCCATAATATGTGCTCTATTCGACGGGAAGGAACTGCGTCAACTTGTTTTGCTCTGATGAATCAAATTGTGAGAAACTCGCTCTGTTCATCTGAAGCGGTTTTCTTTTTTGAGGAGTATTTAAATTTAACGGGTTTTCACATTCGAGTCACGAATCAATTCAACAACAAAAAACAACAATCGAACGATCTTTTATTAACAGTTGTGGTCACTTAATAATAAATAACCCAGACACAGACTCACTCACTCCTCCCCCTTCTCTATTAACTTGACAATTTGACCGAAACATACCGTCTTATTAAATATCAATCACAGCGCTCTACTGCCATCAATGCTTCCACAATTCGAGTTACAGAAAAAGCGACGAATGCATGCCAAGAGACGGCGACAAGAGCAACGACAAAAAGTTGCTCTGATCGTTTTTTCTATCACATGTTTGTTAGGCGTTTTGATTTTCTTTAATATCTTTTACATCTTTCGCAATACACCAGAATCTAGTAATGACGGTGGCAGATTGCAAACGGAAGCACAAATGAAGGGCGCACGGAATGTCCGACGAAGATTCGGGCCTTGGGTCTCCAAAGACAGTCAACCATTTGTAAGTGTTTTTGCCTTCTTGTCTTTGCTTTCTGGAAGCCACCGTGATTGGATGTGTACCAAAAAATTTACCCACGACAAATTATCTAACTCGTCTTGCTCTTTCTTTTTATATAAAAATATTTCGTCAGAATCAAGATCAATCGGCGTCTAGATCTCAACATTTAATCATTGTCGCAGGACATTCTGTGACCGTTTCTGGAGATTTGCAAGATGCCGACCACGACGAGAAAGACTGGTTCCTACTGGAATATCAAAAAGGAAAGGGTTTGCCCGAGGTTATCATTGCCCATATTAAACGAGGCATCGAAGAAGCCGACAAAGATCCCGATTCCTTACTGGTCTTTAGTGGAGGAGAGACGAGAGCGTCTACAGGACCCTTCACGGAGGCTGCTTCATACTTTAATGTGGCCGATGCTATGAAGTTGTGGCCCGACAATCCATCTTCTACAGTCCGAGCTCGGACCGCTGCCGAAGAATACGCCACCGATAGCTTTCAAAATTTGCTCTTTTCAATTTGTAGATTTCACGAGGTCACAGGATCGTTCCCTGCCAAGATTACTGTCATCAGCTTTTCCTTCAAAGGACAACGATTCGAAAAGATGCACGCTCGTGCCTTGAGTTGGCCACCCGACGAATTTGTCTTTATTGGAGTCGATCCGCCGGCATCGACAGGCTTCGATTTGGAAGAAGCGACACGCGGGGAACAAAAAAGTGCTGTCAAACCCTTCGAATCGGATCCCTACGGCTGTCATTCGGCCATTCTGCAAGAAAAGCGGAAGGCACGCAATCCACTAAAACGAACACCACCCTACGAGTTGTCCTGCCCGGAACTGCGTGGGTTGCTAAATTGGTGCGGACCAACGTTCTATCCCAAAACAGAATTACCGTGGGGAAAAGGAAAATAGGAACAAACCCAAGAAAAAGCTGGAAGCTAGGGTATGCCTTGGGCCATTCATTGCTTTACTAAATGATGACGATGACTGCCTCCCTCGAACGCCAGTTGAAATTGCTGGAAAGTTGCCACCATAATTACGTTAATCTGTGTTGAAGTATGGCGAAGAGTGAATGACTGTGGTACGCCCAAATAAGGTTGACAAGTTGACATTGACAAAGCCTCCAACTGTTTCATGCCCCTGGAAGCTTTGAGTATGGCCTCCACCAAAGCTAATAATTGTAATACTACAACTGCATGCAGCTACTAATGCACAGTTCCGATGGTTCATATTTGGAGAACTTGCGTTGAGCTAGCTAGAATATTGGGGATGGTGTCTGGCGAGCAGCGTTGTTAGCGTCTCGATCTTCGGCCTCCTCCGCTGCGACCGGGAGATCTGCGAGGTTCGAGGTCTGTTCTGGCACGCTTGGCATCACGGCTTCCTCGACCACCACCACGGTTTTCATCAGGTGTTGGAGATCTGTTTCGTTTACCTCGTCCTCCAACTCTCGAGTCCTCCCATCGTCCTTCCAGTTTCCCCCGGTCATCGACGCCGACACGTACTCCTCTAACGAGTGGTTCTCTTACTCCTCCGATCCTTGGAGTGGGTGTAGTGTGAGTCTCAGCTCTCCCCAGGCTACCCAACTGAGGAATTCTTGGCTCAGGTTGTCGGTCCAAGAGTCCTCTTCCATGCTCTCGCCGGTCGCCGACACGAGGCGGGGGCTCAAATTTTGGAGCAACTGCGACCGAATTCTGAGACCGTCTATCGT
>Ga0100380_10001527_pt1 | contig 25203 bp, 24 predicted proteins | sample CryGeymeta201504_FD_80417 | JGI IMG/M metagenome (GOLD analysis project Ga0100380, IMG submission 80417) | Groundwater microbial communities from Crystal Geyser aquifers in Utah, USA - Crystal Geyser metaG 2015-04 | ecosystem: Environmental > Aquatic > Deep subsurface > Groundwater | place... | reverse complement strand
ATTCTATTGGTTTTATTCTGATATTTTCCATTATATTTTCCAAGAGGAGACTCATAAAGAAGTCCATCGTTATCATCTTCAAGTTATTGTGGTTGAGAATAATCATTTCCTTAAGTATTATACCTTTGCTTTCTGGCACTTGGATTAAAATCATATTTTCTATCTTTCAGGTTAGTATCTTTGATGGAGTATTCGTCTTTCTTTATTGGATTATAGTTCTGTATTTTTTTGATTTTCGGGTCAGCTTAATCTGCAAGATCTATTGCTGACCAATTTTTATTATTAGATCCTTTTTATTATTAAAGTAAAGGCAATTTTATTCGGGATTGATGAACAATAGGTTGAACATTTAAATCTGCCCGAGCTTTGTCTGTGTGATTTATCGGCTGAGTTTTTTCTATGTATGATTCATTGAGGTTAGCTTGTGTGCTGTGCCTTTTGGGTCTGATTGGAGTCAATTTACCAACTCCTAGTCGGAGTTTCTCTTCGCTTTCATGATTTTTTTGAGGAACACTTTATTTTCTGAGGCTTTTGAGATAGCCATCATTACTAATGTTTTCATGTTTCTGGCTATTTCTCCTGATAGCTCCCATACCAACCTTTGATCTTTAACTTTCTTTTTAGTAATACTGTGAAGAACTATCAATAATAGGCTCGAACCGAAATGAGGAAACACGAGAGACATCATCTCCCATTCTCTAAAATTTCAATTTTATGGGCTCATTTGGCTCAGTCTTGTATTTACTTTTACGTTCGCTTGATTCAGCATACCCACTGAGACTATTTATTTTGCCGGTTGTTGAAGGAAATATCTGAATAGGCTTTATTTTTTTAGGAGGCTCTTTTATAGTGATCCTTGAGTTATCGGTTTCGAGAGATAGTTTCTTTAGAGGCTTTGGTCTAAGTTTTTTGGAGTGCTCTGTTGGATTTTCATCAAAATTTCGATAATACGAGAGTTAATTTTTATTGATATCTTAAGAAGCTCCAATATGAGCTTTTGATCTCAGTTACAGAATGCTATTTTTCGTCTTCATCAATTTATAGGCATAACTGATGTTAAGCGTGTAAAAATCTTTGATGGGTTAGCTCAAGTTTCTCATCTGAGTTCGATGGACATGCTCGTAAGCTGACATCAGAAAAGGATCATAACCTTAGTCAAAAACGATGTAGTTGCTCAAAGCTGATTTTTTAAGGAATTCATTATCCCGATCGAGTTTGTCAAACAGTTAGTCAAAGTACTCTAGCTGTTTTTCCGCTCCAATCATTTTTTTACAGATGTAACTGTAATGCATTTTGAGAATATACTCTCCTACCTTCAAATTCGCCTCTCTCAATTCTTTTAAATCCTAGCACAATAAGCTCAACTCTGTAACACTGTGGATTTGTTCTTTATTGTCAACGTTATTGTGCAGTCTCTTCAGTATATTTTTTCGCTACTCTTGATATTTCTCGAGCTGAAAGTAAGGCGACTTATTTTCGAGAGTGAGCATGACTTCCTTTTTGATTATTTCTTCAGCCTTGGCTGGCTCGAGGTCATCAACATATGCCAGAAATATATTCTGATAATAGTCGGCGACTTTAAACTTTGTCCAGCTGTTTAGCAAGTTTAACTGAAGATCAATTGGGATGGAATTATTAGTTCGATAGGCCCCATTCGGTATGTTCAATGTCATAACTTAATTATGTTAGAAAAACAGGTATAGTTTATATTTTATAAGGATCAATAGAATTATTATCAGATTTAATGATCAAAGACTTTTAAACATTTGGACCATCAAATCTGTTGTGTTTCATAGCAGGCCTATCTCATCGGGTCGTAGGGGTACTTTATGTGAGAGTGAGTGCTGGTGCCATTTGAGTGCTCGATGAATATGTGTAAATTGTTTTCACTGTCAACTAATACCTCGTTTTCAACCACACCTCCCTTCTATAGGTTCTCCAACTCCTGGAAACTCATATCTTAGTAATCGAGCTTGAAAACTCTTTGGGATTCCTTTGATTTTGTTGTGAGCCCACCAAGCACCAAAGCTTTATTTTTGGCCACTCGCACTATCATGAATCTTCGGAGAGGAATTGGCAGTTTTAGCTTGCTCAATTCCATCTTGTCCTTCCCAATTATGTATCTTTCGATTGAGTCCAAAGTACCCAGTTCCTTGTTATACCCTCCACAAATCAGCATCTCTTCATCGTTGATCCGACATGCTGCAGCCTGACTTCTCGATATTTTCAGATCAGCAATCGGATACCATCTCGAGGAGACAGTATCATAGTATTAACCTGATTTGATTTGCGATTTATGTTACCCATCGTAGCCTCCGAAAAGGAAAACCTTTTGATTGTGATAGACAGAAGCAAAAAAGTTTCTGAAGGTTGGCATCTGAACCTTGTTGGACATGAGTTTTTTGTTGTGGAAGACCCTAAAGTTATCTCCGGCCTGTCCTCCAAGCAAATAGTATTCATTTGTTGTGGGGATGAATATTACTGAAAAGTGAAGAGGAAATTTCTTGCTCTCATTGCCAGTATCGATTTTCCATTTTTGCCTAGCAACGCTAAATCGACCGATAGATGAGCCTCCAAATTCAAACCAATAGCAACTTTCATGAAGCATCAAAGTTGAGTCCTTGTAATAATTATTTTTTGGTGGCCTAGTCTCCATCTGCTCTTCTACAAGATCTTTTTTACTGGGTTCTTATTCATGAGCTGGTGGTTGCATAGGGAAGGTTGATTTGAGAGAGGCTGTCGCTCCATAGACGCTTTCTCCTCCTTTTGTGATATTGTTGTAGTTGTCGTTGTAGTATTTGATGAGTTCGTTGAGAGGTTTGCCTTTCTCTTTGCAGCTGAGTTACTTCTCGTAAAATAAGGCCTCTATTTAGCAGAAACTTGGTCGATCTGATTATTCGAATCTCAGGAGTAAACCCATCAGTTGAGCAAACTGAGGCGAATACATTTTTTATATGATCTTCAGGTGTTCTTTTATGAGTTTTTAGCCATTGACTTAGATCGTTTTAGAGTTGAATCCTGTAACTTCCTTCATGAGGGCAAACTGAATCAACACAAGACCAGCACTAAAAACATCCGATTTATAAATATTGTGCTAAGCAAATCGAGAATTGCCATCTATGACATGAGCCTTCCACAATATAGGTGATAAGTACTGTGGAGTACCTCTAATGGTAGCCATCGTAAAGGTCTACCTTTCATCATCGTTGGGATCATAAAAATAGTCTTTGCTCTAGCCGAAATCGATAATTTTCACTTAATTGTTGGGCATGATGAATATGTTAGCTGGTTTGACATCACGATGGCAGATACCTTTGCTCTGTAGGAAAGAGCACGTTGATATCAAACTACAATACATAGTGACGAGTTATGCCTCAGTCCAATAGATATTAGCTTTCTTTCTTTTGCGATACTGCACCTCTAAGTTGCTGTTCTTGTCCATTAACTCAGTGACTATACCAATTTTGAATGTGTTGTAGCGTGTTTCACCCAAAAAGTAAGCATAATATTTGATAACGTTGGGATGGTTCTGTACTTTTCGGAGCTGTTAGGCCTCTTATTTGAATTAGTTGAGCTTATCGAGGGTTTTTGCTTATATTTCTTTGAGGGCATAGAACTTGCCTGTTGGTATGTGGACTGCTTGATATATTTTGGTGTTCTTTTTGCCGGAGCCAAGAATTTACAGCTTCTTGAAGTCGGACTTTCGGAACATCTCTAATATTTTTATTATCGTATAACTGATTTCAATATAACTCCAAAAATAGCATGATCAATTCTCCCCACTCACAAATGTGTTCACAATCTATACTTCATCCTCCACATCATACAAATAAACTCCGAAGTGAATTCTCTGGCTCTGATTCACCTCTATGTTGAGATCTTCTTCCAAGAAGCGAGACACAAAGGTCACTCTGCCTTTGTCATACTTGACCTTTATTACATCGTTTTGGTTGACTTAAAATTTGCGGATGGATCTTCCATTGGCATCAGGATCTGAATGTGAGTAGAGCATGTTGTTGCTAAGCAACATGTAGCAACCGTGGTTCATGTAGTTTGAATCAGGGACATACTTATAGCCATGAGCCTCGACAACATCTCTGATGAAGATGCCAACCCCCACACATCCTTTGATCCTGGTCAATCTGAAACTAACAGTCTAATTTGCATCTTTGGGAATGGGATCATAAATAAGTGCGATTCTTTGATTGATAAGTGGAGGTTGTGTCTGAATGGCATATCGACCAACCACATGAATACTTTTTCCCTTGTATTCTGGACTATATACAATGAAGAACTCAAATTTGAGAATTGTGTTGATGTTGTGGTCAATTTACTCCAATGTTTTAATGTTGCAATTTATGTCATGGATGTCTTGACATGCGCAGCCTGTTAAATTGTTGCAAATGAAGGGGCAAAAGTGGCATCCTTATGTGAGACACACTTTGTGGAGAGGTTTCTTCTCCTTGCAAGTGACGCCTTTGAAGTTATCTCGCATGGTCCTCATTGTGCCAATTATAATATATTTATCTTTGAAGAGGAATAATTTTTGGAACATCAAAAGAAGTTGTCAGCTCAGTCCAGCAGTTAACCTCCTGATAAAAGGTGGTGCCTTTCTCGAGCTCTGTACAACTATATAATACCTTCCTTTTCTACTAATTCGCGCCTTAGGCCTTCAACTTCTTCTTGTAATATAGTTAAGGCCCTTTCCCACCTCTCTAAAATTTCCTTGGCATGATTCTCCTCCTTCAACTCTTCTACTATATGTTTTGGCTTTTTGTCAGTATGATGCGATGTTCCTTTGCTTTTGCTTCTCTTTTCCTTTTTTTGACTGCTTCTCCGAGGATGATCATTTTTCACTTCCTTCTTGTAAAGAGCAAGATAATCCTGAAGAAGACTACTGACTTCCAATCGATCAGCCTGTTATTCCTTCTCCCTAGCGATCAACTTCAATGCTAGCTGTTATTTTTATTGACTGATGCGAGCAGACTGAGCTGTTTATTGTTGATACAAACTTCTCCATCTTTAGCATTGGCACTCATTTTGCTTTGAGATCAATAAATCTGCTGCCTTTTGTGCGATTATCTGAGCCTCTTCTGGAGAGACATCATCGTTTGTCTCGGAAGATGAACTATCGAGTTGAGTGAGAGCATTGCGGATGGTGATGAAGCCAGCAATGTAGTCATCCGTGTCTGTAAGAATGGTCTGCTGCATTCTCATCAAATTGTCATACTTTCTTTTCTCTTCTAGGTACTTGGCTTCGTAATCCTACATTTAAATTTTATAAGCTGTAAAAATCAAGTTTAACTTTGAGGGGCCTTCTTTTCTGAACCTTAAGATGAAGAGCTTTTTAACAAAAGTTGGCGATTCGATTGGCTACTTTGACTTCTCTCCTGTGATAGCTTGTGAGGAGTAGAAGGATGATCTGGAGAGCCTGACTCTATTTTTTGAAGTTCAAGCAAAGGTTGGGTCTCTTCATTCAGAATGGAATTCTAGTCATTGTTGCTATTTTCTTATACTTCTTCAACTGCAGGACCAAGATCTATATTATCATGAGTAATTTATGGATTGTCCTCAATTTATTTCTAAGAATTTTGATTCTCTGTGTTTTCTTCTGGTGGTGTATATTTTTAAATGAGACTCATGGTCTGATCCATATGATATCCTGCATAAAGCTTCTCTTAATAGTTATTTTGCTTAATTTTACTAACATTTTATTCGTGGTTTTATGATATTTGGGGTTCAATATAAACAGAAGGAACAAGTTGGTCATTTAGAGATATATTTAAGCAGGTTTCTTAGAGATCCATTGGCTCTGCTTTCTTTGAGTCAGTAACTATCAGATGCTTGATTTCTTAAGACAAGTGATCAAAATCTGCCTATCGAGAAGTCGATAAAATGCCTTAGACAATTTTCTCCAATTCTATCACTAATTACTCATCTTGAGGCAAGTATTCTCTCAGAGATGGGAGTAGAAACTTCAAAGCCACAAATAATTTATTGAGAGCTTCCTAGCTAATAACATCGGCCTTCATCTATACGATTTTTCTTAAAATTTTAATGGTTGGCAGTACATCATTTTTTTAACAGGCCCTTGTCTCAATACAATGGAGAACTCTTTCCAAGTATCCAATAAGTCTGTTATGATGGCACCTAACAAGTTGAATAATGATGTCCATTGAAGCTATTGTTTCAACACTAACCAAACAGGTGTTGATTGAACTGAGAAGAATGCTATCAGTCTCTGAAAATTATTAAGGCAAGGCAAATGTAAGAAGAGTTACCATTTAGACAATGATGCCTTTCATTTGTTGATCAACTGAAGGAAATACCTTGGCTAGCAGTTCGAGAAGATTAATATTTTCATTTTAGAGGTCGTAGTCGATATAACTGAGATCAGAGTACATATAAGATGACCGATATCTGGTCGGGTTTGTTTTAAAGTTTTCATTTTAGCTCAAACCCAACCAAATTCTATCGTACTACCGCTGTAGGATATTTCTGAGTAGCAAAGGGCACAAAGATAGACCTTCATAAATTTTACTTCTGAGATAGAACTTGTTTAGCTCAGAATTTTCATTATCTTGAATATCAGCACAGAAACACAGCTCAATGGTGAGATGAATAGCATGAGTCATAGGAGAGCTGATTTTAAGTAAAAAAGTTGGAGCCTTATCGATGAAATCTTCCATTATCAGAAAAAGGCACAATCTGAGCATATGACAGTATTCTTCCTAGTTTTAGATCTATTATCCACATTACTCATCAATCGAAGGTAATTAACCAGATTGTGAATCGTTCTAGAGTTATTGTTTGACTCTTGGCTTTTTGAAAGAAGTCAGGCCGTATCTCTATCTGATTTTCGATACTGCCTGAATGATCATCTAATATGCAACTTGTATCTCCCAAGGCTCCATCTTGAACATCTAGAGAAGACTGACTGCTCGGGTGACTAAATATACTTTCAAGTACCTCTGGCACAAAGATAGATGAAAAGCTAGTAGATCGTATTTGTGGAGAAGTATCGAGGTCTCATTAATTTGAAGGGCATAAAATACAGTTTCATTTATTTCCAGTCATAGCCCGTGATAGCATCTTTCAGTTTGGAAAAATCTTTGCGGTACTCAAAAGATTAGCTGTACCTTATTGGAGCTCTTCTGATTCCATTGAAAAGGATTCTCAAGTAATGTTCGTAACTTCTACATATTTATCGGAGATGTTAGTCCACAATGTCAAAAGCAGTCTTATTCTTCTCAAAGCGACTCCTCTGAAGCACTCCTTCCATAAATTTAAAGTAAAAGTAAATAATATTGGAATTATTGATTTCTTCCCCAATAATCTGTTGGATGATGAAATTTTTGATGTTACTGAGTAGAGCTTTGATAAGGTTAGCGTTGATTTCAAAAAGAACAGCTCTTGTGGCTGAGTTCAACAGTTTATTCAGGTTGATGCCTAAAATCAAAGCTATTTCAATAGTTTACTGACTGCTTCGATATATAGCCAGAGTATCCAGAATCAAAATAAAGGCGTGGACGATTCCTTCAATGTACATCCTGTAGTTTGGCTTAGATTTGAAGAATTTTGGATGAGCTCGAGAAAGATCACCTATTATTTCTATAGCTTCTATCTTCAGTTACTTTGACTGAGCTTCTCTGAATAAAAATTGATATAGGTTGATCCAGTCTGTGTTTTTTAGCCATTTTTCAAATTAGCTTTATCCAGAAAATCTTCCTCTTTTGATCGGTATTAACAGCAATCGGACATCGTCTTATTCTTAAGAAATCTGATTTTTATCTCCTTGCCAATCAAAACAAAGGCAAACTCTGGTCAATCGCAATGCAGCAGTAAGCGTTTCTTCAGGTGCTAAAATGCGAAATAAATCTTCTGTGGGAGCATCTTGAAGAGTCAATCCATCCTACAAAATTCCTCGCTGAATGCAGTAATTTCCCAAAGTGAGCATACTGTTGATATGTTCGTTGAAAAGATGTCTTTCGAAGAGGCACCGAGGATTAGTTGTGTTTGAAGGTAGATCTGAGGTCTAATTTTCTACAGTGCAAATGATTTCTGTAAAAAGGAAAAGGGCGGGCTTTACTCTTTCAGGGTGTCCTTCCAAAAGTTAGGTGACTTCTGCCATAAGACCCTTGATCGCTTCTTCTCGGAAGTAAAATTTAACTGATAGGCCAACCACGTGATAAAATAATTTGCACTATGCTGCTTTCTCTTATGATCTGACTCTTGAACTTCGCTCATCAGCGTACTTCGCTGTCTTGCTAATAAAATTGAGGACCTGTCTTGATATGAGTACTTCAACAGCTTGCGAGGTCTCTGGTGAGGGAGGTTTGCTGATAAGATCATGAACTGAGGAGATCAATTGCTGCTTAATTTTTGCAAGTGCACAAATGCGTATACAGTGAGAAGGATTCTTTACGAACAGGTGAAAAAGTTCGTGAGTTTACGAGGGTAGTTCTGGGTGGTCGAATTAGCTGAGAGAGTGGTGACTCTAATGAGGTGATTCAGTCATTATTATTAGTCAAATCAGTTTAATTATAGGATAATCAATAGTGTTGCTATCCTGTACAGGCAGCATAGTTTTTTATATAACAATGACTTTACGACTGAAAATCAACAAAAAAATCGATAACAAACTAGCAGAGAACTTCCCAGAAGAGCCTTATCCAGATATCAATATCCAACTCCAGCAAATCACTCTCCATCTTTCTATCGCATTTCTTGCCATGGATTCCCAAACTTTTGCATAATTACCCTCAGGAGTCTAAACTTATGACCTTTCGGAATTTGACCAGAATTATGCTATTGCAGTCCTCCGTTCACTTTACGGAGGACCATTGTAATGCAGCTCACCTGCTTCTTTGGACATTCTCTGGCCCATCATCGAACATCTTGGCATATAAGACTATCAGAAAAATATATAAGAAGGTATAGCAGCATGGCTAGATAAAAAGTAAGGAGGCTCTGGTACTTTAGAGTGGATTGATGTATGTTTGAGGCGAGGCTTGGCAGTGGATTGGTTGATAAAATGGTTGACAGATCAGGATTTAAGAATTCTCGAAAGTACAAAAAATTATCTGCAGCTTGGCAAAATGAGTGACTATTCGCTTAATTACATTCTACTGTAGTATGTCAAGGAGAAACCCCAAAATAATGTGGTTGTAAATACTGTCCTTGAGAATTACTTCAATCGCAAAGGACATTCTCCGAATCAATACTTTAAATCTTCTCAGTTAAGTCCTCTTAAATCTATCTGGGACGAGCATCATCATCGATTCAAGGGGATTCGTCTTGAAAAAATAAATTCAATCAACAATCTAACAAAAACTGCAATTACTTCGCCAAGAGGGATGGATGGAGAGATAAAGGAGCCTCAAACTGCCACAAGAATGAGAAAATCAGTAGCTAATTGCATGAATTTAAACAAGGAGGACTCATCACCTCTTTTGTAATAAGAGACTAAAGTACTTGACATGCGCTTATCAGTGCTTTCCAATCAACTATAACAAAAAAACAGACTCATCAAGACCCTCAGGGATGAGCTGGAAGAGCTATAAATTCTCAAAACTAAACGAATAGCTGAGTAGCAAGCAACAAATGAATAGTCGATGTTGGACATCGCCCTGCTAAAGAGTAGGATGAAGTCAAAAAAAGAAAAGCATCATAGTTAAAGCACTAGCTAGTATGCCTTAGACATTCCAAGCAAGAGGCTGACTGAGACAGAGCAGAAGCTCAAGGTAGTTTCGAAGGAATTGAATGAAAAAAGATATTGATTGATCTTTATATTTTGTTATGACAAAACAGGGTGACCTTTTTCTGGGAGGAGGAGGGGAAGTATTCAACTAACCCGGGTAGCTCAGTCGGTAGAGCGTTAGCCTTTTAAGTTAATGGTCGAGGGTTCGAGCCCCTTCTCGGGTGTTTTTTGTCATAATTATTATTATAATGAATGCCAGATTTCTACTTCCTCGTCTGAGAGCTCTTTTTGCCAAAAAGAAGAGAGTGAGGGAGCTAGGAGAAGCTAAGATCACTCTCGGTGATGAAATCGATCATGAGCCTCAACAGGCCAACCAGATTAACTATATGGAGATGAGGAAGACTCTTGATAGCCTGGCTTGGGAAACAATGAGCTTTGATCGGCTGTGTAGTTTGCCAGGAAACATCATGGAAGCCATACAGCTAGAAGTCAAGAAGGACAAGTTCAATGTTGACGACAGCTAATTTGAGAGGTATGGATCAGAAATATGGGGACTGCAAAAATAATCAAATAACCTAAGTTCGTACTATGAAAGAATTCGTTCTCTTCTCAAAAATGACCATCATAGCTTTGACCAACTTTAGCAGACAAAAACTCACAATTAAGGCTTTTTGGGAAATTTGTATGTGCAAGACCTGACAGAAGACAAGCAACTAAAAGCTGTTTTGACCCACTTTATCAACAATCTGCAGCACCCTTTCAAATTATAAACGGTTGCTGAGCCAACTTTCATAAAAAAGCTTCTTGTGTTCAAACGTGAACTCATGATGCAAGGCATCAAATTCCAAAATATTGAATAGCGAAAGAAAAGCAAGAAACAGCTCAAAAAACTTCAAAATTCTCTATCCTAAAACAGATAAAATAAACACTAAAGAGAGCCTGTTGAAGAAGAAGAATAACTTGAAGATGAATCATAAAACTCTGAATTGTTAGAAGTTGAATAGAAAAATAAGCTGAGTCAGAAGATAAATGCCATTATGGAAGTTATGGGTTCCTACGAAAATCAGGTGAATGTGGAGAAAGTTCTCAATTACTAACATTAGTTCTGGGTTGATGTCAAGCACAACAGAGCAAAAAATGGAAATGAAGAAGACTATACCATCTAAGTAAGAAACATTCCCAATCCAAACTAGACACTACTGCTCACCTCAAAATACCCCACACTCCCAGTCAAGTACATTGTTAGGAAGGATAAACATAAATAATACTCAATGCATTTCTGTACCAAAGCTGACCTTTTAGTCAGAGTAAATGGCAAGCACATGCGGAGGATTAAAATTGAATGGAATGGCCCTGCCAACAAGCAAGATGTCGAAGTCAATGATTATCGAGTCATCGACTACGAAAACCTGATGAACGGTAATCCTACAGTCAGGAGCATATTCTCATTCTGATATACTAACTTATCTCCTTACAAACAATTATTAACAATCATTCATGTTTATTATCTTTTGTTCGAGACTCTTCAAGAAATGAGGCGTAGGTCAGATAGGATAACTTCAAAACATTCATCTTAGCAGGACTCTATAGTTATCTTTCCTGTTCTTACCAAAAATACTTTCTTTCACTGGTTTTACCTTTCCCCTCGTATTATAGAACACTTTGCCCCATCTTTTTGTGAATGTCCTATGTTTTGTTCAATGATTTACACAAGCCAAACAAAAAGTGTTCTGTTTATTTATCTTCTTTCTTGGGTGAGTAATCTTCTTTGATATATGTTTGAAGGTCTTGTAATCTTTTGATTTATTGTTATATATGACTGATGGCCTAATTTCTCAACACCTAGCAAGTCGCTTGCTGTTGTTATTAAAGTACGTAATCTTGCATCTTTATTGATGATGATTCAAGCGAAGGAACAAAAGATCCACCAAAGCTCTAATTTTGGTTTGTTCTGTTCTGGGATCGGGATTTATTTTTATTTTTTCTTTCAATTGAGTTAAGGTGTAGGTAATCTTTGAGATTGAGCTTTTTGGAAGAATCTTTGTTGGCGATGTGCTGATTAGTATGTGGCTTATTGACATTTATCTGTGGGTGTTATCTCCGGGCAAGTCCTGATTCTGGATTGTGTATCTGTTGACAGTGATGGGAAGTCATGTTAGTCTCAGGAACAAAGAGACTGGCTTCTGGGTAGTTGTTAATTAGAATATTTTTCAATTCCCTAAGATTAGTTTTATTTTTGGTGGACTGCTTTTCACTAGCTCTCTGCATGGTGACTATAATAGGGCTTTCAAATAACAAAAAGCAGTTTAAAGCTTCAATAAAAGATAGAAGTTCAGTAGCTCTACAACTTCTTCATTCTGCTGAAAAAATGATACAGTGATAGTTTTTAGTGATTGGGAGATATCAGCTAAGATGAAATGGCTTGTTAAATCTGTTGGAAGATTCGATTGCTATATTATTATTAATGGGAGCCTGTTAATCGTAAAAAAAATTGAAGAAAAGTCAATAAGAGGTAAGCGAACCACCTCCCTATCAATAAAAAATAGTCCACAATCAGTCACAAGTCAGAATAGAATACTCTGAACAGTAGACAACACTTCGAAATACCAATGCAACTGGTCAGTTCCAACATAACCCGAACAGTAAACCTTCATACATATAGATTTCAAAAGGTCACCAGCAAAGGATCCGAAATCCAGTAGTCAAGTATGAATACGAGTTTGATACATATAGAATTATTTTCATTTACATGGTATGTTTCAACCGGCGGAAAAATACAAGTAAAGTTATCTTTTGTCAACTCTACTAGTGAATTATTCCTTAGAGGACTGACGATATAATATAGACAATATCAGAAAAAGAACGTTGTTTATTTCAACTTCCAAAAATTGAACCCATCAACTCTCCAACTGCTAAAGATAAGGCGGCCAGGATAGCTAGAATGATCAGCTCGACACTTCTGCTTCTCCTGGCACCCTCATCTCTTTTAGTTTCAGCTTTGACCTCCTTGAATTCGGTTGGTGACCTAACGTCTATCTTTCTTATTACGCTCTCCACACTCTTAAACAAGTCAGGTTATCTTTTGATTTAGCTTAGACGACTGACTCCACTCAATCCTGAACTGCTCGGCTTTCGAGAAAATTGAGAGCGAGCTTTGGATGGCTGTTGACTTCTCATTGATTTTCCATACTATTAATTCCTGAAGATGAAATCTAAATCTTCGTTGAGCTTAGGATCTTTGACTCTTTTGATGGATGAGTCTCTGAATTTTTCAAAACTGTTCTGCTTTCTTGAATTCTTTGAATCTTTCATCGAACTACTGGCCCTGCTGGCCTTTAATTTTTTGATTTAATGCTCAAAATTCAGAATTAAAGGAAAGGCTGCTTCCTCATACTGCTGAGCAATTGTTTCCCATCCGCTTATTTGATTCTTTTCCTGAATAGAATCCACAATACCAATAGTCTACGGTTATATTCGCAATAGTATGAGGCTCTGATGACGACAAAGTTTTTTTATTTTTCAATTCTGGACGCTCTATCCCTTAATTGAGGCTTTAACCTGATTTTTATGAACTTCTTTTCTCCCTGCAGAACCATTCCTCTTTCTGGTTCGATCTCGAAGTATGAAGGTTTGGGCTCGATCTGGATGAAGAGTGTACTACCTCGAACATGACTGCTAATATTTCGTGTGAATTGGTGAAAACGAATCCTGAGTTGAGGGTGATCCCTGATAGTATGATCTTATCGCAATCTACATTCAATAGTTTTAGCATTATTCAACTGCAATAAATATCATACTTCATCAATGAAAATAGCGCTTCTCCTTCCAGATTTATCACCTAAAGGGGTCAAAAATGCAGGCAATTGTTCTGGCTCTTCAGTTTTGTTTCTCTAGCAAAGAGGTTTCTTGCTTTATTTTTCTCTTCTGCTATTGGGTCGATTTCTATGAGAAAGTTGATTTTCAGTATCAGAACCTATTCCAAGCTATTTCAATTTTCTAGTGATTCTTTTGTCTGAAGGGTTCATCAATGGAACCAACTGGGTAATTCCTGTTTCTAACTGGCAGCAGCGTTGTTGTAATAGATGAAGTTTTAGCTAAGAAGTGAAAAATTATTTCCTATACACACTTCGATATTCCATAAACTCAGAAAGTGCCTGAATGTCTGTTGATATTTCTTTGGCAAAATGTTCAGTATTTTGGGTCAACTAACGTATCTGTGATGAAGATGGATCCGATGGTGGCTTTGGAGGAGTTATAGCTGATATTCTAAATAGCATTTGTTAGAGCATTCCCTGCTACTTCCTTTCGTATGACTCCATCTTCCGATTGACCATCTCCTCCAGTTGAGTATTGTTCATAATTTCTGAGAAAGAGAACTTTGTCTGACATTTCTGCTGCCTCAAACAAACATGAAGTTCCTCAGCGATTACACTCATGCTTTTAAGAAGGCTATTTATACAGCTCAGATACAATTTTTATTTCTCTACGGCCTCCATCTGCAATTGAAGAAGTCCCTCTATTTACTTCGTTAGATTTTTTTGTTGTTTTTATGAAATCATTGATTTGCGAACTGGAATGGTAGATTGTCGAAGATCTTTCTCCATAAAGCGAATGCCTTTACATCTTTTGGCGAATTATACAGCATTAAGAGATTATCTTGTTGTTGTGACAAAAAGATTGATCCTTCCCTTTTACAAATATGGCTGGAGCATTCTAGTAAGTTTACTCGAACGATAATTTCTAATGCTCTGCTCAGATATGTTCATTAGTAAGGTTTATAGGCTACTGAGTGAAGAATTGATGTGTAGTGCTTCATGCAAGGTTGTTCCTCGGCTTTAGGATTCTTTAAGTCTTTCACATCCGGCCAAATCAACAAAGCACAACCTTGAAGGACGTTGACCATTCATCGGATCGATGTTGATTGTGATGATTCCATGACCTCTTGATGATCTCCTATTCATCTTTTGCTCAGCTACTCGACGTTTTTAAAGAGCTATGTTAATAATTTGGTAAGCTTGTTGGGTTGATTTCACCTCAATGACCATTTAATTATCAAGATAAGGCTATTTAGTCTTTGCATCTTATCTAATTGTCAATTTTGCATCATTTTCAAGAGCCAGCAAATCAAAGACTTCATCCATGTAAACTTCACAAAAAGAAATGGAGACCCCGTAATGCAATATCTTTCTATCTACATAGATTAGGTTGTACCTTGGAGTTCAAAGATGTAGCGTATCGAGTCAGGAACGATTCCACGACTTGTCGAATCAATCATATCAAGAAGCCCCATTGAATATGTTTTGCCTGTTCCTGTGTTGCCATACATGAAAATAAGTCCATTATTTCTTTAATTTTACCCTTGTGTTTCTCCAACGATATGGTCTATTATATCTCTACAGCCAATATCAAAGACCTCCTTCGGTCCTTGCTTCCCATTGAAAACATGATCGAACTTATAAACTCGATGTTTTAGCTGTGTTTTAATCTCAATTTCATGAGGGCTAATATACTTAACTTGCTCTGGAGACTCCATTGGAGTGAATTCAGGTTTGAATTTGACAAAAACCTTCGTCGATCAATGATTACTTTTAGCTTGTTAGGCTGATGAACAGTGTGAGCGCGAGTTGGAGTACATCTTCGTTCATATTAAATGTTCTGGGATCGATTGTGTGCGCGGTGGATAGGAGATTCGTGAGCTCTGCGATACATAACGAATATTATTAACTTATTCACTTTTATTATGGGCAACACTTGCGATTGCGAGGACATTGAACCCAAAGGACTAGAGATTGTCCGAATTGCAGACAAGGATAAAGTTCAGAGTAAAGTCAGTAGCAAAAGGTAGCCAGAGTCAAAGCCTGAGCATATCGCACAAGATGGACCAGATTCCTTTCAGACAGGTTAGCCATAAAGTACTCATAAGAAATCTGAGAATTTAACTGAGCCTATTCCTGATTTGAACTAACATGTGCTGGCAGCTCTCGACAAAGAGCATTTAACAAGTACCACATTCTAAAATGTAGATCCACTTTTAGGACCGCAATTTGGTACGTTTCCTGTTCACTATTTACCTGAAAAGCAGGCTCACTATCAAGGACATTGGCATAATAACCAACCACATGGAAAAGGAGCCATTTATTTCAAAACTGGTGCCTACTTTTAAGGAGAACTGGTGTAAGGATAGGTCTAGTGCTCTGATGGAATTCTTGTCCTAGCTGACGGTTCCTACTATCGTGGTGCTTTTAATAAGTCTGTCTTTCAAGGGACTGGAACTTTCATATCCACTACTGGAACAATTTATCAAGGAGAATGGGAGGACGGAGTTCCACACGGACAGGGCGAATAGAGATTTTCTGATGGAAATCGCTATGAAGGAACGTTTGTTAATGGCAAAAAATAAGGAGCAGGTTCATTCAGATGGGACGATGGACGAGTTTATGAAGGATAATTCAAAAATGGCATGATGCATGGAAACGGCAAATTTTTTATCAAAGATCAAGAATACTTTGAAGGGCAATTCTTTGAAAACAGGAAGGTCGGTTAAAACCAAATTTTAAAAACAGCTCAGGGTACTTACTAAGGCACATTCGATAAAGATGATATCATCAGAGGGAAATTTTAGTGGAATGACCAAACTATATATGAGGGTGAGTTCAGGAATGGGCTTCCTCACGGGTAAGGTACTTTGATTTACCCCCAAGGGAGAATTTTGGTAGGAACGTGGGAGGAAGGAAAAAATATCAAAATCAAGGAAGTAAAGTCACAAACAAGATCGAGGTCAAAATCCAGATCTTCAATAAAGTGATTTTTATTTGTTTATATCGCTACAGTATCAGAAATCTAGCAAAGCCCAATTTCTTAAGGCTACAGCTGAGTCATTTTATAACTCCTCCAAAGTCTCAATTTTCATTCTTCCCATAGTTTATTCCAGTCTAGGAATGAAGAATAGGATAAAGATGCTCCAAAAGCTGAAACTAATGAAGCCAGAGAGTCCCAGACTAACAAATAGTTCATTGAGCCATGGCATTCCGATTGAACCAATGGAACTGACAGCCAAACACATACTGAATCCTAATCTTCTGACATTGCTTGGATATACTTCAAGAGTGTAGTTCAAGAGGATCAAGCCAAGAAGAGACATTCCAAATCGGATTACCTACATGTTAGTTTGGTTACCATCAGGGTCAGAAAGTAGAGAGTTTTCGTGACACAAAATCTAGTGTCAATCCTACATTACTCAGGAATAGTTGTAAAACTTGAGAGAAGACTCATGACAATAACAAGTAGCAAAGTTCCAGCCATTGAGTTGACTCTTTTGACATTCATTCTAATTGGATAGGAGATCAGCACAGCCACAGCTTAGCTAATGCTCAAAAACGCGTATATTCTGCTTTGTTCATTTCCGAATTCCGGGATCATCATGTTCGAAGCATAATACATGTACTCTCGGTAGATCCAGACAAGGAACAAAGGTATTGTTATCTTTCTCAAAATGGCGCGTTGGATAAGATCGAAGTAGCCAGGTCTTCGATAACCCAGCTCTTCCTCATCATTTTATCCTTCCAATTCGTAAGGAAGGTAGGGTTTTTAATTCTCGTAGGCCATGCAGTTAAGGACTGCCTTGCACTAGACGTATTACTCTGAACATCTGAGTTTTACTCTTGAAGTAAAGATGGTGGGGTGACAGGTGCCAATTTTGCAGAATGAAATAACTGCCTATTAAGCATGGCAAAAAGATAAGGAAATAGTAGACCTGCCATCGAGCTAGTCCCAACATATGATCGACAGAATTGAAGAAACTCGACAGAGGCCACAAACCAAAAATGACCAACATCGACCATCCTCGAAACCGATCTCCTCCTATTTCGTTGAGATAAATCAAACTACTCACAAAAAATCCTCTGGTGAAGAAACCTACAGCCATGAGACCAACTGCTTTGAAGTAGCTTCCGAAAGGATAGAGCCCAGCAGCTGCTAGACAGCTGATTCCAACACCAATTGTAATGGTTTTGAGAGACATTTTGATCGGACATACAACTTGACCGATACCTGATGCAATGAGAAAGAATATTGAATAAGATGATGACTCGATACCTGCGCGTGTTGTCAACACTCCGAGAGCAAAGACGATGATTGCAATCAGAAGCAGTCGTTTTTTCTGGTAGGCGCTGTTATCTCCAACAAACTCTAGAGCTTTTTCAATGGATAGTTAAGTGGAGATGGGTGAGACTCTAAGGAGGTAAGGTTTCATGATATCAGTTTGCTAAATGTATAGATTTGAGTGATTAGCTTATAATTAAATTGATGGCGGAATAGTTCAATGAGGAAGAGGAAATGATCATCAACCAGGAGTACAAGATCTGGAAGAAGGAATCACCAGATTATTATGACTTCCTTCTGCTACACTCTCTAGATTGGCCTACCTACACCTTCCAGTGGTTGCCCCAGATCGAGCATCATGACACTCACACTAGTTTCCACGCACTTATTGCCTCCTCTAACGCCTAACCTGAGCAGTGCCAGCTCATGCAGGTCAAAGTTGACTATCCCAATGACAACAAAGCTGAGGCCTATCATCAGTAAAAAGGTCATAAAATCACAGTTATCAACAAGATCCAGCATGCTGGAGAGGTCAATAGAGTCAGATACTGCCCAGCTAATCCCAGCATTATGGCAGTAGCGACAGGAAAAGGATAAATTACTCTTACTACCATGAAGGAAAATATCGGTAAATTGGTGGGCCATACTGCTGATGGCTACGGACTCAACTGGAATACTGTTAACAAACAGCTCTTGCTCTCAGGATTTTCAGACAAAAGAATCTGCATTTGGGACATAGAGCAGAATAGACAGGAAAATGGAAAATATCTGCCTATTTTCTAGATTTTACATCACTCAGCTCCCATTTAAGATGTTGCTTGGCATCGTTTCCATCCTAGCCTATTTGCCAGTTGTTCAGATGATCGGCTCATCAGCATCTGGGATACTCGGTTTAGGAATGCGGGACCTAACGATGACAAAAAGCCTATCTTTGAAGTGGTGGCACATACTGACGAGATATACTCACTAGACTTCTCACCTTTCAATTAGTTCCTTTTTGCTTCGGGATCAGCAGACGAGAATGTGTCAGTCTGGGACATGCGTAACCTAACAAGGGCATTGTCGACCATGCCTACTGAAAAAAATGCAGTAATCAAAGTACAATGGAGCCCTTTTACCTCCAGCATTCTGGCTTCTTGTGGCTATGGTCGCAATGTGGATATATGGGACCTCACAAAGTAGAAAAAAGAGCAAGACCATCCCTACATGTTCAGACACATGGGCCATAGATCGAGGGTGTTAGATCTGGATTGGCATCCCACCGAAAAGTTGCTGATTGGCAGTGTGGAGGAGAACAACTGTATGCAAGTATGGCAACTGAACCGTTCATTGTATTACGAATAGGAGGAGGGGAAGTGATCATCGATCATGCTGCTTGTTCCTTGTTGACAAAATATCCCCGCGAATTTGGGTTTTTAGTCTTGTCTCTTTGCTTCTGACAGTCAGCGCAGTACCACTTCTCAGGAAGGTTCTTCTCCTCCAGGCAAACGATGTGGAACCATTCTCTTTCGCAGAAGGGATTCTCACAGGCCACCATCTATCCGAAGGAGTGTCTTCCACAATAGCAATACTGTGGATCTTTTGAGAAGTCATAGTAGAAGTCTTCTTTCTTATTGGGCTGAGCCATTTTATTTGCGTCCATTTTCATCTTCTTCCTCTTTAGGATTTCTTATTCAGGGCGATCTTTGTATTTGTTTTTCAGTTCATTGAAGAGCTGAGATGAGTAGTCGTTGACCTCCCAGGCCAATTGCTCTGCAATCTCCTTCTTTTCCTTGCAGAATCCATATATTTCTTTCTGCTTCTGCTGTATGCTTTCAAGCTAAGCCTTCAAACCAGCTGGTAGTTCAGTCAGCTTCCTGTCCTTGACTTCTTTCATTTGTGTGAGGAAGCGGGTCTGCTGTGGGATGAGGATAGCATTGAGCTCTTCTGTTCTTTTGTCCAGACGACGAATGAGCCTGAGAAGGCGATTGACGTCGTTGGGGACAGTGATCATTTTATCCATGAAGTCATCGAGGTAACTATTTGGTGCAGTCATATTAATTAATTATACATTGAAGGAAGTCAACCCCGCACTTCAACTGTCATTCTTTTCAACAACTATCTATATAGACTCTTCAAAAAATCATTTCAGTCGTATAAAATTTGAAGCTGATCAGCCGCCACTGGCAAACCACCCAGAGGACAACGACCCTCGGCCCTCACATATCCGTTAATGCATTCCCAGCAGTAGACATGTCCTGTTTGTTTGACCATCGTTGGATTTTTAAGCTGTTTGGTACAGATACTGCACTTACCATGATCGATGACTCTTTCCTAGCTAATAGGAGCAGAAACGATAGTCTTATTTTAGGTTTGCTTTTTGTTTCTTTTTTCCTTTTTCTGGGAGAAGTACCAGGTCAGAATCTTGTGGCCAATTAATACTGAAAGAAGTCCAGGTTTTTTGAGAAGTTCAAGTAAAGGATACTTTTCTTACTCTTATTGAGGATTTCTTTTCAGATGAAGTTTCTAGAACTTATAGAACAAGTGATAATAGTAGTCTTTACCGTCTTGAAGGTACAGATATCTAAATCTATAGAAGGTTTGTAGAAGACCCCATATTGCATACAGATACGGGTAAATTTGCTTGAAAAATTTCTTCAAAAGATTGAGACGGGCTCCATCCATCTCAGCTCCGACCCACTCATTATACCAGTTATCTAACCTTGAGCCGATGTATGGCAAAATGGCCCATATAAAGGCTCCCCTCAAGGCTCCCCATTTTCCAAGATTTCCTCTCCCTAATCCAAAGAAATTTTAAGCATACGTTCCTTGGTATGATCGCAACGAAAGATAGTCCTTGACGAAATCAACTAAGGCAGATATTTCAGGGGCATAATATCTGAGAGGAACGAGCGAGGGGTGGGCCTGAAGTATGGCGTTGAGGAAATACTGAATGCCCTGGCGAAAGTAATCTTGCATGAGGTCGACTTCCAGGTACTCGAAGAAATGCAGCTTGTCTTTGCTATCGACAATACTCTCCATTTTGCTATTACATCATAATGTGATATCATATGTAAGTATAGGTAGTTCTCATTTCATCATTTCTTTTTCTTTTTACCTAGCTTGTTGTGAATTGTTATGCAGTTCTTGGCGATTCCGTACTCTTGCATTAGGATTCCTTCCAGTTCGTCAACAAAGTGTCCTTGGATCACAATCTATCGTCCTGCATTTTTGCCTGGTAGATTTTGAACAGTTGCACTACTGGCGAATTTTAGTTGAAGTTGATGGGCGAATCCGTGAATTTGCTTCACAATTTCATCTTCCTTGTAATTAGCAGGAATGAAGGTTTCCAATCCAATGATTTTAGTGACATTTTTGTTCATTACTTTATCGGTGGTAATCTGAATGCCTTTGAATGTTCCTTCTCTGAATTACAAATATTTTACCTGAATTTATGGAGACCAGTCTCTTTGTCTGAAAGCTGATAGTAGGGTTGGGCCAATTTGAGCATCTTATTAACGATGTATCCTCTATCCATTCTGAACATATGTTGCTTGTGTTTATCTTTCTTTCCTTTCTTGTCTTCTTATTAGTCAGATTCAGGAGCCATCATTTCTTCTTTTTCAAGGTTTTATTCAAAGTCCTCGATCTCTCTTTTCACTATATTAATTCAAAAGTACATAATTTATGAATGAAGGCATTGTCCTTATAGCTCAGAGTTACCATCTTATCCTGCTTACGCTCTTTGCCTCCTTATTTCTTGTCTTCTTTCTATTTCACTGCCACTGTATTCAGATACTTCTCAATTTTCTATTTGAGCTCATGTTCAGTGAAGAATTACTATTTCGGTTCTTCCTTTTCTTTCTCAGCCATCGCTTTTTCTTCCTCTTAAGTAGGCATATAGTTAACTACTTTCTTGGGAAGAAAAACTTCTTAAAGATCTTTGTTTAGTTTGTAAACAACCTCAACACCCATCGACTTAGACAGAACCAATTTTTCTTTAGAAAATACCTCTTCCTTTTCCTCAGCCTCCTTTTCGCCTAATTTGCGAACAGTAGGTACATAGTTCTTCAATTATTCATTTTCCCAATGTATTTTGTTGATAGTTGAACCCTGCTGACCTTTCTTTTCTTTTGCAGGTTTGAACTCAATAAATTTTTGCTTAGCCATTTCTTCATAGAATTTGCCTAGTTTTTTGAAACTAGAATCCTTGATGGAAAGTTGAGTTTCATCAGTTCGAGCGAAAACCATATAATCACTGAAAAATCTTCCACTATCGATAGGAAGTTCAAGTTTTGTTAATTTCAGCGCATTGAGAAAAGCTTATTTGAAGTATTGATTCATGAGTTGAGAACTGATAGCACTCTTTTATTCTTTTTCGGGCTCTTCTTCATCCGATTCAGATGATTACTTCTTCTTTTGCTCTTGTTTCTTACCTTTGCCTTTCTTACCCTTGCCTTTTTTTGGCTCATCCTCAATATCTTCAGATTATTTGTGCTTGACTGGTTCTTCTTATTCTTACTAAGACTCTTCTTTCTTCTTTTGTGCTCCTTTTTTACCACCTTTCTTCTTGCCCTTTTTATCATCTTCTTCATCAGAAAAATGGGCGACTTTTTTCTTTTCGACCTTAACTTGAGGCTTAGCAGGTTTTTTTGTATGAATCATAGCTCCGAAATCCAAGTCGTCATCAGAATCAGATTCAGATTAGGGTTCAGGTTGCTTCTTTTGGACAGGCTTGACTTATTTTTCTTCCTTCTTTCCTTTGCCCTTTGGTTTTTATTTAAGTGTCTCTTATGCTACTTTTAGTTATGGTTCTGGTGCTTCCTCAACTTTTGGTTACTCTTTAGGAGCTTCTTAAGCTTTCACTTCTGGGGCTTCAACAATGACTTCAGGGTATTGTTTGCTGCCCATATCCCAAAGACGATCTCCTTTGTAGTGTAGGATATAGACTGCAACTCCGCTGCCATCAGCATTCTTCTTGAGTTCGTCAAAAGAACATCCCATGGCTCCTACTGCAACAGTGAAACCTTTGCTGTTTCTGATAGAAACAACTTGATCTTTCTGGAAGTCTCCCAAAGTTGAGATGTCATGAACTCCAGGCCACATCAGATTGGCTCCATTAAATATGTATGACTCGACTCCTTCATTCAGCGTGATGGTCTTCGCCAAAGGCTGATAAGCATGACAAAGGTAGGTACTTGGGAAGAAATCTTCTTTGCCTGTACCATCGACGAAGAGAGGATAGTCTTCCCCAATGTAGATGAGCATCTTGGAGCCTGATACTTTGTTGCAGGTAATTTTGTCGTGCTTTCCGAAGACAGTTTCTATGGTGTCAGCATCAAATTGCTTGACTAGTTTGTTGCGGATAGTCTTTCGGTCTTTGCCCGAGAGCTGATTTTGGGCTCCAATTTTCACAGGTTTCTTAAACATGTTAAAAGATATATAGTCAAAGAATATGCTTAATACTACAAGCTTAAACTGAACTACCACATCAGTTCAGACTTTCCAAATATGGTCTAGATGTAGCAATCCAATGTTAAGAATCAGTGCTCGAAGATAGCGGCAATGTGAGATCCAGGAGCTTCTCCAAGTATGTAATGACTGACAACACCTGGTAGCTTCTTTTCCTTGCGTTCCTGTGCCGATAGTTCGAAGACACAGAGCATGGCGATAACAGTTCCGAAGATAATAACTCTAGAGGGAACAGACATTGCTTCCCACCACTGTCCGGAATACCTGAATAGCCAAGTAAGTACTGGAATGTGTATTTGTCTTCCTAGCCATAGTAGAGGTTCATCCAATCGTCGAAGTGCTTGTGGTCTCTGAATTTCATATCAAAATCGGGCATGGTTCCAGGAAGGTACTCAACGACGTAGATGTATTTGGGAGGAATCGAGCTGGGCACTGCATAGTTAATGTGATACTTTCGACAACTGGCTTCTTGAAGTTTTTCAGATAGTTGTACTTTATCAGGGAGTTTCCAAGCAATCTCCTCATTTTAATATTGATGAATATTATAAAGCCAACATCATCAACCTATCACCATCATGGTGAAGTTAGAATGTCTGATTGCTGCTTCTTCATATTAGAACATTTCTTAAAAATGAAAATTGTCTTTGAAGGGATTGAAACTATTTGACAGTGTATAATTCAATAACAAAAATGTTTGAGGAGAAATACATCATAATGGAGACAATCAGTCGTCGATCATAAAGTACTCCACTTCTTACCAGAATGCACCTCCATCGTCAAGGACAAGCGAGATATTTACTACATAGCCAAAAAGGTGAGAATTGACGACAAGAAAACTCTCAATGAAGTACCTCTCCTTTGACGTAGATCAGCCTCATGCGATCTCTCAGTCACCCGAACATCATTTCGCTTCACTAGATCATTTGGGAATAACCATGGACATATGTGATCGAAGAATATTGTGAAGAAGGCGATCTTGAGTATTATCTCAAAAGGCAGCTCAAATTCAAGAAGAAAATTCAAGAAGAGATTGTATCTCGATGGATGCTGCAAATTTTGTTGGCGCTGGAGTATCTTCACTACAATAAAGTCATCCACAGGTATGTTACGCAAGATGCAGAGATATTCGGCCAAAGAATATTTTCCTCACCTCAAACGGAAACATTAAGTTGGGATCATTTAGAGCCAGCAAACAGCTCGAGGCTTAGGTTAACTATGCCAACACCCTCATCAACTCGTCCTATTACATGACCCCTTAACTAATGGAGGGCAAAAAATATGACTGCAAAGTCGATATGTGGGCATTTGGATGTGTCTTATATGAAGTCTGCTGGTTGAAGCCTCTCATAAATGTTGTCAATATGGCAGACCTGCTGAATAAACTGTCTAATTGTAAAATTGAGGAGCTTCCTGCTACTTACTCTAAGCAGTTGAATGTCATTTATCAAAGAACGATGAGGAAGAATCCATATGAAAGAGTATCAGCTCAAGACCTTCTAAAAACTAACTATTTTTTGGCAGCTCTTGAAAAATTTGTAAATGACGAAGGACTCAACATAAATATACTAGGCAAGGTTCCAATCAAGAAGTACAAGATCCATCAGTACAAATATGAAAGGTTGAAACAGAAGAAAAAACTTGTGAGGACACCATCTATGGAGAAGAAAGAAAATATGCTACCCAGAATAGAAGTTCATGCCAGTAGCATAGACAAGAAAAATCAACGTGGTAGATCTCGAGATTTGGCGACCCCAATGGTCCACACTCCTGTTATCAAGAGGAATTCGATCTCAAAAGATTATCCTAAAAACATTAGCACCGAGAAGAAAAAAATCAAAACTTAAACTCACAGAAGCAAATAAAAATCATAAAAAGAAAAATAACTTCACTAATTAGCTTCAGAGAGGCCCGAAAGAGATAGCCATAAGGAGATAAAATCGATCATGGCTCCT
>Ga0100380_10001520_pt1 | contig 25233 bp, 37 predicted proteins | sample CryGeymeta201504_FD_80417 | JGI IMG/M metagenome (GOLD analysis project Ga0100380, IMG submission 80417) | Groundwater microbial communities from Crystal Geyser aquifers in Utah, USA - Crystal Geyser metaG 2015-04 | ecosystem: Environmental > Aquatic > Deep subsurface > Groundwater | place... | reverse complement strand
TCCCCACCCCCACCCCCAACCCCAACCCCAACCCCGTCATAATATTTAAATCAGTTATTATATAGGATGGAGGCCAAACTCCGAAACGAACTCCAGGCATCGAATTAGTACTGCAAACAGTTATAAACTAATTTCCATAACAACCTCGAGGTGATTGAAGAAAGATAGGCTTAGATTGAGGCATTAGGTCAGTAGGTGAATTAACTGCAGCAGCAGAACTAAAAGATAACTGCCAACTTGGTACAACTTTAGGAGCAAACGAGCCTCGAAGTTAGTGCTCTTCACCATGAGTACAGTCGAAAGCTTGAGGAAAAGGACAAATAAATGGAAGAGCTGGCAGTCATGATCGAAACTAGACTGAGAAAATAGATAGAGCAGGTCGGACACAGGCATAATAACTAGGCTAAACTACTCAAAAAAGAAGCGACAGAGGCATAGCAGACTCATCAAAGAATGCTACACGAAAGCCGAATACAGCAAGAAGTCATCAGGGAACAGAAGGATAGAATCATTGATCTGGAAGCAAGGCTGGAATCACTAACAAGTGAGAAAAATCATTATTCCAACAAGATGGAATTACATATGCAGGAGCTAGAGTCCTTGAGAAAGTCACAAGAGGATTGGGAATAGACTCTCAGAAACAAGCTTAAAGAAGCTCAGGTCGACAAGCGGCAGTTAGAGCAGGAACTCAGTGAGTTAAAACTGACCTACAAGGAGAAGGTGAAGAGACAGAAAGAGGACTATGCTAAGAAATTGAATCAAATAGCAGATGAAAAAGAAATGCAGATGAGAGAGGCTTCAACTACACAGAAGTAAACTAAATATCGTCTGGAAAAAGCTCTATCTGAAAACAAGGAACTTCATAGCTAGCTTGAAAGAATGAGAGAAGAGAAGCAAAAGAACGATATTTTAATCAGCAAATACAAATAAAATGAGCTCAAAAGCCATTTCGATAAAAATCAGAAAGAGTTTGACATGATGCAAAAAATGTTTGACCAGAATGCCAGAGATCTCAAGCTACAAATCTAGACCTTGACCCATGAAAAAAAAGCAACCAAGGACGAGCTCGATGATGCAAACAGTAAGAGGGAAGCTGTTGAGAAAGCAGTCGAAAGACTCAAAGTGGAGCTTGTAAATAAGAGTAAGGAAACCGATTAGCTGAAGAAGGATAACAGAAGGTTGAGATACGAGCTGTAAACGCGGCAAAAATAATATGAGGGACAATCAAACAACATGCAGTGCCCTCCCAAATAAATAAATAATGTCAGTCACAAGAAATACGACAAGATGATGGATGTGGTTGAGAGTGTCAAGATGGATGGATAGTTCTCAAAAGTATTCACAGACGACATGGAATACGAAAAATTCTTCTAAGCTTCTTCCCCCCTTCGTTCACCAAAGCACGTTAACAAACCTTTCCAAGGTCAGAATAGTATATCCAACAGAGAGGCACAACTGCTAAAAAGAGTAAGCGAGCTTCAGCTTGAAAATCAGGAGTATAAGAATCTAATCAAGAACCTGAGAGATGAAGCTGATAATATGAGGAAAATGTGCTAAGAAGATAAAGGCAGAGAGATTTCTCTCTACAGAGACAAGGCCAACATGTACTGGGAGAAAGCAAACGATAAAGAACAGCAGCTAGTGACTTTGAAATAACAGTATGCTGAACTAAAAAATACACACAGTCAGCTCGTTTCAGAACACAAGGCATGCAACATCAATCAGCAGCAATTGATGCAGAAGACAGAAGAGGAGGAAAGGCTCAAAGATAGGCTGAGGAAGCTGGAGAGGGAAAATGAAGAGCTGGAGGAAGAAGTGAAAATGTTAGAGAAATAAAGAAATTTATTGGAAGATGTGTCTGCCGAACTAAGGTCGGAAATTCATACCTTGAAAGAGCTTGTCAATACAAACTTCGATTATGCCGAGCAGGAGGAAAGCCAGAATTACAGTCAATATTATCCAAACGAATCTCAACAATATGCTCACCACAAACATATAGAGGCTGACAACCCCAGCTAACTTCCAAGGAACTATCGGATTGATATGCGACTAGAGTCACATGGGTCTACTCGAGCTAAAATTCCCAAAAAACTACACGACTTGGTCCGAGAAAAGAAAACTTTGTCGATCAGTGGGAAAAGGGCACCAATAGCTGAAAAAGCAGGAGAGATTAGGCTAGAGCATATTGGGACTGACAGCCAGAAAGAAGTCTACGAAAAGATAAAGGTTAGAAACAAGACACCTCCAAAGGTGGCAAACTATGCTGATCTGAAGGATAAAAGAACAAGCTAGATTGAGACTCCAAGCCAGCGATAAGTCTTTGAAAGACTCAAAAATAGACAAATGGTTCAGGAAATCAATCCAGATCGAGACCTTCAGACAGGTATAAACTATCTGTAGTTACGAAATCAGGACAGTCGGTAGTAGATGGTTTGACAGCTATAAGGATGATATTTGTAGATTAATAAGATAAGATGCGATAGTAATAGCCCAGAGATAGCGACCTATAACTGGTATCTTCCCCTTCCAGAAACAGTCGCACACTGGAGAAGTATAAGCGTCGGCTACTCCTTCAGGTGATAGCTGTCTTCACAATATGCCTCTTGGTCATCCTTTAGCGTATTTTCTACCAGGTCATTGTTGAGAATGAGGAAATCACCCTCTCTAATCTGCAAGTTAGCACTGATCTGGTCAAAAAACACGAAGAGTCAGGTACCTATGAGGCTGTTGAAATTACTAACGGCTTCTTGGAATTTTTGGGGTCTTTATCAGAATTCAGGTATCAATTCCTCATATTGACTCATATTTTTCTGAGTCTCTACCTGGCTTTCGATGCTTTCCTTACCACCAAACTCATCTATGTCACTATGGCAGTCATCTATCTGATATCGCTACTTCAGCTCTTTTACGGAGGAGCCAGACCTTTCTGGACCACAGATAGTGTTCTTTCATCAGCTTGTCTCAACGGGTACTCTCACCCTTCTCTCGGCTTCATCTTGTCGATGTTTGTCCCCTACTACGGGCTATACTGCTGGAAGAAGAAATCGAAGGGAATGTTTGTGGGGGGAATGAGCAGAGGAGAGCTAGTGACAGCTATTGGAGTGTTTGTAGTGATGGGGGTCATTCAGTTTGTAAACTACCTGACGGGAGAAGTATTTTTACTGAACTTGGCAATGTCAGTGATATGCTTTTTGTTGCTGATGATGATCGTGATATCGACCAACGGAGTTCTAGATCAGGTCCTCAAAAAGTCAACAGTAATCCAGGTTGATGCCAAAAAGTACGTCTTCTACTGGTTACTATTCATCTGCCTGCTCTAAACATTCAGTCTAATTGTCTATTCTGGGCAAGAGATCTTTCTTGATATCGACTGGGTTCGCAATTATATCTCTTGCACTGACTACCATCACTACACAGACGTCAACTATCGCTATGACGAGGTGGTGGGCCCCTGGTTCAACTTCCTACAAACTGCCACTCTCTTTGGGTGGATTGGAGCTGTCTTTGGCATTAGCTTTTGCTTCAGCAAAATGGGAACTCCTGATTGGTGCAAAGGAACTCTTCGACAGAAGACAATCAGATTGCTAATAGGAAATGTTCTGATTGTTCCTTCTTGGCTGTTTGTTTCATTTTTAGAAAAGGGCAGTTGGATCAAGGATATTGGACTAAACTAGTTCATAGTGGATTCTGTTCACTACTTCATTCTGTATATTTGGCTATTCGGGTGGATGCCTGTCTACCTGCTGGGACGTTTGCTAAAGGTAGCCAGTCGGGAAAGTGAGGACTACTATGTGGTGCTGCAGGACAAGCAGTGAGTGCTTTGTATGTCTATGGATGATAATGATTATTAATGAAAAGTTGCTCTTCGCGCCAAGCACCCCTTATAACTTTATCATTGAATGAACAACAACAAACTCTGTCCCTCCTGTCGTCATCCTCTCACCACCAATACTTGTCGACGCTGCGGGTACAAAACAGTAGCTGACTCCTTACCCAGCAAACCCTCCAGGTGGTCGATACCCAACAAGAGTTCGGACGTCTGCAACACGGCAGCAGAATCAGAAAAAGGGTGCAAGATGGACCTCGCAGCAAGGTACTAAGCAAGGAAGGTACGGCTTTTCACATTCAGAAAAATTGAGCCTCTACCTGAGGGAGTACCAACAGCTCATCAAGGAAGCCCTTGCTAAGCTGCTAGCTATTCAATAACTACCAAGAAACGATGCTGAACAGTGTAAAAAGGAAGTGAAAGCCCTTTGGCAGAGCTTTTTGCTGAGGAAAAGCTAAACTGGATCTCCTATTGTCGGAATGTTCTGGAAGTACCTTACCAACAGCCAACAAATCGAGGCATAAAAGGATATCCCCTAGCCCAAAGAGGAAAAATCTGATGACAGTTCTAAGGAAGAAGAGGTCATATTTTTAAGCAAGAAAAGAGGAAGGCCTCCCAAATCAGCGGCCCTCCAAGCAAAATAATTTTCCAAAGTGACTCAGCTGAGGTGCTACTATAACGTATCAGTCAAACCTCTGATTGTTGAAAGCATTTAGGCTAGGAAAATTTCTGCATAGGACCTAACCTCAGCTCAGAAATCATTTCTATCGTATTTGCTGGCTCTAAAAGAGCCTGATGAGGAAGTGCTGAAAGTGGCAACAACAAAATATATTAATCTACTGTTAGCGATACATGGATTCAAACTGTAGAAATCCTACGTAAAAGACAGCATTGTCGAAATGGAATTAAAGCGAAGGAAGGCTGCTCCGATAAAGAAGAAATAGCACTCGATTCTTTTAATACTGCTCATAGACCTTCTGAAGGATTGGACACTGAACTATGGTGAAACTCAGACCAGAGGCTTGCTACGACCAATGCTCAATGAATACTAGGGCAGCTTACAAAAGAGTGCCATTGTCGATAGGATTCTAGGGTAGACAAGAAAAGAATCAAAGGAGGAAGACCCAAATGTTCCCACTCTCACCTTCCAGTTTGTCTACTCTCTCATATACACAGCCTGTATAAAGGCAGGACTGACCCTAACTGTTGGCGAGGTTATAACCAACTGCGGGCCTCTCTAGATCAAACAGATACAAATCGAAGACGATCTGTTTTTGCCAGGAGTTCCAAATGAGGAAGCAATCAGTAGTGAAAGAGTGAGAAAAGGTTCCCACTTGTTAGCTCATTATATGAAAGTATCTTTTCCTCTGCAACTAGGTCGATGGAGTGTTAAATGGTGCCACAGATTAGATTTGATGTCTGAGGTCAGCAGGATAGAAATGATCAACAACTTGCTGTTTTCCGAGGCAAAATAAAAGCTAAACCGAGGAGAGCAGAAGGAAGGAAAGAATATTTACTACAAACGGTACTGCTAGTTAGAGCAAGATATAGCAAGCATGGCGGGAGTGATAGTATTTATCAAACTATCACATGGACTGACCGATTATCCCTTCCTTTTGCATACACAAACGGATCAGCTAGAAAAGTACTTCTCTTTTGAGGGAAAACAATTTGAGGCACTCAAAAGATTGATAAAGGATAAAGCAGTTACAGTCAAAAAATAAAATGGTTCTTTCATTAAAAGATAAATACCGGAAATATATCGAGAGCCTTTTCCGATTCAGAAAGTCATCAGGAGAGTCAATCACCTCAATTTCAATGACAAACAAATAGGAATAAACTTTTTCAATGCATAAATACTTCGCCTGAGAAATCTATCTGATTTGAACAGACTATCTTCTTCCACATTACTAGAGTGGACTAATGGGGTGAAGGAAAAGAGAAGGTAACAGGTGAAACTCAGATATGGAGAGGCACAGCATGTTCAATGGATCAACGAACTCAATCGAAGAAGGAAAATTTCCTCTGTCAAGGCGATTCCTTTGAAAATAAATAAGGATGTTGGAGAACTGAGCTAGAACATGAAAAATCAGCTGGGGTGTGTGATAGATATCAATGAAGAGCTGACCTAGGAAGAGACGATGGACAGGGAATCATGCTTACTTGACGAGCCTTGTGCCAACTACGAGCTGATGTACGAATACAGTGGTGATAATATGTGCATGGCCGAGAGAAAGTAACAACTATTCCTTTTATAAGGTCTCTGTTTCAATTATTGCAGCTTTGTGTAGCTTGTGGGATGGCTTTCCCACTATTAGTCGGTCCTCAAGTGCTTTGAGGATAAGTGATATAGAGTTCATTTATATTTGTAACTATTGTAGCTGGAGGGATTTTAATGATTAATATTCAATAAATTATGCACTCCTAGGCTGATGATCCTTTCCACTACCTGCTTGCTCAAAAGCTCAACAACCATCCAAAAAATTCTCTCAATATTCGCCTCAACCTCAACAAGCTGCCTCCTGATTTTTTCCTCCAGCCTGTTTCCAAAAAAGGTAGTTCCCTTTCTCAAAGAGTCAACAAAGCTTCCAGCCAGCACAATTAATTTATGGCCTACAACAAAACAATGGAACTCCGCAGAGAGCGGAAGCCTTCATCTTTTATTAGAAGCAAAAGCAAGATTTTACAGAATCTCGAGAAAAGATAATTGACTGCTTCTGAGCAGAGGCGGCCTTAAAAGAGAAGAAAAACTGAGGCGAAAGAGGAGGATCTTCATGGTTTCAACTGTACATTTGCCCGGAAACTTTATAGTGAGACTGCTGAGGAAAAGAGGTTGCCGGCATTGTAGTCAGCTCGGAGATCGAAGGGTCTAAAAGTAATAGGGCTCATATGAAGGAGTACACTATCAGGAGTTCTTGATCTTTTCGTCGTTTGCATATTGAACATAGCATATGATTCCAAAGACCAATGCCATTGCGATTATCAGGTAGTCTGGCCAATCTAAGTTGAAACTCCAGAATGACTGTTCCTTTGCCTAGACAGGGCTGAATACGAACTTAATCTACTCCCTCTGCCCTTCACAGCTCAGCTCCAAGGACCAAGTTTTTTCAATGGGGAAGGTGTAGGAGCTCATGTCAATTTTGATTGTTTGTAGATTGTTGTTGTCGTTGTATTGATTGCTGATCCACTCAGTTCTGCCGTTATGGCTGATATTGAGGGGAGTGTTCGTGTTTATCTGAATGCTGACTTTGGGCTGGCTGGGATTAAGAGCATACAAGTGTTTCTCCACAACAAATTTAGGCGAAACATTGTAGTTGTACTCAGCAAGGAAACTGTTGTGCCTATCATATATATACACTGTTATTGTGGAAGGCAGTTTAGCTCCCTAGGCTGATAAAGTGCATTGGAATCTTTCGTGGCCATCCTCAAGAATATAGTCAGTGGTGGCAGTCAGGGAGCGTGTATCGCTCTTGCAAATAGGATGGAAGTTGTTGCTGACTGCTCCTAATTGGCTAAGGTTAGGAAGTTCTTCAAGACCTTCCTCAGTTAACCATAAAACTCGATAAGTCACCTCCAATGATGATCCTTTGTATCTTTCTGGACCCATCTGCTCAAATGATTTTGCCGATTTGACCTAAAGTGTGCTAGTCAGTTCACCATATGTAATTGTGGTCTTTCCGATTGTATAGGCTTTTGCGAGACCTGTCTTTGGGTCAATTGTAGCGACCTTTGAATTGGAAGAAATCCACTTGTTCTGATTGTAAATGGAACTATACTGGACTGTTCCTTCCGGCAAAACGCTGACATATTTTCCAGGACTGAGAGCACTACCGACAGTCACAATCAATGAGTCAATGAGCTTGCTTTCTGGAAGAGAGATAGTAACCATGCCGATGCCTTGCTCTTTGCTTCTAATAATGAGAGCGTCTTTGTGAGGGGTCAGTTCGATGTCGATTACTCCAGTTCTGAGGGAGTAGGCGATGATGTCGAGGTTCTCGAGAGGACTGATGAAAAGCCTTCCAGTGTTGTCCTGAAGATAGATGGGGACTGTGATGGTGGAGTGAGGCTCAATGGTGATGAAGCCTTCAGTGTTGGCGATGTAAAATCCCATTATTTGTTTGACTTCTACATACAGATGCAAGGGGCGGTGCTCACTTTTAGTCAAGGCAAGAGTTGTATGTCCCAGTTTCTTGGCGCTTTCAATAATATTTCTACGCTATCCAATTGAAAGCAAGGTCCCTTCGGTTGAGACTGAGAGATGCTGGTCGAATGAGTATCGAGTTAAAGGGGCCATGATAAAGGAAGTTGGTGAATCGTCTGTTGGCTGATTAACGTATGTAGGGAGGGTTAGTTCAATATAATCTAAAATGTCAAGATACTTGGATGCTCTTCCCATACTTTTTTCTGGGTTTTTCTTGAAGACTTCAAGATGAACCACATCACTTCCTGGCTGAATGGCAGTCACATTGATGCCAGCTGCATCAAGATAGCCAAAAGACATGGATTATCCAAGTCTCAGACATTTGTTGTCTGTACTCCACTTATAGTGAAAGGCACAGACCGAATATTAAAGGTCAGAATCACCGACAATGAATCTAGGCTTTATTCTGAAGGGACTGCCAACAACAGGCTCTTCGATGCTCTGAAGATGAATCGATTGAATGTGAGCAGCATTTATAGTGATCATAATTAGAGCTACCTTGTGAGCCTTGTAGTTGCATGATATCACCACATCAAACTTGCCTTCCTTGTTACTGTGAACCTCGAGAGATCTCCTACCACGAGGAGTAAGAGAAATTTAAGAGGATGAAGAGTGATAAGTCACATTCATACTTTTTGGTCCTCCTTCAACAATTAGCAGTCTGTAGCAGTCAACAAGCAGGCTGGCCTTGGCTTCAATCATGGCTGGTCCTTAGTCAGCCGTATACTAGGCTTCAAGGTTGATTTTGATCTGCTTGTAGACTTAAAGTATGAATGGCTCTCTGCTGCGAATCACTCTGGGGTATATGTTTTCACCAAAAATGTTATAATCTCCTGAGTGAGAACATTCGATCGTAAAGATGTTGATAGCCTGCTCAACCACCTTACAACTGCTGTTGCTGGAGAGTTGCAAGTAGCTGGGCTCATAGGTGTGGGGAGAAATAAGCTGTCCCTGATAATAGTTATCAACTTCCAGTCGAATTTTTTACCCTTACTGAACAAAATCTTTGTTTCCTGATATTTTCACCTCATCAGTTTCCACAATAATGAATTCAAAGTGCCATGTATCGCTTGCGTATATTTTTTTATCACGGATCGTTACATAACCCACACCCAATCTCAGCAATTTGACAGCCACATAATTCTATCCTCTCTCGCAAGCTACAGCGTGAGTGCATTGAACTTGTACTTGAGAGTGAAGGAAGTAGACATTGATGATATATGGCCTTTTTGGAGTGAAAAGGGTCAGAATTGATACATTTTTTGATCTGTCTCTAGGAGAAAGAGGGTGCTCAACTCTCAGAGCAGGAACAATATAGATGAGGAGTTGTCCTGAAACTTGCTTGAAGCGTCGGCCAGTTGTTAGCTGCTCTGTCGAGTATAACAGGGTATCATTGATGCCATTATCTTTATACCTGAAAGCTTTATTTTGACTGCTGATAGAGCCAGACTGAACTCGGAAGTCATACACCAAATTGCTGGAGTTATAAAACAGCTGATTGTACTCATCTGTTGCCTGAACTTCACCATTGACCTCCTTGTCAGATTCAATAAACAGTTCATCGTAAAGTTATCCATGTTCAAGTTTTAATTGTAGCTTTCTGGGATATTTGCAAATGATGTTGATTGTGGCTGTCTGCTCAGCTGGGAAAAGCAAACGTCTTGTCTGCTCGTTAAAAATTTTTAATTTATACAGAATTGAGGTAGAAATTTCTTCAGAAGGACATTTCACGAGTGGGTGAGCTGAGGCTGTTGAATTATTGAGTCGAATGTTGATCTTCGAATTAGGCCAGGAATAGCTGCCTCCTGTGTAATCCCACACGAGGGAGGAAGAAGGCGTCATCAAAAATTATGTTTCATCATTGCGAACTGTCGTCAGGATGTGGTCATAGATTCTGAAAGGTACTCTTGTATTAATGCTCATCTATCCATCAAGGGTAACAGTCAACCAGTCCTTCAGGGAAACTATCGACTTGAATCTGATGACTTTACAAATTCCGTAGTTTTATAGATTCAAAATGTAGTGCTTGAGATCTGAGAGTTAAATTTCGTTATGGGTGACATACCCTCTGTAATATGTGACAAGTTAGTCGTGTTTGCCACCCAAAAGAGAAGTGGCAGCAATGGCTTCCTGAACGAGAGGAGAAGGATTGTATTGGAGTAGCCGAATAGACTCATGATGATTCACCTTCTTGTCGAAGTCGAGGTTTGTCTCAGGAACAGTAAGGACAAAAGAGGCTGAGTTGCATTGAGTGAATACTTCGCGAGTCTGGCTCCTACCGATCACGTAAAGATTTCCCCATTCGTCCCTGTTTAATTCCTTCTCAGCCTATAGACTATTGATTTGAGTCAGCTCAGATACTTTCAATCTAAAAGTTGCGTTGTTTGCCAGATGATTTCTGTCTCTGATGGTCACCTTAATGTCTCCGACCTGTTTGGCATTAAGAACATTGATGTTGCTGATGGATGCTATTTAGTTGTTGAGCTCATAGTCATAAAGCCCTGTTCCTCCCAGCACTCTCAGCTTGAAAGCTTATCCTACTGGAAGATGCAGGTAGTTATCTGGAAGGATGGCTGCCACAGGTAGATAGGCACTGATGGTTATATCCTTCTTGAGTGAACCCAGCCTTGCAGTCATAGAGCCTGTCATTTTCTTCTCAGCAGTGATGCTTCTTCTTTCAGAGTCAACAATGAACTCTGAAGAGACTACCACATTTTTGTTGTATCCCAACAGTAATTGCTTATCCTTGAGGAGCTGAATCTCAAAGGGAAATTCTCTTCCTACAACAATGAGAGGGCTCGTAATTATTCTGAGGTCGTCAGGGTGGTCCACTATAATGTCTACGCTTGACTCATATGGTGGCTTAGTCCGAGTGTCCTGAACTTTCAATGTGCATCTTGAAGAAAATGCAGGAACAGTCATGAAGAGAGAACTGTTTACATTAAAGCCGGTACAGCTGATTATTTGATAATGACTCTGGGGCACTCTGATCTCTTCCTGGTTTGGTCTTACTAGTCTGAGCTGGAGGCTTGATTCTGGCGCCATGCGAATGATAGGTCCTGGTTGGAGGTCGAACCTTTCATGGACAGAAATTGTGATGTCGTCAGTAAGGTGCTCATAGCCAGGCTCAATGCATGTGGCAATTACCCGCAAATTTCCTGGCGCTAGAGCTTTGACGACCAGCATATCACTTTGGAACCCACTTTTTTCAATGTTTTATCTAGTTTTGAGGGGCAAGAAGAGATGAGCATTGGCAAGTGGAACTAGCTCCAATATTTGGCTGCTCTGCTCGAGGCGCCACTTGAATCGGAGTCCTTCAAGGCTGGTGAATGTATTCTCTTCGGAATCAAAACCAAAGAGTTCAAGTCTTTGAACTTATCTGATATTCATCATACGGGACTTGCTTGCAATTGTGATTTTGTTGACTTTCCTGATGCGAATTGGGATTTTCACTTAAGATTCACTGTTGACTTCATCTGCACTAACGTAGATCGAAGAGGAGAAGGGACCGATCTGTCCAACTGTCACTAAGGCTTGACGAGAGCACCCTGAGCTCTTGGGGTTGTGAGGTGTTACGCTGACGATGTTGGGCAGAGAGGAAACCCAATGGTAGCAGCCATCAGTGGCTGTGACGAGTTGCTGGGGGAAAATTGGGATGGGCTTTTCGATCTGAGGGAGAAGAATATTGAGATTGTCGACTTCAGTAGGCGAGGTGATGGTTAGGATGGCTAGTAGGAAGACGAGTATCATCGTTCTTTGGTGGCAAAAATGCTCAATTATAACAGTAGTGAAGTTTCGAGCAATTTGAAGTTATTTCTATAGCGATTTATATCTGCCATCATGCTAGCTCTGGGAAGTCGTCTTTCTTTAGTTCGGCCTTCTTGCCTCTCCTGTTCTGCTCCTTCTTCTCCCGTCTAGGTTACTCTTACCCCTCCGCCTTCTCTTTGTAGTTATCTTCCTTTCCCTACTCCTTCTCTCTGTAGTTGCCTTGTTTTCTTGATTCTCGATCTTTCTGCCTTTCTTCCCACTCCTGGATTGACTTTTCTCTGAAGGCAGCTTTCTCTTCTTCAGTCGGGTTGCTGTAGAAGTCGATTTTATCGTTGATGAGTTTTATGGTGGAGTCAATTTCTGCGGGGTTGTTGGGAGGAAGCAGTTTGATGGCCTGGAATTGGTTGATAACTTCAATGCCATGGTCAAAGTTCTTCTCCTCAGGTTTTTATTATTTCTTCTTAGGAGCGGGCTGGGATTTCTTTTCTTCATCTTTTTGTTTCTTAGAAACAATGACCTAGGCCCCACTCTTCAATTCCTTCTGCCACTCTTTGCCAAACTTAATCTATCCAGGTGCCTTGTTCTTTGGGTCCTCGTACTTGAAGGTAGCTATAGGTCTAAGACTTTGGCAATAATCGATGAGACTATGGCACAGGTCGATCGTCTAATGGTTTGGGTTGCGATTGATGAAGTTTTCTTTTTCCTTCTACAGCCTGGCTTTGTATTATTCTTCTCTCTTTTTGCGCTCCTCTTCCCTTCTCTTCCTTTATTCCTGTCTCTTTTCATACTATTCCTTCTCTTTCTGCCTCTTCTTTTCCTTTTCCTGTCTTTCCTTTTCCTTGCGGGCTTCCTCTTCCTTTATATTCTTCTTCCATTCAACTTCTTTTTAAAGCCAAGCAATATATCTCAGAAGGTCTTACTGATCCTCATAATCGTCAATCGCTCTGGTGTGAGCATCCATATAGTCATCGATTGTGTCCTCCAGCTTATCCCTCTTTTGCTCAATAGCTCTTAGCTTGACATCATACTCTGTCTTGATTTCTTCAATAGACTTGTGCTCTTGAACTGCTCCTTTTTCGTTATTGAGTTGTGTTTTGAGCTCTTCGATTTATGCCTTGATATCATTAACTTGGGTTATTTTGACATGAAGTTACTGCTTAATCGGCTTGACCTCTTTGTAGAGAATCTGAATCTGATCGTTGATCTTGTTGATATCAGACTCGATTTAGATAGAATTCCTGGCCTTTGGCAATGCCCTTTTAAGTTCATTTATTTAAGTGTTCAGCTTTGCTTATTCTTTCTTCCCGATTTGGGAGGTGGTCAGCAAATGCTCCTTCTAACTGATCCTCTTCTGCAAAAGTTCAGCCGAAAGACCTTCACTGTTGTTGGGTCTTCTCAGCTCCTAAACCTTAGCTTTAAGAAAGTCGATTTCTCCATGGATTTTTTTCTTATGATCATCAAGAGCTCTGATTTCTTTTCTTATCTGATTTTCCTGAGCCATTTTTTCTCTCATCACTCCCGAATATTGAGTGTTGACTTCTCTGCCATATTTTTTACTCTCGTTTATATCCCGGATTATCATCCTTTGCTAGTCGAGGATTGCGTTTCTCTCGGCCTTCAGAGCTTCTCTTTCAGCTTTCAACTTCTAAAAGCCTTATCTATGCTTTTTCTGGTCAGGTTTTTCCAATAGTTTTTTGGGCTTTTCAGGAACCTTAGAATCCACAGTAACTTCACCCTTGTTCCAATTAAATTTGGGCCTTTCTTTTCTTGGGGGCCTTTCCTTTTTAGGTCTTTGTCGTTGAGCTTTTTGCTCGAATTGCTTTCCCTTTTGCTGGTGTTCTTCCTCAATTTTTTTCTTATACTATGGCTGTTCTTCGAGGGGCTTGGTGGGATCGACAAGGCCCTTGTCGACGTCTTCCTTTAGAACGTATTTTGGCATATATATTATAGCGACGTGGCAACAGCTATAATTTTCAACAAGGCTGAAACCCTCAACAAACAATTCAAAATTATTTTGTTATGGCTTTGTGAAGCTACTTTAGATGGATTGGATATACCTTAGAATATATGAAATAGTATATCCAATACGAAGTTCAGAATCAAATATTCGCCCCGCCATTTATATTGTTTCAATGATCAAGCAGGCCTCCTCATTCCCAGTATAACTCCCTGTTAACCTTCAGTCAACCAAGTAGCATTCTATGTTCAGGTGGGCTAACAACACCCAACAAAGATTTTCAGCCAAACTCTATAGCTACACTCCAAAATCAGGCCAATACTGTAAAAAAAGATTGACGAAACCCCAGTCAGCACTCAACCCGACAAATCTTCCTCAAAATGAGGTCTAATAACCAAAGGTACAGTAATAGCTCTCGAAGGAGCACAAGTGCATTTACAATCGACTAGAAAGCTAATAGTTTGAAAATGGCAGCAAGAGATAAATATCAGAGGTGCACAAATGCTTTGAAAATTATAAGATGAGAATATGCATAGGTGTCAGATAGTGCTTGCCTTAGGTAACTAAAGAGGCCCAGAAATTTATTCAGCAGAGGAGTTGTGAGAAGGAAAAAAGTGACAGCTCGGAGTGGACCAGCTAGAGAAAATCAAGCCGAAAGAAGAAGAAATATGTAAAGAAGAACACTAAGGCAGAGAGAAGACCTAGAGCTGCCAGGAAGGAAAGAAGAGGCAAGGGTCAAGAGGGCAAAGAGATGGCAAAGGTGGAGTAGGCTTCTATTGTATGCTGATGTATTTTGCTTACTTGTCACAGGCACTTTGAGTCAATTAATGTAAAGTTCAAGTGATATTGATTTATATTATGTCAACGGTTCCTAAGTTAACCTACGCGAGTATGCTGCTCTTAAAATAGAGGTGGGAAAGGGGTCAAAAGCAAAGATGGAGAGTGTATCTTCTGAGTTGCTTCGGTCAAACAATGATAAAGCTGATGATATTTTTTCACACATGAACCAGGCTAATCTGAACTACATCAAAAAATAGCTCAAACTCAAAAAGAACAGGTCCTAACATCAACCCTCACGCAGTCCAGAACGAGACCAGGATGAGGGAGTTCCCGATAGAGATGAAGAGGTCACCCAAAGAAACAAACTGTACCAAAAATATCGAGGGGAAGAAGAGGTATCCGAAAAAGAACCTCACCTATAGGACACCGAACGTCGGAGCTAGTCAGAGTAGGTAATGATCAACTTGCCAGAGGATATTGAAGAAGATTATTAACCCTCTGACCATCACCACTCTAAGCCCCACCTAGCAGAAAGGCAGTTCCTGGCAACCTCTCACCATGGAGTCAACCCTAGCAAGATGATCGATTTGTTGGGGGACCACAAAATGTATCAGTCCGTTCCCTATGAAGACGGGAAAAAAAGAATCGCCTCGATAGAAGGGTACTTTGGAGAAGCAATTTCCACTAACCTCAACCGCCAAGAGGGACTCTTCATATAATTTTTGGAAGAGTATATTTGCGACTTGAACCATAGCAAGCATTTGAAAACCCGTGAAAACGAAGGAGTGCCAATGGAGAAGAGACGAAAAGATGGACAGTAAAGCCAGAGGAAGCGAACAGTATCAAGAGATGGTGAAGGGATGAGGAAGAATTCAAAGGTAGATATTATCCTGGAGTAAGATCAGAAAAAGCTTGATCGTCTAAACAGAAACAGCGATAATTTTGCAGAAGGCAACAGCAAGTATACAGCAAAGAGCCATCGATCTAGAGTCGATGAACACAGAGAAGACTATTTGGCCTTAGAGCGGAGTCTAAAGGAGGAAAAACTGAATACGGTCGTCTTGGCTCAGGAAATAAAAAGTCAAAGGAAGCTGCTAATAGTTAAAGAGCAAGTAAAGAACACCTTATTTAGATCATCAAAAAGTTATAAACCGACAAAGACCTTCTAGAGGAATAGCTGAGACACATCAAGAGTCAGCAGTTTATCATGAACAAAAACAAAGCTATGTAATCTTAGGTGAATAACATGAGAGGATATGGTCATAGGTACAGAGACAGCAAAACCAGCGATTAGAACTAGCTCAAATTATATGATCTAGCAGGTCAGCTGGCTCACAATCATTATCGCCATACCTCAAACAACCCTCAAAAAACAGCCTACAGCTATAGGAGCAGTGTGAAGCATGGAGATGACAATGACTTTCAGCAGTTCACTGGCAAGCCAAAGAACTATGGGCTCAGCAGATAAAAGACCTATTCAATAAAAGGTCTTTAGTCTTTAGAGAACACTGAGAAGGAGTATTACAAATTCATGGAAGAGAAGGAGCTGCATGAGAGCCGTCGTGCTCGGAGGGGCTGGAGGAGAAGGTAGGGAATGTTCTGAGCACTAGTGTTTATGTTTTTGTTGATAGGGAGCATGATTATGATGAGTTGATGGTAATCAGATGGGCCCCTCGTAGGAAATGTACTTATAGACATTGTCCATGTTGTGTTTGTTCTCGCAACTGTCGTTCTTGCAGCCCCCCATTAGGTTAAAAAAGCATGGTACATTTACATCCACCTTTTTTTAGTGAGAAAAGCGGCACTCCTTGTCTTCGAACTTGCACTTTCCCAAAGAGTTATAAATACAGGGCTCGTTGTGGAGGTCGTGGGAAAACCTGCACCTGTTCCCTTGGGGGCAATAGTTGTCGTAATAAAGCTTTCTGCAGACGTCTTTTGCAGGCTCGGGGCGGACGATCTGTCTCTTGATGGAGTGCGAGAAAAGGCAGTTGAAGCCATATTTACAGTTCCCCATGTAGAAGTGAATGCAGGGGTAGTAGCATCGATCGACATGGATCTTGCCGCACTTGGGGTTCTGCTGACCATTCTGGCCCTGGCACTTGCTGACTGCAAAGTACTGGTCGGCACAAAAATTTTTGATCTGCTCCAGCTATCCTTTTAGCCTCTCATACTTCAAAAACTCCTTGTTGTACATCTGTTGAATTATATTAATATACCCTCCAATTCTAACTAGCTTATAAGGCGCAAACTCCAACCTCCACTGCCAACATTCTAAAATCAGGTCAACATACAACAACTGGTCCAAGTTCATTTGATATGATAGAATTTATTAGCATTATACACAAGCTTATAATGAAGGCACAACAGATTCACTCCTCTGCCGGCACTCCACAGCCAGTAGTAACCCCTAAAAGACCATCTCCTTGCTTTCAACTTGAGAAAATAGGAGGATGTAGTACAAGTAAGGCGAGAAACGAATCTTCCTGGAAACTAAATGAAAGGTTAAAGTACTTGGCCTTTGTTGACTACTATCTTTGGTTGATCTAGAAAATGGAAGATAAGGAGCTCTGGGGGCTCTGCCGGCTGCTTTCTCTTTTCATTGGCACTCGCAACCCGAATCAGTGCAGGCTCTATCACAAGCAAATGTTAAATAAATTTCAAGGCGTCGGGCAGATGTTGAGGGTTATTCAGTCTGAACTGCCCTAATTCAAACAACTGGTGACCAATTACTCTGATGACCTGTCAAATATATTCAAAAAAAATAAGTAACTGGCCACGAAGGGGGAATAACAAATATTGTTTCATGACTATTTCAAAGCCAAATTTGCTCAATCAGACATTTCTTAATACGATGAACATGGATATTCATAGAGATAGATTCAAATAGCAGTGTAGAAGAAAGAAGGGACAGAAAAGGCAGATAAAGAAATGGTCCCTACAGATACTACCATCAAGGCAGTGTAGACTGGAAACAATCATCGACCGAATAGACCTTCTATCAACAGCTAAATGTTTAATGTTGGAAATTATTAGATTTTTCAACCTATTCAGAACCCAGTAATCAATTAGATGCCTTTTGTTGCTCCTTTCTGGAGTAATTTTTACAATCAGAATTTTACCACACCTACGGCATCCCGTTAACAGAAGCGGAGGCAATAGTGGTAAGAGTGCCACGAGCTATTTGTATGTTGGCAAAGCAAGCTGAGGAAGTTGATAGCGGAGGAGTATCAGGATCGAAGGGAATGATGGGGTTTATTAATTTTATTTTTACTGGAAAGCCAATGAATTTCAAAATTTCACTTTTTCACTTGATATGCTGATGCACAAAGAGCAAAAAGCAATCACTCTGTTAACTCTTCAATCCTGCCTGGCAAAACTAAAGTTCATCAGGCGGTTTATCTTTTTCGTTGATTCGTCGTAGTCAAAATCAACAAATTTCGTCGTCTAAGTCAACTAACATGTACGTTGGTATTCTTGATTATATCGAGCTCGTCATCCGAACCTTCGTCGTTCTAAAGCTCAGGCCTTTCCGGAGGTTTACACTATCCTCTCAGCAACTTGGCCCAGTCTATTGATGCAAAAAAGGGATGCTCTTTGATCTGATTCCAGCTCTTGCCTCCCAACCTCTTCTTTGGGTCCCTTTCCAACAGCCCCGTTATCAGATTTTTTGCTGCTTAACTGACGTTCTTAGGGAATTTGAGTTTTCCTTCTTTTATGTTTTTGTATAGGGTAGGAATATCATCTGAAAAATAGGGAGGCTCTCCGATGAGGAATTCGTACAGGACAGCACCAATGCCGTAGAGATCACTTTCCTTCCCTGCTCCTTTTTGGCTGAGCATTTCTGGTGACAGGTAAGCAGGCGATCCACAAAAGCTTTTGGTCTTATCGTCATTTGTTTGCTTACTCAAGCCAAAGTCAGCCAGTTTGATATCTCCCTTCTCATCGAGCAGAATATTTTCAGGCTTAAGGTCACGATAAATGATATTTTTCTCATGAAGATGCTCAATCGCGAGGCACAGTTCAGCTGTATAAAACCTTGCTTCGTCCTCAGGAAAAGTCACCTCCCTAGCTAGATGGAAGCTGAGATCTCTACCCGGACAGTAGTCAAGGGCCAGGTAGAGATAATGGGGGGTTTGGAAGGCAAAGTGAAGGTTTATGATGAACTGATGGTTGGCTTGTTTGAGAATGTTGGCCTATATGATGGCATACTTCAGTTGCTTCTGCAAAATCAGGTTTTTCTTCTTGAGGGCTTTCAGGGCGTATAGTTTATCGTTGGCGATGAACCTAGCCAAAAAAACTTTACCGAAGGCTCCAGAGCCCAGTATTCTAATAATGTTGAAGGAAGAAAAGTTGACCTTGTTTGTGGTAATTTCGCTTAGTTACTTGTTAAGGGCTTCTTTGCCTTCCTTTATCACAGACTTGCGATCAGAAGGAGTCTCTTCTTTCTTTTCCTCGGCATTTTATTGATTGCTTATCTCTTTTTTGACCTAATTGTGGGTAGAAACTGCAGGTGCCTGATTTCCACTCCTTGGCTGCGAGGTCGTGCCGTTGGTGATGGGGTGACTATTGTTGGTGTGAGTATGGTACTCAGTGTTCTGCTGGCTGTTGAAAGTGCCTCTTTAGTTGCTTCTATTTGAGGATCTGCTGTTCCTATTTCCGAGGGCAAGATTGAAAATGTTTTTCTTGACTTTTTTGATGACCTTTTAAAGATAGGGAGGCTTGTCTTCGATGACGAGTTCATTCTTTTTGATTTCAGAGATCATATAATGATTCTTTTCCAGTTCTTGGGCAAAGCGGATGGCCTGTTTGAGGTTGAGCAGCCACCTCTGAGCAGTCTACTTGTACTGGCAAGCATATAGTTCCTTATTAGGCTCTTCTATGATGAAGTAGACCATTTATTTTTTCATGTAAAAGGTCATTTCTTCTTTGGGAATGATTCTCATGCCCTGGAGGATGTTTAGAGGCGTTATTTCTTTCGGCTTTTTGGGGTAGTCAGCTTCACACTCATAGCGAATAAGGGAGCCTTCAAAGGGGTCAATGAGAATGTATCTCTACTTGAGACCCATGAAAGGCCTCTTTGCTTTGAAGATGGTTCCTCTCACTATCGTAGTCAGTGAAATCGGAAGATTCCCTTTAACGTACTCCTGGTAAGTCTCTTTCTTGTCTTCGTACTTTTTGAGTAAATTGATACACTCCTGGTCACTGCATATATCAACCGCCGTCTTTCCATAGTTATCACGAATGTTGATGTCCACGTCTTTGTCCAGCAGCTTAATGAGAATCTATCGGTTTCCTTCTTTGGCGGCCATGTGGAGAGGGCTGCCCTTGGTGGTCACCAGGTTGAGATTGATACCTGGTTGGGCTAAAAGTTTGTCGATGTAGTACTTGTCTCTGAGATCGATGGCCAACTGTATAGGAAGCCAGCCATCGCTGGTGCATTTGTTGACGTCAACCTCCATTTCCATGAGTTCGTCAAAGATGTCTGTTGCTTTGTAGAAGATAGCATAGTGGATGGCTCCCCATCCCTTTTCCCCCAACTCGTCAATTATCAGCGGCTTCATCTTTTGTACTTCGATTAGTTGGCTCTCCTCAATGTCCTCGGGCAAATCCTGGAAGATATCCAAAAATTCATCATAATTTTTCCTTTGAATTTCCTTAAGCATTTTTTCGCATTCCTGGTCAAGGTACTTCCTGACGTTGAACTCAGTCTCCTCCTCCGACTCGATGTCCTACTCAGCCTAATTCTCCCTCTCCTATCGAATTGAGTCCATGGCAGTCGGCTGTTGGAAGCCAAGGATATTGTTGAGGTATCGCTGGTTGATGTTGGCGTTCTTGGTTTTCTTTTGGGTCTATGGCTCCTCCAGTAGCTCAAGGTTGATCTCCATGCCTTCGCGAATGCCGTAGTGGGTGATGGGCCAGCCTCCGATGATTCGGTAGTTGACCTTCCCCTTCTTGATGCGAACGATGAATTGTCGACTGCTTTGGCCAACTCTTTTTTCTAGGTAGTCGAGGAGCTGCTGTGTGTTTTAGCAGAAGTTGACGTCGATTCTTTCGGTTTTGGTCTGCAGGATGCCGTACTTATAGACCAAGATGAACCTCATTCTTATTATCTGTAATAATCAATTATCCTGAGGGAAGAATCCACCTCAGGAACTAGAAGATAGAAGTAGAGCAAAGAGGGAATATCAAATTTCATACTTAGAGCCATCGGAACGAGTGACGGTTCCTTTGTGAGGTTGCCCATTTCTGAACCATCCCTGAAATATCATGTTGTGCTCAAACCACCTCAAGCTCACTACCTCACTTTCGTTTAATCTATCGTTTTAGAATATTCCTGTCAGCTCGTCCCCGTTTTGGTATATGAGAGTCCCTGAATAAACTCAACCTTACCCTTTCCGTTTTTCCGGTCTTACCAGTAACCTCCTTTGTACCTCAGCATTTTTTCCTTACAGTAATAAGCCGCCTCCTCGCTGTGACGTTTGTTGTTTCTCATCGACCCAGAATACTCGTCATCGTTGGGGTACTTCACTAGTCCATGAATAAAGTGCCCGTTCTCGAACTTTCCCTTGAACTCCGTACCGTCACACAGTTTTAGCATGCCGTTTCCTGTGGCTTTATTCCTGTACCAATCTCCACTGTATGTTCCTCCTCTAAAGTAATAGAAGCCCTTATCTCCATGCTTTTAGTCGTTAAGCCAAGGCCCATTGTAGTATTCCTCGTTGGGAATGTAAGTGTAGGTACCTTGTCCGCTCTTCATGCCTCGCTACCATCCTCCCTAGTAGAGTTCCTCGTTGGTCATGGCATTTCGAAGGACACCCTGCCCATTCTGAAGTCCGTACCTGAACTAGCCTTCGTAGAGGAGGTTCTATCTCAAAAAGTAATAACTGCCGGCTCCGTGGTATTTATCCTTCAAAGCCTCACCCTTGTAAGTGTCCCCATTGGCTAGCTTGATATCTATGAAGCTTCCACCAACGAATCCAGAAGCAAACCCGATTTCTTCAACTGTTCCTTTGTTTACTGCCGGCCTCACCTCTACTCTAGAAGGAACAGAGCCGTTGGGAGGCTGTTCATGTCTCTAAATGTATGGGTTATTCATATATTACTCGTTAACTTGGTGGTTAGTTTGTCTGGGACTGTTGAGGTTGCTTCTGAGGTTTGATCGAGGACTGATGGGAGGGTGAGAGAGGGGTTCTTTTTTTTAGGAGTTCTTTTGCAGGAGTTTTTTGGAGGAGAGGGTGGTAGTGGTTATAGGGTTTTTATTTTCAAAGCGATTGTTAGGGGATCGATTGGCGATGTTGGCCATGGAGTTTAGCTTAGTATTTTTGGGTGAGATTATTTTATTGCTAAGCATTCGCTTCTGGGTTTACTACCTCGAAGACAGCATGGCTAGTTAAATATTGTTATTAGGCAAAGTATATCAGTAAAATGTACTGTCTCCCTCCTCAGTCCTCTTCTGCATTTACCTGCATTAAATCTTCCATTGCCAGGGCTTGAACTATCAGCATGCGGTGCAGACTGTCCTCTTAAAAGCAATTGTGGCCCTTTCGAGAGGTTCTCTCTGATTATAGGCAACTGTCTCCCCTTACCTCGTAGTTATTGTTCAAGTACTCCTCTGCTTTATTCTGGATGCTTTACTGCTCCTTCCGACGGATTCGTTCCTCAGCAAGGTCAAGCTACAGACTAACTGCGTGCTTCAGACTTGTTTTGGGGTACTTGCTGGTGGTCATCTGCCAACTTTTCTAGGCTTCTCTTTGTCTCTCTTCCTTCAGAGCCTCGCTTTGCTTGTGTTGCTCCAGTAGGTCGGTTAGTTTGCCTATTTCTTCTATTAACTTTGACTAGCTTTCCTTGAGGTGTGAATTTTCGTTAAGAATCATAGCCAACTATTACTTGAGTTTTGCATTTTCAGCCTCCAATTTTCCAATAATGGACTTCAGCTGGTCAACTTCCCTCTAAAGGAAAAGGTTCTCCTCCTTGGTTTAGAGATACTTGTGAATGTCGATATCTTTGAAGGTTTTCAGGGGCGTTTCAATGGTTGAGAGACTGGTATTGACTCTCAAATGAGGGGACGAGCACATTTAGATATGCCCGTCTTATATAAGAGTCTGTGTTTAGGCGTTGTTGTAGCGATTGCCCTTTGGAAAGTAATCACGGCCCCAGTCGAGTTTTTTTATAGCCTAGAGGTATTTCACATAGTATGTCTCAAGATGCTGGTCTTGGTATTCTTACAGAACACTGCGAAGGTAGTAGGCGATTTCCTCCAGAGTAAGGCCTACTTATTTTCGGATTCTGACCTCCATTTTGTCTCGTAAATTGTACATTTCTCTTGTTTGCGATAAATGCTCTTCCTGAATGTGATCGTACCACTTTGTCAGGGCTTCCTTCACCACCAGAAGCTCACTTACCATCTGGGGTGATTTGTCGATGATCAGCTTTAGGACAGTCACGATCATTTGGAAACCTTCCTGGGATTTTTAGAAGTCAAGATGGCAGATCGGAGGATTTTTGAGGCAGGAGAATTCCTGATCGTAGGAGAGGGTGCGACTGTGTTTACCATTCGTTCTGAAAAGCATACTTTAAAAGTATTGATTATGAGAATAGAAGTGCGTCAAATAGATTTAGTAAATGTAGTGATAATGGGTTTCAGAACAATACAGAGCATCAACCCAACATGTTGAGCAGTCTCTAGACAGCTGCCTCCACATTGCCTCCAGTGGCCTTCAAAGCTTAAAGGTTAGCATTTTCGTTGGTGAAACCCATACCTTGCAACTGCTGCAGTTGACTGGCATAGAGAGTCTTGTAATCCACGTTGGCACCTGTTGCTCCAGTGGCACCTCCCATGCCACCCATACCTCCGAAACCGCCCATTCCTCCAAGGCCTCCCATTCCTCCCATGCCTCCCATTTGCCCCATAGCTTGCTGCATCATAGCAGGATCTGAATCGACGAATATTTACTCATGTTGCGGAGCATTTCCTTCATCATTTGGGGATTGCTGATCATAGCCTTAACTTGAGGGTTGCTATCGGCCATCTGCTTAAGCATAGGGTTCGAATTGACCATCTGCTCCATCATCTCGGGGGTCACCATGTCCATCATGTTGGCCATCATCTGGGGATCCATACCTCCAAGACCTCCTGCACCACCCATTCCTCCTCCTCCCATACCTCCCAGTCCACCCAGTCCTCCCATTCCGCCAAAGCCTCCCATTCCACCGAAGCCTCCCATGCCTCCAAGGCCGGCACCTGACTGGTCACCGGTTGCTCCTGTGTTACTCTGGGTGGGGTTGCTAGTAGTATTGGTGGAAGATGGGACACTTGTGGATGCTGGCTTGGCTCCTTCAGGCTGTTTTATAACGGCGTGGAAGGTTTATCCGTCAGAGAGTTTGAGGGTTTCGAGAGGAGTTTAGTCCTTGAGGATTTTACCTGAGTCTAGGTGGTGATACCTTTGTGGATGAGTTTGATATTTGGGACGGTAGAGTTGGCGTGGTTGGCGACTTACTGCTTGAGCTGCTCGACGGTCTTGACGGTGGAGAGGTTGATGTCGAGGGTGAAGGGCTATTATTTGGAGGGAGTCTTGAAGTTGAGTTTGACCATTTAAAAAAATATTAAATTGTTGACTCACTCATTGTAGTTCAATCCAACTATCTTATAAACTGATCAGGCACTATCAGAAATATCCATCAACCCACCCTCAAACATCCTCAATCTTCTGCTACAAGGAAAATCCCGGTGGTGAGTCACTATCACGTAGCTTTGACTTTCGTTCGATATCACCTCCTGGGGCTCATCGTAAAGAATCACTCCCTTTCTGCCTTGTAAATAGGCCCTCAGGTTGTTCACCACTATCTTTTGCTAATAGGTCAGCTATGACATGGCCTGCTACCCCCTCAACCCCCACTTATCCAGCTGCTGCCTAATTTCCTACTCTGGGAAGGTCATTTAGTATGGATTGAGATTTTATTAGACAGTGGGGGCATCAGGAAGAACAAGAGGGTGCTGAGGGCTGAAGGCAACGAAGACAGAAGATTCGATGTTACTGAAAATGTCGGGGTAGGTTGAAGTTAACAATTTGTAGAGAGTTGTTTTTCCGACTCCAGATTTTCCACGTATTATGATCTTATCTCCCTTTCGAATCTCAAAGTGAAGGTTATCAAATATTTTGACTTTGGAATTGTTTTGGTAAGCAAAATTCAGAGATTTGAGCTGCAGCAGTGTGTCTCCTTGTGATATGTGATTTTTACTGTGTTTGATCTTCTCGATTATTTTTTAAGAAGATGTTATTCTCTATCTAATGGAAGAACTTTCTTCTATAAAAGGTTTAGCTCTTTCGATGCTTACTGCCTGCCCTTTGATCTACCAAATACTCATGGTGAAAAAGAGAAGATAGTTTGAAAGCTGGGTTGTGTATTGGATCAGCAAAGCCAGACCGCTAGAGGTTTTTCTATCTGCAGATGCCAACTCAGATTATTTATCTAATAAATTGACGAAAGAATACAGGAGGACTGCTACTGTGAGGAACCCCACCATGACTGTTTTGTACTTAAAATTGACATAATTTTTGAATTTTTAGTTGAGCCAGTCCAGAGCATACAGCTCTTCTTGCTGTTGGGCAAAAGCAGTCATAAAGGAGTCCAGCTTTCGGTGAATTAACACATATTTTTTTCCCTCCTCGATTTCCGACATTATGTGGTAGATGTCAACAT
>Ga0100380_10001508_pt1 | contig 25355 bp, 27 predicted proteins | sample CryGeymeta201504_FD_80417 | JGI IMG/M metagenome (GOLD analysis project Ga0100380, IMG submission 80417) | Groundwater microbial communities from Crystal Geyser aquifers in Utah, USA - Crystal Geyser metaG 2015-04 | ecosystem: Environmental > Aquatic > Deep subsurface > Groundwater | place... | reverse complement strand
CATCAACGGGTTCTACAACACCCGCAGGCGCCACTCATATCTGGGCGGCATCAGCCCGCTCGCATTCGAGGCCAAGGTGGCATAAAGAGATCGGTGACCGGCGCAAAACCGTTACAAGTCCAGTCATGTGTGGTCGCCATGGCTGGCTCCTTCACTAGGCTGAAATCAATAAAGGCGGGATGAGAGAAACCGGATCGACCGACTGGAGCCATCGATGGGGATAGTCGCAACCATCATCCGGCCGGCACGATCCACTCGGAATTTGGTGCCGTGCTCGGCTCCATCAGTCCGTTCATCGCTTCCGCGCTCACATCCAGTTCGAGCCCCAGCCCATGTACAAGAACCGCTCGGGCACAGTCGTCCCGCGAAGTGCAGGCTTCGATCGGAGGTCTTCCCCGGAAAAGCCTGCGCGGAGTAAGCAGCCACGCCATGGGATCGGTCCGGATGCCCTCTCGCTGGAACCGAGCGCCGACCTCGGTGGCGACCAAGGTTATGCGGACGATCTCGCGCCGGGTGAGAATGACAGCTTCGTCATCCACACCGTCCTCGAGCGGGTCCAGCATCCAACGGCTCGGCTCTCCGGTACGGGGGAGTGAATCTTCTCGTTCCGTTCCAGACTGTCTCATCTGACCTACCTCGTCACTCAATTCCAGCAGTCTCATCCGCCTGGACAGAGGAGTACATAGCAGAATACTTCAATAATTCAAGAGTAATGAAGTAATGAAGTTTTGGTCGCTGTGGGGCGCCTCGAACGGTAGGCCCAACCGAGGGTGCCCGTTACCGGCCCGGGGGCACCGAACGGCGAAACAGTCCTCACTCCAGCTAAAGTTCGGGTGAGCCAGATCACGAGATCAGGGGCTCGACGAACGACAGATCGGCGTGACCCGAAGCCGGCTTTTCCACAAGCTTCATTGCTTCAAGTATATTGGATAGTTGAAGTTAGATCTGGGTGCTGGTAGCAGGAAAATATGAAGATCGAATACACCAAAGTTCTCAACGCTATCTCTCAGCCCAATCGACTTGCGCTTTTCGAGGCCATTGCGGGTTCCGAAAAAGGGTTGACGACCACCCAGGCCGCAAAGGCCGCGGGAACCCTGCTCAATACTGCGGCCGTCAACCTCTCTGTTCTCGAGGCGGCGGGTCTCATCACCTCGGTGAAGTCAGGGCGCTCGGTCACGCACACGGCGAAGGTAGAGACTGTTCAAAAGCTGGCGCACTATCTCCTGAAGATCGGCGAATAGACCAACAGCCGGAATTCTCGATCAGTTTTGCTTAACCGACCGCCTGCGGATCGAAGCCGGTGTCGCAAACCCGTTACATACTGCCAGCCGCACCTCGCTAGGGTTCAAACCCAATCAGGCTCTTGAAAATCGGCGCGCACATTGATTCAGGGAATTTCCGCTGAGGTAGGAGGCCCTTTCGATGTCGCGTTCGTTGTTCTGGCTGTCGGATGAAGCATGGGGCGCAATCGAAACCCCACCTGCCGAAGAACCAGCCCGGAGCGCGGCGGGTCGATGATCGCAGGGTGATCTCCGGTATCATTCACATGCTCAAGTGCGGTGGCCGCTGGGCGGATTGCCCGCCCGAATACGGCCCTTCGACGACGGTCTATAATCGCTGGAACCGGTGGAGCCGCCGGGGCATCTGGACGCGCATCCTGGCGGCGCTGACGGAAGAAGGCTGGATCGCGGAAACCGGCCAGATCGATAGCAGCTACATCAAGGCCCACCGCTCTGCGGGTGGCGCAAAAGGGGGGCGCGGGCCAATGCCATTGGCATCTCGCGTGGCGGCAGGACAACGAAGATCCACGCACTTGTCGATGTTCTCGGACGACCACTCCGCCTCGTCCTGACACCCGGCAACACGTCGGATGTGAAAGGGGCCGACCTGCTAATCGGCGAGACCATCGGCATGAAGCGGGTGATCGCCGACCGTGGCTACGATGCCAACCGCATCAGGGCTGCCTTGCGCGAGCAGGGCACGACCCCGGTGATCCCCGGCCGTCGCAATCGGAAGCGTTCGATCCAGTATGACGAACGCCGCTACAAGGATCGCTGGAGGGTCGAGGCCATGTTCTGCCGCCTCAAGGACTTCCGCCGCGTCGCCACCCGTTACGACAAGCTCGCCCGAAACTTCCTGTCAGCCGTAAGCCTCGCAGCAGCGGTCGCCTTCTGGCTGTGATTGAGTCTCGACCCTAGTAGGAAATGCGGGCAAGCTTCGGACGTGCCGCTCGGAGAGTGGTGCCGGGATGTGGTCGCGGCGTCTGGCTGCGAGTGAGTAGAGGCTTCTGACAGAAACACGTGCCAGTATCACGCGCTCGACGCGCTAGTCTGCGCAATGCCTCTATTCGGCCAGACCGCGAAGGATGCACCAGCTGAATGCCAGTGTCGCGCCACCCGGGCTGATATGGATATCGCGCCGTGACCGTCTGCACTCGTACGCAGGTGTCGGGGAGGGCATTTCGAATGGCTATGACGCCATTGATGCACCTATAGGGCGAGACGTTTGAACTACATCGCCATGCGAGCGCGTGTCCGAATGATCCAGCATATTGCATCTGTGCGAATTGTCACCGCCGACAGCAGGGCACATAAGCCCCCAACATATTAGGGGCTGCGGACGGCACCAAGGCCCTTGCGCAGTGTTAATGTATACGTTAACAGGAGTCGGGATGGCGGGGTCTGAAACGGAAGATGACGAACTGGCGAAACAGGGCGGCACCGTTCTGGTCGAAGGCGACGAGGGCCGTGTTGGGATAACCGCGAAGGCGCTCAAGGAGTGGAACAAGCTGGACGCGACGAGACGCGGCCGCCTCAAACGGACAATGAAGGAGTGGTGTGCGGGGCGCCGGCTGCATCGCGAAGTCTATAAGTCCGGTGGGAAATACGGAAAGACGAAAGGCGGCAGGACGATAGCCGTCTTCAAGGCACGGCAGGTCCGGTTCTACGGCTTCGAAGAGCACATGGACGGAATGCGAACGTTCGTCATCGTCGATGCCGACCTGGCCAAGAAGCAGGACGACGCCAACCCGGATACGATTGCAAGGCTGAAGGATCGTGCAGATGCCTTCGGAAAGGAAAAATAGATGAGTATCGACAGCAACCAGTATCAGACCGTGGACGAGGCCGAGATCGAAGCCATCGAAGGCTTCATGGTCGATGTTCAGGTCTACCTGAACGAAATCATGGACGCCAAGAAGATCAGCCGCGCTGAACTCGCGCGTCGTATGGGCGTCAGCCGGGCTCGGGTGAGCCAGATGTTCTCCGATGATTCGAACCTGACGGTCCGGCAGCTTGCCCGTGCCGCCTATCATCTCGGAGAGGAACCTCGCGTGGAATCGGATACGACACGGACTTTGCGTGATGCTCGAAAGGTCGACCGTAACAAGGCCGCAGTCAAAGCGGCATCGAACGTCCACTCATTGTGGACGGACGTCAGCGCCGACAATCTGGTCGACACTGTCTGTGACGAGGACGATGGACGCATCGACGGTATCCTCGCCAGCGCGGGAAGTCGCCGATGACCGGAGCATCCATTCCGGCCGAAGTCCAGGCTGCCGCCGAGCGCGGAGGTTTCAGCGCGGCCGAATACAACACCGTCGCGATGAACGCCCAGTTGGACACCATCAAACTCGTCAACCTGGCACTCGAAACGAACGCTGAAACGGAGCACAGCGAGGACGACCGTGAACTCGCGTTCGGTCGCAAGCTCGTGTCGTGCCGCTTTGATGAGCCGAACCACGCCGCGGCGGCCATCTTTCAATTCAGCGTCAGCGTGCGACGCGACGGGGATAACGAGTTCAAGTGCGTCGCCGATTACGCCGTGATTTATAAGGTACCTGAGGCTTCGTCGTCCGAAGCGGCGACAGTCTTCTGTAAGCACGTTGGTTCGTTCGCCGTTTATCCTTACTTCCGCGCAGTCGCTGCGCAGATGGCGTGGAACGCAGGAGTACACTTGCCGCCCCTGCCATCGATCGCCGCTATGCCGGTCGTGCCAAAGCCGCCGACGAAAACCGCTCAGCCGAAGGCAGCCGCCAAGAAGCAGGGCAAGCAGAAAAAGGGTCAGGCGACCCGGTAGACGCTTCAGCCGAGTCGAGCAGGCAGGTCCCATTCAACCGCCGTTGCACAGCTCGCCCACGATATCCGCCCTTACACAGAAAATTCCGCGAGGCAGCATTGACCGGTTCTCATCCCGCAGCACTCACCCGCCGACGCCGAAGTGACGGAATTCTGTATCAGAGGCGTCCGGAAATCGAGGCGGCCCTTGTTTCGCTTCTCGATAAGACTCAGGACGAGATCGCTGCTGCTTTGCAGATCCGTGACAGCATGTCGCCGAATTACATCGCGTCGGAATGCATCGTGCACCTCATCCGTCGGACACGACATGACAACCATCCTGCCCACTTCGAACGGCTCTTCAAAGAGCTGATGCGCCGGATTCAGGCCACTCTGCCGCGCTTCACGGGTGAAAGGCTCGACAGCTTGGAGAACGCACATGCCGCAGAAGCGCGCGATCGGATCCAGCACGCGATCATCGAGAAGATCCTGCAGGACAGGCAAGAGCCCGGTCCCGGGCTCGACTATTTCGAGGTGATGTTCAATGATGCCGTGGCATCGTTGCGCATCACCGCCACTGCAAGGGCTAGGACCGCAATCGCCAGGCAAAGACCATTGGAGACCGATGGTGAATCCAATGAGCCTTCCAGCGAGGTCGAGCGCGCGCTTGCGGAGTTCGATGTGAAGGATGAACTGCTTTCCGACGATCCGATTTACCGGAATCGCGTATATATGGCGATTGAGGGCCTACCCGAAAAACAACGTCAGGTGATTGCGCTCATGCTTAAAGATTTCCCGTTGGACTCCGAGATCCCGGGTGTCGTGTCCATCAAGTCGATACTTGGCGTCAAGAGCGAGAAGACGGTGCGCAACCGTCGCGACGCCGCCTTCGAAGCGATCCGCAAGGCGCTTAAGATTGGAAACGGAGATGACTGATCCAGATCGTGACGCATATGCCGAAGATGTCCTGTTCGAGTTCGCTTCAGAACCATCGCATGACCGTGCGACGCTCGAACGCTACCTAAGGGAACATCCGACCCTCGCTGCCGAACTACTGGATATGTCCCTTGAACTCGAGGTTCAGCCGGAACGCGAGGTCGCCAGTGCACCGATAGACGAAGCCTGGGTCGCCGCGTCATGGGATCTTTTCATCGCCAAGACTCCCAAGGCAGCCGCCATAGACCCTTTCGCCCGACTCACCTCGCCCGAAACCATTGCCCTGCGTAGGCAACTCAATGTTCCGAGCGCGGTAATCCAGGGTTTCAGGTTACGGATGGTCGATGTCACATCAGTGCCGAACCGCTTTATTCAAGAAATGGCCGAGAGTATCCGCACATCTGTCGAGCAACTAAAAGAATTCCTCGCGGGGCCCCCGCGGTTAGACCCTCAAGTAAGCTACAAATCAGACCGAGCACCGGTCGTAGAGACGGAAAAGATATCCTTCGAAAGATTATTGCGGGAATCGCGCGTCGACGACGACCGCATTCGTGATTTGCTTTCCGGAAGCGAATGACCGTTGGACGCCATTGAACTGGCAAGGCAGCGCGCCGCGGCGCTTCACGACGCCGCCGTAGCGGGAGGCGCCGACCCCTGGAACCCCTACGCCTTGGTGTATGCCGTCGCGGGTGCCCAAGACCTCGAAATCGAACGGGTTGCACCGGGAAGCGCGACGCTGAACGGTGGTCGGGCCCAGTTCGCTCCTCTTGATCGCGCGATCCGTCACGAGGATGATGGGAGCCGATTCGAGCAGGCTTTCCTCGTTGCGCACGAGATCGGGCATGCCTGCCTTGGAGACGAACGGACGGATCACGTCACCACCGAAATAGATCCGGGACGTGCGGCCGAAGCGGCACCCGTTGGGGAAGACCGGGTTGCGGACTACAGCCGCCGGCAACGGCGGGAAGTGCAGATGGACCTGTTCGGTCGAGAGCTTATCCTCCCCCGTTCAACGGCGCGACGCCTCCATCTAACAGGCATGTCGGCCACGGCCATCGCCGAACGCCTCGAAGCACCGTTCGATGTGGTCGCGCAGCAGCTGCTCGACGCTCTGCTGCTACCGCAGCTCGAACCTGACACCTCGTTTGCAAATGAACCGCCGACCCATCCGCTGAACGAGGAGCAGGCTGCGGCTGCATCCCATCGGGGTGCCCCCTTCATCCTCGAGGCCGGCCCTGGAACCGGAAAGACACAGACCCTCGTCGGCCGGGTGGTGTCCTTGATCGACAGCGGCGTCGACCCTCGTGAAATCCTGGTTCTGACGTTCTCCAACAAGGCGGCCGGTGAAATGTCCGATCGCATTGCGACCGTGCGCCCCGAAGCGGCGGCAGCGATGTGGATCGGCACGTTCCATGCCTTCGGCCTCGACTTCGTGAAGACCCACCACGCAGCGCTCGGCTTCGAACGGGAGCCGCGGCTAATGGACAGGAGCGAGGCCATCTCGCTCCTCGAGGAGGAATACCTCTCGTTGAGGCTGGTCCACCACGAAGATCTCTGGAACCCGGCAAGACCCTTGCGCGAGATGCTGCAAGCTATCTCGCGGGCGAAGGACGAGGTGGCGGATCATAGGCGCTATGCTGCGCTTGCCCAAGCCATGATCGACGCGGCCAAAGATGAGAAGGCGCTCGAGGCTGCGGAACGCTGTGCCGAAGTCGCACTTGTCTACGAACGCTACGAAGAGGTGAAGAGCAGCGAAGGAGCAATCGATTATGGCGACCTTGTCTCATTGCCGGTCACACTCCTCGAAGGCCATCCGGACATTGCCGCACGACAGCGCGCCCGGTTCAAGCATGTGCTGGTCGATGAGTACCAGGATGTGAATCGAAGCAGCGTGAGGCTGCTAAAGTGCATAACCGAAGAAGGGCGCGGGCTCTGGGTGGTGGGTGACGCGCGTCAGGCCATCTACCGCTTCAGGGGTGCATCGTCGCTCAACATGGCGCGCTTCAAGACCCACGATTTCCCGACCGCCGCCAGTGGTCGCCTCCGCGTAAACTACAGGTCCACACCCGAAATCGTCGGCGCCTTCTCCACCTTCGGTGCTACAATGACGGCCGGCGGGGCGACCGCCGATCTCGCGGCCCACCGCAATTCGTCAGGTTCACCGCCTGAGCACGTAGCCTTCGGCAATGGCGATGACGAGGCAGATGCGCTCGCGAACGAGATTCATGCCTGCGAACCGCACGCCGGGTATCGCGGACAGGCAGTATTGTGCGCCGGCAATGAGCGGCTGGGCCGACTGGGCCAAGAGCTCGAAAGGCGAGGGGTGCCGGTTCTCTACCTGGGCAACCTGTTCGAGCGCGCGGAAGTCAAAGATCTCCTGACACTGCTCACGCTCCTCGTCGATCGTCGCGCTGCAGGGCTGGTCCGCCGACCTACCTTAGACGGACTAGCTATGGGACTTGAACTCCCGGACGCGGTGACCGTCCTCGCCGACCTGCGGCTCCGCGACGCAAAAGCTCTCGCCTGGCGGGACGAGGAAGCGCCAGGCGCGGTCACGAGCGGCGGACGCGAGGCGCTGCGGCGACTGTCTGCGCTGTTGGCCGGGTTCAAGCAGGACGACGCGCCTTGGCAAGTTTTGGCGCGCATCATCCTCGACCGCAGCTCAGTCGCTGCATCTCTGGCGACAGCTACCGATGTGCCCACTCGCGCCCAAGGCATCGCAGTCTGGCAACTGATGAACTTCCTGCGGGCCACCCCGCGCGGCAAGGGCACTCCGATCCAGCGCACACTCGACGCGATCAGACGGCTGATCCAGCTAGCAGACGAGCGCGATCTGCGGCAGCTTCCCCTCGCAGCCCAGGGGATCGACGGCGTCCGATTGATGACGATCCATGGCAGCAAGGGTCTCGAGTTCCCCGTCGTGCACTTGATGGGACAGAACAAGGGCACGATGCCCGCAGCCAATCGCCGTCCGGTTTGCCCGGTCCCGGACGGGATCATCGAAGGCGCGGGCGGCGGCACACTCGCCGCGATTTCAGCCGACCATGTGCAGGAGCAAGAATGTCTCTTCTACGTCGCGGCATCTCGAGCCCGTGACCGCCTCATGCTGTTCTCGGCGACACGCGACAGTGCAGGGAGGCGGCGGAATCCGTCCGACTTCATCGCTCGGATGGGCCGCGTGCCGAGCCGGACCGCCACACCACAGGCGATGGGACCTCGGGACCCTGATCTCCAGCCACTACCGGTAAATTTTGTTCCTCCGATCGAGTTGTCGACCGTGCAACTCCAACTCTACGACCGGTGCCCCCGCCGTTTCCTCTATTCCCACGTCCTCGGGGCCGGCGGCCTGCGAACACCGACTACCCTGTCGAGGATGCACGAAGTGATCCAACAGGTCGTGAACGACATCGCCGACCTCCAGCCTGAGAGCGTCACGGCCGCCACCGCTCGTGAAATGCTCAATACACGCTGGCGGGAGGGCCCGTTGGTAGACGCCCCCTACGACCAATACCTCGCCGTGGCGCAACGCATCATCGATAAATTCATCGAAACCCGCACTGACGCCGAGCGGTTCGAGGTTGGGCAGTTCATCGCAAACGTCGGCAATGGACGCATCAATGCCATCCCTACTGAGCTGCTCTCACGTGCCGGTGGCAGCAGCGTCGCACGCATCGTGCGCACCGGCCATGCCGCGAAAACCTCCGGAAAGCATGCGGCGGACGCGGCGTTTGCGATGGCGATCCGGTCGACGCTGCCGGACTGCGGCGTTGAAATGATACATCTCGCCGATGACGATCCTGTCCGCACCATCAGCTTCAGCGAGAAAGAGTCGATCAAGCACCTCGCAACGGTCGACGACGCAATCAATGCCATCGGATCCGGCCGCTTCGTCCCACACCGGTCGGAACGGACCTGTCCGAGCTGCCCGATGCTCTTCATCTGCGGTCCGGTCGCTGAAGGCGAGCTGGAAAAATAGTTCGCCACGGAATTACCGGTACCGCCCCGTTGGCTGGATTAACCTTTCGAGGCGCCGCGATCCTGCGGCTTTACGAAAGGCCCTCCAGAAATGCAAAACGACAACGACATCGACGACGTGAAGGAAGCGGTTCGCCAGGACCGCCCCTTGCGTCCGCACAACCGCTACCGCGTCCAGTTCGCCCTGAATGGCGTCGGCTACGAGCCGCTCATCCTCGACGACCCCGTTCCGCTCGGGCGCCAGATCCTCAAGGCAGCGGGTGCGACGCCGATCGACAATCATTCGCTCTTCCTCATCACCGATGAAGGGGATTTCGAGGACGTTCGTCCCGATGAGAAGATCGACTTGCGCGATCGTCAGGCCCACAGCTTCATCGCGTTCAGCGGCGACCCGCTTTATCGCGTGAAGCTCGGCGATGCCGCGATCGTCTGGGGGCTCCCCAATATCTCGGAGGAGGTGCTCCGCACCCTTGCGGGTATCGATGAGGCCGAAGCGGTCTTCCTCGAAGTGCAAGGCGGCACCGATCACCAGATCGAGAAGGGCGAAAACGTGGACCTCACGCAGCCCGGTGTGGAGGCCTTCATTACCGCGCCCCGGAGGAAGTCGTTCCATTACTTCGTGGACGATGTCCGCTACGAGACCGAGGAGCGCATGCTTACCGGCGCCCAGATCAAGGCGAAGGTGAACAACTGGGATCCGAGTCACGACCTCTCGCTGGAAGGCCAGGGTGACCAGCCGGACCGCACGATCGACGACGACGAGAGCGTGGACCTCAGTCCGAAGCATGGCATTCGTCGCTTCTCCTCGGTACCCAAGGCGGACTTCGGTTAATGTCTGGCGCGATCGCCATGCAGCTGGCTCAGTTGCAGCAGCGGTTCACGAAGGCGCACGTCCAGCACCTGCCGAGTGGCATGCAACTCGTCACCGTGCCGGACGTGCTCCTGCCGACCGGCTGGAACAAGCCCTCCACCACGATCCGCTTCGTCATCCCGGCCGGCTATCCCTATGCGCCGCCGGACTGCTTCTGGGTAGACGCCGATATCCTTCTCGCCACCGGCGCACTGCCACAGAATAGTGGGCCCAATCCGATCCCCGAGATCAATGCGCCCGCGCTCTGGTTCTCGTGGCACCTGAAGAATGTCTGGGACCCCAACCGGGATACCCTTTCGACCTGGATGAGCGTCATTCTGCGGCGCATGGAGGAAATCCGATGAGCGGCCTGCGCTTCACTCAACCCGTTTACCGTCACTTCGCCGCTGCGCTTCTCGCTGCCGATGGTGTCGAGAGCTGCGGCATCGCCTTCGCGCACTACGACGACAAGGCGAACAGCTGGGTCGTCGCGACCGCCGAGCCCGTGCCCGAACACGCCTATGCCAGCAGGGGTCCCTTCGCCGCCACCTTGACGAGCGGTTTTCTCGTGGAGGTCGCTAACCGCAGCCGCGCCAGCGGCATGGCCGCCATCATCGTTCACACCCATCCGTTCGACCAACAGACCCCTGCATTCTCCATGATCGACGATCGAGGGGAAGCCGCCTTCGGTCCCTACCTAGCGCGACGGGGCGCCGCGGTGCCGCATCTCGCAATGGTCATCGGCCCTAACGCTTGCCGCGCTCGACGCCTCGACGACGGAAGCTCGGTGGACGTCTGGGAAGTCGGCGAGAAGCTGATCCTGCATTCCCCTATCGAGGGCGCGGCATCGGAGCTGCGCGACGATCGCCAGATCCGCGCATTCGGCAAGCCCGGACAGCGTATTATCAAGAATCTTCACTTCGGGGTGATCGGAGCCGGCGGCACAGGCTCGGTGACGAGCCAGCAGCTCGCCCACCTCGGTGCGACGCATGTCACTCTGATCGATCCTGATGCGATCGAGGACACCAATCTTAATCGCCTCGTGGGTGCCGTGCCGTCCGATGTCGGGTCGGCGAAGGTCGAGGTCGTTAAACGGATGATGCAGGCGATCAACCCCGGGATGAGGGTGAACGCAATCCGCGGTGACGTGGTCGATGAGGAGATCGCGGTCGAGCTGTCCTCGTTCGACTTCATCTTCATCTGCACGGACTCCCACGCAAGCCGCGCCGTAGTGAATCAGGCTGCCTATCAGCACCTCGTCCCTACGATCGACATGGGCGTGAGGATCACTGTCGCTCAGAACGCCATCACGCACATCACGGGGCGCGTTCAGATGTTGTCGCCTGGCCTGGCATGCCTGACTTGCACCCGCGCGCTCAAAGGTGAGCAGATCCTGCGCGAAATGATGACCGAAGAGCAGCGTCTGGCCGATCCCTATGTCGATGGTGTCAACGAGCCCCAACCGGCGGTGATCTCGCTCAATTCCACCGTCGCTTCGCTGGCGGTCACTATGATGCTTGGCGTAGTCACCCGGGTTCCGGCGATGCCTCGCCATCAACATTATGACGGGATCAAGGGTCAGGTGCGGGTGAAGGAGGAAAAGGTGCGCGACGGTTGCATCAGCTGCTCCGGCGAAGGTGCGCTGGCAAAGGGATGCAGCTGGGAGCTTCCCGTGAGACGCCGGCGAGCACCGAGGAAAGCCGCATGATCGCGCCGGCGCGCCATCTCCGGCTTTTGGGAAAGGCCGAGCACCGCGGCGAAGCAGAGGGGCTCATTGCCGGTCTCGGTGAAGCCGTGATCGTCGAACGCGGACGCCCCCGCTCCATAGTGATGCGATGCCCCGACGGGTGCGGTCAGGTCCTAGTCGTCAACCTCGACGGACGCGCGGGCAAGGCGTGGGAACTCGACCTTCGCAAGGAAGGACCGACCCTTTATCCCTCGGTATGGCGCGAAGGTGGCTGCGGCAGCCACTTCCTAGTTTGGCGCGGTCGAATCCTATGGTGCGACCGTTTCATGGAAGGAAATTCCGAACCGGAGCCGGACCCCCAACTCGAAATGCGGGTCCACGCCAAACTCGATCCTACGATCTCCCGTTCTGCGTTCGACCTCGCCGCAGAACTCGACGAACTCGTCTGGGATGTCGATCGCGCCTTGAAGGCGTTGGCGCGCAAGGGCTTCGCGGTGGACTTCAAGGGGGCTTCCGGCTGGACCTATCGAGCCAAGCTGTGAACGAAGCGATAGCAATCGTTGCTCCGCCGCCGTGCATTGCCCGTCTCCAGGGGAATGGGCGGCGGAGCGTCGGGGTTGATCAAGAATGGCGTGTCGGCCAACCCCTGATTATGCGCGCGCCGAGGGCAAATACCCAAACCTTATGAATTGTTTCTTCGGGATACAGTTTTAATTCTGAAGAGGCGGGTGCGTTTCATCTTACCCGGAGTGTTCGAGTACAGTTGGTGAGGTCCGCGCGTGCAGACGCCAGTTATTGACCAGAACTTATCCGACAGCTGCCAACCAAGGTGGTCTTGATCTGCGCCTTACGCATGTTGGAGGCGAGGACCCATGTGGTCTTGATCGCCATCTCGCCATTGCCATCCAGCGGGATCGAAGAGAGACCCTTGGCGCCCGAAATAAACAGCCTGACAGCAATCAGGATCGTCACGAAGTCCTTCTTGCGGCCGTGGAGCAGGGTCCCGCTGGTGACGAAGAACTTCTTCCTGCACGGATGACTCTTGCACCGGAACTGGCGCTTGTCCCCGGGTCGGGGGATGATCGCCCAGCGTCCATGCTCCTGAATCGCACTCGGGGCACTTCGGCACCCCATCCACCCATCGAGCATGCAGGAGGATTTCGTAGGCCTCCACTTCGCTCAGGCGTGCAATCTTCGCGATCGGGAGATCGCGGTAGCGTGCTGGGAGAAGGGAGTGTTGGGCCAAATATAACGGAACGAGGATATTTGCATCATCATATATGGTGTTGTCGTTCCATTATCGAGTCTAAACGTCATCAGATTCGATGTTCTGGAAAATGGAAAATGATGACGTCCACTTGGCATTTGTGCTCATCCAATCCTACAAGACAGCTTGCACGGAAAGGATCAACGCGATGCCCATCGAAGAGAAAGCCTGGGAAGAGATGGTCAAGAACATACTGCGCGCCGAGATGATGCGCCGAGGGGTATCCTATGCCGGTCTCGCCGATCGGCTCGGCGAATACGGGATCGAGGACAACGAGCTCAACCTGCGCAACAAGGTGAGCCGCGGTCGCTTCACAGCCGTCTTCTTCATGCAGTGCATGCAGGCCCTGGGCGTCGACATCCTGCAGATACCCCATGTAGTCGAGGAAGCCGCCAAGAAGGGTGGCGCACAGAAGCTGGCCAAAGGCCGCACCGGGTCGGAGTCCTGACCATGGCCCAAGCACCACGCGAAAATAATCAAGGAAACCGAATGCCGAACGCAGGAGCCGCCGAGCGCGCAGAACTTCACCGCACGATCTGGCGTATCGCCAACGAACTGCGCGGAAGCATCGATGGCTGGGACTTCAAGTCCTACGTCCTTGGCATGCTCTTCTACCGGTTCATCTCGGAGAACCTGACGCGCTACCTCAACGAACAGGAGCGGCTCGCCGGCAACCCCGAGTTCGACTACGCCGCGCTCAGCGACGAGGACGCCGAATTCGGCCGAGAAGAGACCGTGCGCGAGAAGGGCTTCTACATCCTGCCTTCACAGCTGTTCCAGAACGTCAGGGCCGTCGCGCGCCAGGACGAGAACCTAAACGAAACCCTCTCGTCCGTATTCGCCGCCATCGAGGGTTCTGCCAACGGCGCCGAGAGCGAGAACGACATCAAGGGGCTGTTCGACGATCTCGACGTGAACAGCAGTAAGCTAGGCGCGACCGTCGCCAAACGGAACGAGAAGCTGGTCAAGCTCCTGAATGCGATCGGTGATCTTCCGCTGGCGAACGCCGCTTTCGCCGATCATAGCATCGATCTGTTCGGCGACGCTTACGAATACCTGATGCAGATGTATGCTTCGGGCGCCGGCAAGTCCGGCGGGGAGTTCTACACGCCGCAAGAGGTGTCCGAGCTGCTCGCGCGTATCGCCGTGGCGGGCAAGAAGGAAGTCAACAAGGTCTACGACCCGGCCTGTGGTTCGGGCTCATTGCTGCTTAGCTTCAACAAGGTGTTGGGCCAGGACAAGGTGAGGCAGGGGTTCTTCGGGCAGGAGGTCAATCTGACGACCTTCAATCTGTGCCGGATCAACATGTTCCTGCACGACGTGAACTACGAGAAGTTCGACATCGCACTGGGCGATACCCTGATCGATCCCGCACACTGGGATGATGAGCCGTTCGAGGCGATCGTCTCCAATCCGCCTTACTCGGTGAAATGGGAAGGCGATGCCAATCCGCTGCTCATCAACGATCCCCGGTTTGCACCGGCAGGCGTGCTCGCGCCCAAGGGTAAGGCCGACCTCGCATTCGTCATGCACATCCTGCACTGGCTGGCCGTGAATGGCACAGCGGCGATCGTCGAGTTTCCGGGCGTGCTCTATCGCGGCGGCGCCGAGCAGAAGATCCGCAAGTATCTCGTCGACAACAACTATGTCGACGCCATCATCCAGCTGCCGCCGGACCTGTTCTTCGGAACGCCGATCGCGACGTGCATCATCGTTCTGAAGAAGTCCAAGACGGACAATTCGACCCTGTTCATCGACGCCAGCGCGGAATTCACCCGACAGGGCAACAAGAACCGGCTCCTGCGGGAATTTCAGGACAAGGTCTACAATGCCTACGCTGCTCGCAAGAACGACGACCACTTCGCCAAGCTCGTCGAGAACAGCGCGATTGCGGAACACGGCTATAACATGTCGGTATCGGCGTGGGTCGAGCAGGAAGATACGCGCGAAGTCGTCAATATCGAAAAGCTCAATTCCGACATCGCTGGAATCGTCGGTCGCCAATCGGAACTGCGGTCGCAGATCGACGCGATCGTTGCAGAGCTTGAAGGAGAGGCGGCATGAACCAGCTGACCAGCCTCATCGCTGCGCACTGCCCGGGAGGAGTGGAGTTCAAACCGATCGGGGAGATTGGCGAACTGGTCCGTGGCAACGGAATGCCGAAATCGGATTTCTCAGAAACCGGAACGGGATGCATTCACTACGGACAGATCTACACCCACTATGGCACGTGGACGACCGAAACGATTTCGCGAGTGCCACATGAAAAGGCGGCCAAGCTCGCGAAAGTCGATCCCGGCGATCTAATCATAACCAATACCAGCGAGAACCTAGACGACGTCTGCAAGGCGGTTGCCTGGCTCGGCGATGAGCAGATCGTAACGGGCGGCCACGCAACCGTTCTGAAGCACGATCTGGATCCCAAGTATCTGTCCTATTATCTGCAGACGCCCCACTTCCATGCCGACAAGAAGCGTCATGCGACAGGCGCAAAGGTGATCGACGTGTCCGCGAAGAAGTTGGCACAGATCAGCATACCGGTGCCACCAATCGAGGTTCAGCAAGAAATTGCTGCCATCCTCGACCGGTTCACGCAACTGGAAGCAGACCTGAAGGCAGAGCTGGAAGCAGAGTTGGAAGCGCGTCGGACACAGTATAGATACTACCGCGACACGCTGCTCAGCTTCAGTGAGCAGACGGGTGGCGACGCACGCACGCACGCACGCACGCACGCACGCACGCACGCAACGAGGATACTGACCTTGGGTGAGCTTGGCAACTTCATCCGCGGGTCGGGTATCCAGAAATCGGACTTTACCGAGGCGGGGGTCGGCTGCATCCATTACGGCCAGATCCATACGCACTATGGAACTTGGGCTGATCGTGCGAAGAGCACCGTCAGCCCGGAGCTTGCCGTGAAGTCGCGTATGGCCAAGACGGGCGATCTGGTGATCGCCACGACAAGCGAAGACGACGAGGCAGTAGGCAAGGCCGTTGCATGGCTTGGCTCCGAGGATGTTGCCGTTAGCACCGATGCCTACATCTACCGGCACGAGTTGGACCCGAAATATGCCGCCTTCTACTTCCAGAGCGAGCAGTTCCAGTCCGAAAAGCGACGGCATGTCACAGGCGCGAAAGTTCGGCGCATTTCTGGCAAGGGAATGGCAGCCATTCGTATTCCCGTCCCACCTAAGGAAGAGCAGAGGCAGATCGCCGATCTGCTGGATAAGTTCGAGGCATTGGTGACCGACCTTTCAAGCGGGCTTCCTGCCGAGATCAACGCGCGCCGGAAGCAATACGCCTACTATCGCGATCAACTTATGGATTTCGAGAAAGCCGCATGACCGAAGGGCAGCATCCCGTTCAATTTCAACCCATCGCGCAATCCGCTGAGAGCACGGTGGTGGCTGAATTCGTGCCCGAGAAGAACGGGGTGCGCGATACCGGCTATCAGTCCGAAGACGCGCTCGAGAAGGCGTTGATCGAGCAGCTTCAGGCGCAAGCCTACGAGTACCTCCCGTTGACATCGGAAGAGGCGCTTGTAGCCAATCTTCGGGCCCAGCTGGAGAAGCTGAACAAGATCCAGTTCTCGGATGCCGAGTGGAAGCGCTTCTTCGAGACCTGCATTTCGAGCGCCAACGACGGGATCATCGAAAAGACCGCGCGGATCCAAGAAGACCACGTCCAGGTCCTCAAGCGGGACGATGGGACGAGCAAGAACGTTTACCTGCTCGACAAGGCCAACATCCACAACAACAGCCTGCAGGTGATCAACCAATACGAGATCGCCAACGCCGATGCCGCCCGGCCGCGAAGCAATCGATACGATGTCACGATCCTCGTCAACGGTCTGCCGATGGTGCATCTCGAGCTCAAGCGCCGCGGCGTGGACCTTCGCGAGGCCTTCAACCAGATCAATCGCTATCAGCGGGACAGCTTCTGGGCGGGATCCGGCCTTTTCCAGTATGTCCAGCTGTTCGTCATCAGCAACGGAACGCTGACGAAATACTACAGCAACACCGTTCGCGAAGGACATCTGGCCGAACAACGCGCCAAGCGTTCACGCCAGAAGACGTCCAACAGCTACGCCTTCACCAGTTGGTGGGCCGACGCGAAGAACCGGCCGATCACAAGCCTCACCGGCTTCACCAAGACCTTCTTCGCCAAGCACACGCTGCTCAACATCCTCACGCGCTACTGCGTGTTCGACGTCGACCGGAAACTACTGGTCATGCGGCCCTACCAGATCGTGGCGGCCGAACAGATCCTGCTTCGGATCGAAACCTCCACCAACTACAATCAGCTCGGGACCATCTCAGCCGGCGGCTACGTCTGGCACACCACAGGCAGCGGGAAAACGCTCACCAGCTTCAAGACCGCTCAGCTTGCACGCGATCTACCCGGAATCGACAAGGTGCTGTTCGTCGTCGACCGCAAGGACCTCGATTACCAGACGATGCGCGAATACGAGCGGTTCGAGAAGGGTGCGGCCAACTCCAACACGTCGACATCGGTGCTCCAGAAGCAGTTGGCCGATCCGGACGCGAAGATCATCGTCACGACCATCCAGAAGCTTTCCCGCTTCGTCGCGACCAATCGCAAGCACCCAATCTACGATGCCCACGTCGTCGTCATTTTCGACGAATGCCACCGTAGCCAGTTCGGCGATATGCACGCCGAGATCACGAAAACTTTCAAGCGCTATCATCTGTTCGGTTTCACCGGCACGCCGATCTTCGCGGATAACTCGGGCAGCGGCGGAAATCCGATGAGACGAACCACCGCGCAGGCATTTTGCGATCAGCTCCACACCTATACGATCGTCGATGCCATCAACGACAAGAACGTGCTGCCGTTCAGGATCGACTACATCAATACCATCAAGGCCAGCAGCGCGATCAAGGACAAGAAGGTGCCTGCGATCGACACCGAGAGGGCGCTTCTGGCGCCGGAGCGGATCGCCGGCGTAGTCGAATACATCCGCGAGCACTTCAACCAGAAGACCAGGCGCAGCGTCTCCTACCGCCATGATGGAAGGCGCCTGGCGGGGTTCAACTCCATCCTCGCCACGGCGTCCATCGAAGCCGCCAAGCGCTACTATGCCGAGTTCAAGCGACAGCAATCGTTCCTGCCACCCCCGCAGCGTCTCAAGATCGGCCTGATCTACAGCTACGCCGCCAACGAGGACGACGAGGACGGCCTGCTCAGCGAAGAGGAGTTCGAGACCAGCGACCTCGACAAGAGCTCTCGCGATTTCCTCGACGATGCGATCAAGGACTACAACGTCTTGTTCAGCACCAGCTTTGACACGTCCGCCGACAAGTTCCAGAACTACTACAAGGATCTGTCGCTGCGCCTGAAGAGCCGCCAAGTCGACATCGCCATCGTGGTCAACATGTTCCTCACGGGCTTCGATGCGACCACCTTGAACACGCTCTGGGTCGACAAGAATCTGCGCGCGCATGGTCTTATCCAGGCCTATTCGCGCACCAACCGCATCCTCAACTCGGTCAAGACCTACGGCAACATCGTCTCCTTCCGCGATCTCGAGCAGGAAACCAACGACGCGCTCGCCCTGTTCGGCAACAAGGACGCCAAGGGCATCGTGCTGCTCAGGCCATTCGCCGAATACTACGAGGATTACGAGGCAGCTGTTTCTAGGTTGCAGGACGAATTCCCGCTCGGCCAGATGATCGTAGGGGAAAAGGCGCAGAAGTCCTTCATCAAGCTGTTCGGATCAATCCTGCGACTGCGGAACATCCTCGTCGCGTTCGATGATTTCGCCGGCAAGGAAATCCTGACGCCTCGCGAATATCAGGACTATCTCAGCATCTACCTCGACCTCTATGCGGATTTCCGCAGTGCTTCCGAAGCCGACAAGGAGGCGATCAACGACGACGTCGTATTCGAGATCGAACTGGTCAAGCAGGTCGAGATCAACGTCGACTACATCCTGATGCTGGTCGAGAAGTATATCAACGCCAAGGGCGGCGCCGAGGACAAGGAAATCCTTGCAACGATCGACCGTGCCATCGATTCCAGCCCCTCCTTGCGCAACAAGAAGGACCTGATCGAGAGGTTCGTGGACTCGGTGTCCGCCGCTTCGGATGTCGATGTCCAATGGCGGGCATTCCTCGCCGCCCGGAAGGACGAAGAACTCGCCCAGCTGATCACCGAAGAAGGCCTGAAGGGCGACGAGACCAGGAAATTCATCGAGAACGCCTTCCGCGACGGCGTGCTGCCCGTGACGGGCATCGGAGTGACGAAGATCATGCCGCCGGTATCGCGTTTCGCGAAAGGGGGCGAGCATTCAACCCGAAAGCAGGGCGTGATCGAAAAGCTGACAGCGTTCTTCGATCGCTACCAGGGCATCCTATGACCGACGATAAAAGCCCCGATGACGATTCATCGCCGCATCCGGCTTCAGACCTGCGTTTCCCCGAACTCATCACGAGCAATCCCGATCTCCGCAATGCGCTCAAATGGTTTATCGAAGCCGGTGACCTGACAGCTCAACTGTCGAGGATGATGAGCGAGGCAAGGCTTCGACTGCCAACCATCGACTTCTCTCAGCTTCAGCTCGGCACATCAGCCCTATTCGAGGAGCTCGGGCGACGCTTCAGCAACACCGATCGCGCACAACGTCTCCTTGATGCAGGTTGGGTTCCTTACGCTGGAATGCCGATCGACGACCTGTCCGATGACGCAAGTCCCACAGACATTCGCGCTTTCATGGGGGCATTACTCGAGCAAGGATGGGACGACGTCCGGAATTGCCTAGTAGGCACCGTTGCTTCCTCGAATGTCGACGCAGAAGCGGCCGCAACTTTCAATGAAGCCCTGAACGCGTTCGAAGGCGGACATTATCGTTGCGTCGTCCGCGTCCTCTTCCCCGAGATAGAAAGGGTGGCCAGAGAAACTATTTACGGAGGCAGTCGCAAGGAATGGTCCTTCGACCGGGGAAGGGAAAAGGGATCGGGAAATACAGGCCTGGGCGCTCTTCGCGACGCTCTGATGCGACGTCTTCCAGCCGGACTGGCAACGCACGCCGACTTCGGCTTCGCCATCACACAGAAGATGGACAGCCATCTCTATCGTCATGTCGGGTCCTCGCCCGAAGACCTCGCAGCAATGCAAGCGGACCCCGTGCCCAACCGCCATGCAAGCCAGCATGGCTACATCACCTACAGCACCAGACAGAACGCATACAACGCGCTGTCTATGACGGCTTTCATGTTCGACGTAATCATGCGGGCACACAGGTATCTGGAGAAAAACGCCTCTCAATCCAAAAGCGTGGTCGATACCCCAGCGGACTGATTACCGACAAACGAGCGTGAAAGGCTGGACCCGACCGACGTGACTACAGGTGGATGAACCGCGCATCGGTCTTGGGATAGTTCTCTACTTGTTCTAAAACTCATGAATGTCCAAGCATATCACGGCCAATCAGATTTTAGGTGAAATCGGGGAGACCGCCGTAAAGGGACGTTTTCTCTCCCTTGGCTTCCAGTTCGATGGCCGTTCCAGACTCGAAGCCGGGGTCGATGGCATAGCGGAAGTCATGAATGCCGGGCAGCCGCTTGCCAAGATGATCGCGGTGCAAGTCAAGGCCACTGAATCGGCCCGCTACGCGTCGGAGACGGACAGCGGGTTCAGCTATCTCATCAGGCAGGCCGATCTGGACTATTGGCGCGGATCCAACCTGCCCGTGATCATTGTCCTCTACCGACGGTCGGACAACACCTTCTACTGGAAGGAGGTGCCGCGCCAGATAGATCAAGCTGAGCGACGCCTGCAGTTCGACAAGTCGACGGATGTCCTCGACGAAAGCTCAGTCAACAGGCTTGCCGGCCTGACAGTACCGAAAGCCGGCTTCGGATATTACGTCCCGCCATTGGGAGGTGGCGAAGAAGCGCTGGTCAACCTTCTCCCGGTCGACCTTCCGACCGAGATTTTCACAGCGACGACGCCCTATCACGGTCGACAGGCCGTCGCGGTCCTGTTCGATGAGACGGACGAGCCCCGCTTCGACTGGATCATCCAGGGCGGGGTCTTCTGGTCATTCAATGACCCGCGTGAGAACTGCTGCAGCGCGATAGTCGACCTCGACCAGGTCGAAGCCGTGGATACCGTGGACATCGCTTATCACGACGACGAAGATCAGACGCACGACTTCATCTATCTCCTAAGCAACACGCTGCGACACCAGACCCGCGCGGACCTGAATTGGAGCAAGGACCACAGGATCCTCTACTTCAAGGCGCTCGATGCCGATCGACCGCGCACATTCGCCTACGAGGCATCGAAGAAGAAGACCGAAGCGGATGTCGTGACCTTGGGTGTCGATAAGCAGACACAGCGGGTTTCATTCGTCCGACACCACGCGTTCAAGCCCCGTTTTGAGCGGATCGGGGACCAGTGGTTTCTGGTGGTAAGCCCGACTTACCAATTCACGACCAACGGTTTCACGCATCATCCACACCCGGCCGCGCTGATGGCCGGGAAAAAGCGACTGGACAAAAGTGCCACCCTGCGTGGACAGGTTATCATGTGGCACCGATACCTGACCGAAATCGACAGGAACGAGCAGCTCGACGCCAGCGGTCTCTTCGGAGCGGAGGGGGAAGCGGAAAATAGGCTGAAGTTCGGACCGCCACCGGTCATCCAACTCGAGACAAGGGTTCCCGAGGACGGTTGGGGCGGAGCCAGCAAGAAGGCCGAAGCCCAAGGGCAAGCTGAAGGGCTGTTCTCATGACGGCGTTCGAAACGAAGATCTTCGAGGAACCCGAGCTCGAGTTCGGAAACCGGCATCATCATCCGGACCCCCGCCTCGGCCTCTTCGAAGCCGGACCGCTTCAGCCATTCGTCGGCGAAGTCGTCAGGATCGGCGTCGTCGGCAGCGCGAAGACCGTAGAAGACACCCGCAAGTTCTTCGAGAGGGTCGCATGAGGGGTCGACGGCAAGTCGGAGAAGCACCCGAACCTTCACCCGCCTTTCCCTGGGCTCGGTAACCAAAGCCCATACCGAACCAAGTTCGACGTGGGTGAGGCAGCTACGGGAACGCTGTCGCAGTCGAAGATAGACAAGATCACCAAGGAGCCGAACCACCAGAAGGCCGTCGAGCTGGCGGTCGATGAGATCATCGCCGAGCTCGAGGGACTGCAGGACGGGGGTGATCGACCGGACGTCGCGATCGTCGCCCTGCCGGTCCGCCTGCTCGAGCGCGTGTGGAACGCCAAGGTGGATGCTGATGGCACCGTCGAAGAGGAAGACAGCGGCGGGACCGACGCGCCCAACTTCCGCGGAATGCTGAAGGCACGGGCCATGCATCTTGGATTCCCGATCCAAATCGTGTGGGAAGATGTCCTCGACGAGAATGCGAAGATCCCGCTCAAGGTGAAGCAGAGCAGCGCTCGGCATATCCAGGATCTCGCCGGCAGGAGCTGGAACTTGCTGACCACGCTCTACTACAAGGGCACCGGTCGCATACCGTGGCGCCGCATGCCTAAGGAAGGCGAATACACCGCCTGCTACATCGGCATCAGCTTCTATCGCGAGGTGGGCGGCCAGCAGCTCTTCACCAGTGCCGCGCAGATGTTCGACGAGCGAGGGCGCGGGTTCATTCTGAAAGGGAGACGGGCGTACACCGAAAGCCGTGGCCGGCACCCCTACATGAGCCAGGAGGACGCGCGCGCGATCATCGAGGACGTTCTTGCTGCCTACAAAGTGCACCACAAAACGTTGCCCGCCCGCGTCGTGGTGCTGAAAACGTCGAGGTTTAAGGACGAGGAGGCGGATGGCATCATCCAGGCTCTTGATGCCGTCGGCACCGAGATGCGGGATCTCGTCTGGATCCAGGAATCCTATTCGGTGAAGATACTGCGAGACGGCAGCTATCCGGTGCTACGCGGGACCTTCGTCGAACTGGGCCGAAACGGGCTCCTCTATACGACCGGAAGCATGCCCTATTACGGCACCTATCCCGGTATGTATGATCCGCGCCCTCTGCTGCTCGCGCCGCACCACAGTTGTGACAGCACGATCTCCCAGCTTGCCGAAGAGATCTTCTCGCTGACCAAGGTCAACTGGAACTCGACCCAGATGAATCAACGTCTGCCCATTCCCATCCAGGCCGCCCGAAAGGTCGGTGAGGTCCTTAAGTACATGCGCGACGGGCAAATCGAGAGCAGCGATTATCGACGTTACATCTGAGCTTACGAATTGGCGATAAGCTGCCCACCAGGGCTATGCTGCGACAGTCGTCGTTTGCGGAATGAACGGCGAAACGACCTTCAGAGCCTGATCGACATAGCGCGCCTTCTCTCCCACCGGCGCGACGTAGTGCATCGCATTTTCAGCCTCTTGCAGCCCCGCGCCCCGGGCGATCATCCAGGTGGCAAGGTATTGCGATGCGAGACAGCCGCCGGCGCTTGCGACATTGCCGTGCGCTACGAAGGGTTCATCAAGTATATCCACGCCGGCCTCGATCACCCATGGTTTCGTCGTCAGATCGGTGCATGCTGGCAGATTGCCGAGCAATCCCAGCTTCGCAAGCAACAGTGTCCCCGAACACTGTGCCCCGATAAGTTGGCGTGTTGGGTCAAGTTCGATCCGGGACAGCAGGCCAGGGTCGGCTGCGATTTCCCGGGTCCTAATCCCACTACCGATCAGGACGGCATCGGCCTGCGCGGCAAACTCCAGCGGCTTTTGGCGATGGACGGTGACACCGTTCATTGAGGTAACCTGGTCCGCCGGTGAGGTAATATAGGCGGACCAACCAGATGACTTCATCCGGTTGAGAATTGCTGCCGCAATGAAGGAATCAAGCTCGTTGAACCCTTCGAAGGTCAAAATTGCGATCTGCATGGCACCCCCGTGACTTTCTTCAATTTTACAACGCTGTCGATCGAGCACTCACTCGCTTCCGCTGTAAATGCTACTGCATCCGTATGCCATTCTCCAGTCGCAAGCTGACTCATCCTAACATCGGGGCGTTTATCCGCGCAAAACCTTCCTGGCGGCGATAGGGAAAGTGGGGATAGGGCGCAGTGACCGCGCTGGCCTGGTCCAGCTTCGCAATCTGATCTTGCGTCAGGGACCACCCCACCGCGCCGAGGTTCTGGCGAAGCTGGTCCTCATTTCGAGCACCGACGATGACCGACGAAACCGTTGGGCGATTCACCAGCCAATTGAGCGCAATCTGCGGCACTGTCTTGCCGGTCTCTTCAGCAACGGCGTCCAAGGCATCGATCACACGGTACAGATGCTCGTCGTCGACTGGCGGCCCGAAGCTGGCAGTCTCGTGCAGTCGACTGCTTTTCGGCAGCGGTGTTCCGCGGCGGATCTTCCCTGTAAGCCGACCCCAGCCCAGCGGGCTCCACACCAGCGCGCCAAGCCCCTGATCCTGCCCAAGCGGCATGAGATCCCATTCGTAGTCACGTCCGACGAGCGAATAGTACACCTGGTTGGCCACATACCGCGGCCAGCCGTGGCGATCAGCGACGGCCAGCGATTTCATCACCTGCCAACCGGAGAAGTTCGAGATGCCGACGTAACGGACCTTGCCGGCACGCACGAGCGTATCCAGCGTCGAAAGCACTTCCTCGACCGGTGTTCCGGCGTCGTAAGCATGTAGCTGCAGTAGGTCTATGTAGTCGGTTTGCAGGCGGCGCAGTGCATCATCGACAGCGCGGATCAACCGATAGCGCGAGGAGCCCGCATCATTAGGTCCGTCTCCCATCGGCAGACTGGTCTTGGTCGAAATCAGCACATCAGGGCGGCGCCCCTTTATCGCTTCGCCGAGTATTTCTTCCGACGCGCCGTTGGAATAGACGTCCGCAGTGTCGAACAGGTTGACACCAGCTTCGAGACAGATGTCCACCAGCCGGCGAGCGTCGTGCGCGTTGGAAGTTCCCCAATTGCTGAACAACGGACCGGAGCCGCCGAATGTGCCGGCGCCGAAGCTTAGGATCGGGACCTTGAGGCCGGATTTTCCGAGAGGGCGATAGTCCATGAGAATGCTCCTGTTTAGATTGGATCAAATGAAGCGCTTGCCGCGGCCCCTCGGCTCGCTCTGACAGCGGCCAAAGCAGTGATGATTGCCAGAACGGGGAAGATCGAAGCGATTAGTGGGATGAGAGCAAGGCCCGGTCCGTATTCGATGACCAAGCCTCCCAGCCAGGCCCCGATGGCGTTGCCGAGATTGAACGCACCGATGTTGAAGCTCGAGGCGAGGCTCTGGCCGGCACCTTCAGCTTTTGAGACCACCCACATCTGCATGGGCGCGACAGTCGCAAATCCTGCTGCCCCAAGCAGAGCAACCAGAAGCACCGTGGCAGGCTGATTGTTCAGGGCGAATGTCATCAGCCCGAGGACAAGCGCGAGCGCAGCAAGGGTCGCGAGGATGGCGCGAACAAGATGGCGGTCGGCAAGCTTGCCGCCTAGAAGATTACCCACCACCTGGACTTGTAACGGTTTTGCGCCGGTCACCGATCTCTTTATGCCACCTTGGCCTCGAATGCGAGCGGGCTGATGCCGCCCAGATATGAGTGGCGCCTGCGGGTGTTGTAGAACCCGTTGATG
>Ga0100380_10001503_pt1 | contig 25382 bp, 24 predicted proteins | sample CryGeymeta201504_FD_80417 | JGI IMG/M metagenome (GOLD analysis project Ga0100380, IMG submission 80417) | Groundwater microbial communities from Crystal Geyser aquifers in Utah, USA - Crystal Geyser metaG 2015-04 | ecosystem: Environmental > Aquatic > Deep subsurface > Groundwater | place... | reverse complement strand
ACGGAACTGTTTTTCCGGAACCATCACCAATGCTTACTAACTTTGCAAGGCTTCCCGGTTTGGACGGAAATTCCAAGATGAGTAAATCACTTGGCAATACAATTTTACTTTCCGATGATCCTGGAACTGTAAAAGCCAAAATGAAAAAAGCAGTAACCGATCCACAAAAAATTCGACGCGGTGATCCCGGACGTCCGGAAATATGCCTTGTGTTTTCTTATCACAAAAAATTTAATGAAAGTGAAATACCCGAAATTGAATCCGGCTGCCGTTCTGGCGTTCTCGGCTGTTTTGATTGCAAGATGAATTGTGCTTCCAAAATATCGCAGCTTTTAGAACCGGTTAGAGAAAAAAGACAGTATTACGAAACGCGACCAGATGAAGTTAAACAGATTTTGAAAGATGGCGAAGACCGCGCACGTAAAGCAGCAATCGCTACGATGAGCGAAGTTAGAGAAAAAATGAAGTTGGGTTAGTCTTGTATAAAATTAAGTTAGATCAGTTTGAAGGTCCGCTGGATCTTCTTCTGTTTTTTATAAAAAGAGATGAACTTAATATTTACGATATTCCTATATCTAAAATAACAAAAGAATTTTTGGAATATGTAAATCTAATTAAGTTGCTCGATCTGGAAGTTGCAGGCGATTTTATTTTGATGGCATCAACATTAATGCATATTAAAGTAAGAATGCTGCTTCCACCCGGTGTTGATGAAAAAGGGGAAGAAATAGATCCACGCGGTGAATTAGTTCAGGCGTTGCTCGAGTACAAACGTTATAAAGAAATGTCAGAAGAATTAGCATTCTTTGAAACATCTCAAAGGAAATTAAATTTCCGCAGTAATTACTCGGAAGACCCGGCAGAAGCGCCCCCGGAATATGAAGTGTTATTAAAAAACGTTTCAATCTTTGATCTTGCAAAGGCTTTCAAAAAAGCTCTGGAAGGCGTTAAGCAGCCAGTTGTTCATGAAGTAATGAAAATAAACATTTCAATCGATGAACAGATTGAATATATTTTAAAATTACTTGATGAAAATAAAAGAATTCACTTTCTAACGCTTGTAAATCCAATGCGTGAAAGAATAAGAATAGTTATTACATTCATAGCTCTGCTCGAACTCGTAAAAATGCAGCGAATAGGAATTGAGGGATCTGATAATTTTAACGATTTTGTTTTAATAAAACTGAACGATGGACAAAACATATAATTCTGTAATAAATGCGTTGATATTTGCTTCGGATGAACCGTTACCGGCTGCTGATATAATGAAGGCTATTAAAGGTATTGACGGCGAAGATATTCAAATTAATGTTGAAGATGTGAATCAGTGCGTTGAAGAGATAAATAATTTTTACGATGAGAACCAGTTTTCATTTAAAATTATTAAAGTAGCAAACGGATTTTTATATGCTACCAGACCTGAGGTTGCCAAATACGTTGGCTTCCTGTCATCAGAAAAAAGCAAAAGAAGATTAAGCCAGGCAGCCCTTGAAACGCTTGCGATCATTGCATATAAACAGCCTCTAACCAAACCCGAACTTGAAACTATAAGGGGCGTGAATTCAGATTATATTTTAAACACGCTTCTCGAAAAACGATTGATTACAATTACCGGTCGTGCCGAAACCATCGGCAGACCACTTTTGTACAACACAACAGATGAGTTTCTAAAATACTTCGGTTTAAATAAAATAAGTGATTTGCCCAAACCGAGAGAAATAGATGAAATTATGCAAGATGAGGATTTTATTGAACAGAAGAAGAGAATAATGATGAATTTAATTGAAGAGAAAATTGAAGACGAAATGAACTCCGGAGGCGATGATGGCAGTACGGCTGAATAAATATCTTGCGGACAGCGGCGCAGCCTCCCGACGTAAAGCGGAAGAGTTAATCCTCGAAGGAAGAGTATCTGTAAACAACAAAACTGTTGTTGATCTTGCTTTTAAAGTTGATACCGAAAAAGATGTGGTTGATCTTGACGGCGAGATCATAAAACCTAAACGGCATATTTATTTCTTGATGAATAAACCAAAAGGAGTAGTAACCACAACTTCCGATGATAAGAAAAGAAATACTGTTTTAGATGGGATCAAAACCAAAGAAAAAGTTTATCCAGTTGGGAGATTGGATTATAACACGACCGGAGTTTTATTTTTAACAAATGACGGCGACTTTTCATATTTTTTAACGCATCCCAAAAATAAAGTGCCGAGAGTTTATGAGGTAAAATTGGATAAGCCCCTACAGGAGAAAAATGTTAAAAGTCTTCTCAAAGGTGTGTTTATTCAGGGAGTGCGTGGAAATTTTGAGAAAATAACATTTCCCAAAAAGAAAGACCACACATTTACCGAGGTTACTGGATTAGAGGGGCGAAATCATTTTGTTAAAAACATGTTTGGCACTTTGGGGTTTACAGTTACATCGCTTAATCGAAAAAGTTATGCGGGCATTGAGGCAGACATACCGGTGGGAACTTATAGAGCAATGAGTTTAATAGAGATTGAACAAATAATTAAGAGATATGGCAAATAAATTAATTGTAGTAATTATTTTATCACTTGTGGTTTTCGTTTCTGCACAAGAAATTGAAAAGAAAGATTCGCTTCCCAGATTCAGTTATTCAACTCTCTCAGAATTAAATGCACAACTCGATGACATTTTTAATGACCCTAATTTTGACAATGCTGAATGGGGAGTTGTTATACAATCGCTTGAAACCGGTGAGTATTTTTATAAGAGAAATGAAGATAAATTATTAATGCCTGCTTCAAATTTAAAGTTATTTACAACTGCAGCCGGTTTATTAATACTCGGTACCGAATATAAATTTAAAACGAATATTTATTCGCGAGGTGAAATAGACGGTTCAATTTTACGTGGTGATTTAATTGTGCAGGGCAGAGGCGACCCAACTATTTCCGGACGCTTCTATAATGATGAGATGTTTAAAATCTTTAATGATTGGGCTGACTCACTTTTGGAATACGATATTGATGAAATTGACGGTAACATCATTGGAGATGATAATGCGTTTGATGAGTTGGGTCTTGGCGAAGGCTGGTCGTGGGATTATGAGAGCTATTGGTATTCAGCGCAAAGCGGAGCTATTTCTTTTAACGACAACTGCATTGATGTTTGTGTAAAAGTTAATAAAAAAACTTTGCAGCCATTAATTTCAATTGCACCTGAAACAAATTATGTCGTAATCTTAAATAAAGTAAATGTAGTCAGCGGTGACTCTGCAACAAATATAGATGTATTCCGGGAAAGAGGAACTAATGTTATTACAGTTTTCGGAAATATAAACATGAAGGATTCCATTAAGACTTTTGTAACTGTCAATAATCCCACGCAATACGCAATGGTGGCGCTTTACGGAGTTCTTAATAAGCGCGGAATTAAAGTTTCGGGTTACCCTATTGATATTGATGATACGTCAGGACCAATAGATTATCATAAATTAAATAAGCTTTTTACGCATCAGTCGGTTGAATTAAAAGAAGTAATTAAGATAATTAATAAGAATAGCCAGAACTTTTATGCCGAACAATTATTAAAAACAATCGGACTCGAGAAAGAAAATTACGGCTCTGCAAAAAATGGAATAAAGGCATGTGTTCAAGTGTTTGAAGATATGGGAATAAATTCTGAGAGAATGTTGATGGTAGATGGAAGCGGTCTCTCCAGATTAAATCTTGTTACCCCGCATCAGATAGTAATTTTGCTAAACCATATGTATAAGAGTAAAGAGTTTATACCTTTCTATAATTCATTACCTATTGCAGGCGTTGACGGCACGCTTGGCAATAGAATGAAGAATATTCGTTTAGAAAATAATCTTCGCGGCAAAACAGGATATATTGGTGCGGTTAGAAGTCTTTCTGGGTATATATTTACGGGCGATGGTGAGTTGCTTAGTTTCGCAATGATTGCAAATAATTTTAATGTTCCTCTTAAATTAGCTGACAACCTTCAAGATTTGGTCTGCTTACGTCTTGCAAATTTTAAAAGAAAAATTACGGAGAATTAATGGAAAATATTGAAAATGATGATTTGAATGTGTTAATAAAAAGAAGATTCGAAGAACTTGAAGAGCTAAGAGGGAAAGGTTTTGAACCCTATGCTTATTCATTCGCAGTTGATTCAAATTCGGAAGACGTTAAAGCAAATTTTATAGAAAATTCTGAGGAGAAGCGAACGGTAAAAATAGCAGGGCGAATTATGGCGATCAGAAGAATGGGTAAGGCTTCATTTGCTCATCTTCAGGATATGAAGGGAAGAGTTCAGGTTTACCTTCGCAAAGATGATATCGGTGATTCTTACGATGCATTTAAACTGATGGATATTGGCGACATAGTAGGCATTGAAGGTTATGTATTTAAAACAAAAACCGGCGAAATTTCTGTGCATGTAACTGACTTGCAGCTCCTTTCAAAATCTATCCGTCCTCTCCCGGTTGCAAAAGAAACAACGGATGAGCATGGCAACAAAGTTGTTCATGATCAGTTTGTTGATAAAGAATTACGCTATCGTCAGCGCTATGTTGACTTGATCGTAAACTCAACTATTAAAGATACTTTTATCAAAAGAAGCCGCATTATTTCTGCTATGCGAAATTATCTTGACGCAAAGGGATATCTCGAAGTTGAAACTCCTATACTTCAACCTTTATATGGCGGCGCTTCGGCAAGACCCTTTATGACGCATCACAATTCGCTTGATACTGATCTTTATCTTCGTATCGCCGATGAATTATATTTGAAGAAATTAATTGTTGGCGGCTTCGATGGAGTTTATGAGATCTCGAAAGATTTTAGGAACGAGGGAATGGACCGCACGCATAATCCGGAATTTACAATGATGGAGCTTTACGTTCCATACAAAGATTATGTATGGATGATGCAATTTGTGGAAATCATGATTCAAAATATTTGCACTGTTGTTTTTGGTAAAATTGATTTTGTTTATGAAGGGAAAAACATTTCTTTTAAATCTCCATGGAAGCGAGTTTCGATGGTTGATGTGATAAAAGAAAAAACCGGACTTGATATCCTAAAAGGTACAAATGAAGAGCTAAAAGAAACAGCAAAAAAATACGGCGTAGATATTCTTAAAGCAGAAGGGAGATCGAAGTTAATAGATGAGCTTTTCAGTGTCACAGTTCAGCCAGAACTTATTGAACCAAGTTTTGTTGTCGATTATCCATTAGATCTTTCTCCTCTCGCCAAGAAGCATAGGACTATTAATGGCTTGGTAGAGCGTTTTGAAGGTTATGTTGCCGGAAGAGAAATTTGCAACGCTTTTTCCGAATTGAATGATCCGATTGATCAGCGGGATAGATTCGAAGGGCAGGTTCGCCTGCGTGAAGAAGGGGATGCGGAAGCGCATCAAATCGATGAAGATTTTATTCGAGCACTTGAATATGGAATGCCGCCAACTGCGGGGCTTGGTGTGGGTATAGATAGACTTGTAATGCTATTAACAGATCAAAGTTCAATTAGAGATGTAATATTTTTTCCGCAAATGAAACCGGAAGTAAACCAATAAATCAATATTATATTATTAAGAAGAAATCTATAATGTACAGGATAGGAATTTCATGAAAGTATTTATAATAATGCTATTATTATCTGCAACCTTTTTTGCTCAAAGTCAATTAGATGATACTATTTTATTTGCACCTATTAATACAAAAGTAAATCTATCGCTGCATGAAAAAGTGCCATTGTCGATGATTCCGAGAATTATCAGTACTCATAAAGCACAATTGTTTGATTCAAATATTGATTACTCTAATCTTGCAATAGTTAGCGGTGCAGCTTTAACAACAGGCATAGGACTTCATATTTATCAAAATAATTCATGGTGGAAGAACGAGCGTTCTAATTTCCATTTTGAAAACGATTGGGATTACGCCCTTTGGCTCGATAAACTGGGGCATTTTTATGCCGGCGCTTTGGTAGCGCACGCTTTTTCCAGCGGATTAGAGGCAGCTAATTTCGATTCGGAAAACTCTGCCATTCTTGGCGCAGCCCTTTCATTAGGGTTTTTATTGTACATTGAGGTTGAGGATGGTTATGGACCTAATTGGGGTTTCAGCCCCGGCGATGCAATTGCTGATTTTCTTGGCGCAGGTTATATGCTTACTCAATATTATGTGCCATTTTTAAAAAACTTTATGCTAAAATTTAGTTATTATCCATCAGACAAATTGAGAGCCGGACAGCATCAGGGTGGAAACGTAATTGATGATTATGAAGGTCAAAAGCAATGGCTTAGCCTAAGAGTTAACGAGTTTCTACCATCATCGATTGAAAAATATTGGCCGGACTTTTTAATGCTTGCCGGTGGTGTTGGTGTAAGAAATCTTGACGGCTCAGGTGGTGGACAACGTGAATATTACATTGCTCTTGATATTGATGCAGAAGAAATACCATTATACGGACCGGCGTGGCAGTTTGTAAAAAACACACTTAATTACATACATTTTCCTATGCCGGGATTTAGGTTCTCTCCTGATGGTGCTTTTTTTGTTTTCTGTTTTTAAGGATCTGTATTGAAGTTTTCCGTAATTATCCCAACTTTGAATGAAGAAAAACTTCTTCCGGTTATATTAAATCAATTAAAAGATCCTTACATTCAGAATAAATATGAAATTGAAATTGTAGTTTCCGATGGCGGAAGCATGGATTCTACTATTGAAATAGCCATGAGGTCTGCTGATGTGGTTACCGTACATACCGATTCTACACCGCAGACAATTGCGGAAGGGCGAAATTGCGGCGCTAACGCTGCAAGCGGAAATATTTTTATTTTTGTGAACGGTGATATCAGAATTAAAGATGTGCACAAGTTTTTTGACTTCATCGAAAGCAGATTTGTAAAAAGCAGTTTTGCTGCAATGACCTGTATAGTTTCTATTTTCCCTGAAGAAGAAATATTATCGGATAAAATATTTCAATTTATTTTTAATACTTATTTCCATTTGTTGAATATATTTGGAGTAGGAATGGGGAGGGGAGAGTGTCAAATTGTTAAAAGAGAAGCATTTGAAAGAGTTGGAGGATATAACAAAAAAATGGCAGCAGGTGAAGATTTTGATCTTTATAAAAGAATTAAGAAGAACGGTAATATTTTATTTACAAGGAAACTTACCGTGTACGAATCGCCCCGCAGATACCGCAAAATTGGATATCTTGCTGTTACATGGTCGTGGATCGAGAATGCAGTCTCTGTAATTTTAAAAAATAAATCCATCGCAAACGAATGGGAACAGGTCAGATAAAATGAAAAGACTAACTTTCTTTTTAATAATCTTTCAATGTTTTGTAATTGCCCAGACAGAGTATGTCGAAGTTGTAAATCCCGTATATAGTTTTCTTGAAAGGATGGAAACACTCCATTTAATTGAAGGATATAATTCATTTCTTCTGCCTAAAACCCGGAACAATATTTCAGAATTCTTGAAACAGATCATCCCAAAAGGAAATGAATTGAATGAAATTGATAAAGAATATCTCGATGATTTTAAAACAGAGTTTGAGTATGAAATACTCGGCACATTAAAAAATTCATCTTCTATTATTGCAAAGAGTAGAAATTATTTTGCTGATGAAACTCAGCGATATTTGTATTTTATTAATTCACCCGGCAAAGCTAATTTATTCATCAACTTATTGGCTGAAGGGAAATTTCTTTTTACAAATGACAGAGAATTGAAAAATTCTTACAGCGCAACAGCGGGAATTATAGGCGGAGAAATTAGAGGAACTCTTCTAAATAAATTTGGCTTTAAACTTAGAGGAACAAACGGCGCTCTATTTGGAAATAAGCAGGCAGGTTACATTATAAATTCACTAAGGAATAATTATAAGTTCAATGAAAAACCTGAAGAGAAGTTCTTTGATGAAACGGAGGGATATTTAACCGCAGATTTTGATTTAATTAACTTTAAAATTGGGCGTGATAAAATTCTTGCCGGTTACGGTGAAACAAAGTCACTCATTTCGAATAATTCACCGATGTTTGATTATGTTTCTATGAACATTAATTATGATGTTTTTAATTTCTCATACTTCCATGGAAAATTATTAGGCAAATACAAATATTTGAATGATCGTATTACCGGTGGTGAAGCTTTTGTTGAAGAAAAATATATCGCATTTCACCGGCTTGGTTTTAATTTAAACAAACATGCTGATTTTGGCTTTGGCGAAATTGTTGTGTACGGCGGTCGCCCTGTTGATTTTAGTTATCTAAATCCTTTTAATTTTTACAAGTCAGCCGAACACTCAAACCGGGATCGAGATAATTCAATTTTGTTTTTCGATTTTAATAACAATTCAATTAAATCTATAAAACTTAGCGGTTTATTGTTGGTTGATGATATTTCCTTTTCAAAAATTGGAAGCGGCTGGTGGGGCAATAAGACCCTGATAAATATCGGACTTCTCTTTTCGCAGCCTCTAAGTAGTTTGCCACTCGATATAAGGCTTGAATATATTAAAATTGATCCTTATGTTTTTTCTCATAGACTTTATAAAAACAACTACACAAACTTTGGAATTGGATTGAGTGAACCTTTACAGCCGAATAGTTCTCTAATTAGCGCGGCTATCGAATATAGATTTTCCAATAAATTAAAAGTGAAGACAGGCGCGTCGTACTCAGTGCATGGAGCCAATCCAATTTCAAGCAGCGGTATAGTTACAAATGTTGGAGGCGATGCTTTGCTCGGTCATCGTTCTTTTGATGCAGAGCAGGTAAAATTCCTTTCCGGAGTGAAAGAATATTTTAGAAATATAGAAGCAACTTTAGTTTATGAACCGATGAATGAATTATTTTTCATACTCTTTGCTGAATATATTAATCATTCTTTACAACAAAAAATAAAAAGAGAATTGAATTCAATTCTATCTTTTATTGTTAAAATATAAATTGCAGGTGATTTGATGAATTCGAGGAAAGTTAAAATTCCATTTTTAATTATAATACTAACTCTTGGCATTGTGTTAGGAATACAAATAGAAAAAATTTTTTCTGGAGACAATTTAAGAGAAAGTATAGTAAAATTTAATGACGTTCTTACTTATACGGAAAAATATTATGTGGAAGATGTAGATTCGCAACAGCTTGTAGAAGCAGCCATAAAAGGAATGCTCAATAAGCTTGACCCTCATTCAGTTTACATATCAGCTAAGGAGATGCAGTCAGTCGAGGAATCTTTTCGCGGAGATTTTGAAGGAATAGGAATTGAATTTCAGGTTGTAAACGATACTCTAACAGTTGTTTCTCCTATTTCTGGCGGACCGAGTGAAGCGCTTGGAATTCAACCAGGCGATAGAATAGTTGAAATTGAAGGAAAGGATATAATTGGAATTTCTAACGAAGAAGTTAGAAAAAAATTGCGCGGTAAATCCGGCAGTGTAGTTTCAGTTACGATTGTAAAACCCGGCAATTCAAATAAATTAAATTATGAAATTACGAGAGATAAAATTCCACTTTTTTCTGTTGACGCGAATTTTATGTTCGATGAAAAAATCGGATACGTTAGTGTTTCAAGATTTTCTGAAACTACCTACGATGAACTTGTTGAGGCACTTAACAATTTAAAATCAAAAGGAATGAAGCAATTGGTACTGGATTTAAGAAGTAATCCGGGTGGCTATTTGAATCAAGCAGTAAGTATTTCGGATCTTTTTATTGCGGGGAAGAAAAAAATTGTTTATACGGAAGGCAGAAGGGATGAATTTGATGAAGAATTTTTTTCATCAAAACCATCAGCATTTGAAAATATTCCATTAATAGTTCTCGTCAATAGAGGAAGCGCTTCTGCAAGCGAAATTGTATCCGGCGCAGTTCAAGATTGGGACAGAGGTCTTATTGTTGGTGAAACAACTTTCGGAAAAGGATTGGTGCAGAGACAGTTTATGCTGCCGGATAATTCAGCGCTTCGTTTAACTATTTCGAAATACTTTACTCCTTCGGGTAGGCTAATCCAAAGAGATTATAAAGATTTTGAAAACAAAACCGAGTATTATTCTGACATTAATGAACGTGAGGAAGTAGAAGGAGAAAATATTAATCATCAATCCGAGAAAGATACTTCACTTCCTGTATTTAAGACTAATGGCGGACGGATTGTTTATGGTGGAGGCGGAATAACTCCCGACTACATTGTTAAATCGGATAAAATGACAGATTATACAGCAAACCTTCTTAAGAAAAATATTTTTTATCAATTTGTCCTATCATATCTTGATAGTCATGGAAAAGAAATTCTAAACAAATACAAAAATAATCTCGAAAATTTTCGGAGAGATTTCCGATTCTCAAAAGAAGAAATAAATAAATTTATTTCTTTTGCAGATTCAAAAGAGATCAATTTTGATGAAGAAGGATTTAGAAGTGATCAAGATTATATTGAAGCAAGATTAAAAGCTCAGGTGGCGCGAAATTATTGGAAAAATGAAGGTTGGTATTCTGTTCTTCTTTCAACCGATGAGCAGGTTACAACGGCATTAAAATTATTCGACGAAGCAAAAAATTTGGCTCAAACAAAATGAAAAATAAATATTTAATTCTTGTCTTTTTTTTGCCGATTCTATTTTATGCCTTTAAACCAGTAAAGTCAAATATTTTGGACGATGGTTGTCCGTTAAGTTTCAGTTCAGCTAAATCTTTACAAGTTGGGGAGGAATTTCGATATGTTGTAAGTTATTCATTCATTGATCTCGGCGAAATAATTATTAAAGTTACCGGTAAGAATATTAAAAACGGTAAATATTTTTATAATGCAGTCGCACTTATAGATTCTTATTCAGGGATTCCATTTGTAGATTTACATCAGGTTTACGAAACCTCAATGACCGAAGACTACTTTTCAGATTTTTTCAGAGGAATTATTCAACATAAAGAGTATAAAACTTTTACCGAATATGATTTTAAGTATGACGATTCTAAAGTTTTTGTTAAAAAAGGAAAAGTTAAACCGTATGAATTATGGACGGATACAACCGGGCATATTGATAAAAAATACCAGGATGGTCTTTCGATATTATATTATGCCCGCATGAACAGTGGTCAGAATAAAAGTGTAAACCTGCCCTGTATGGTTAATGAAGATAAAGTTTTCACAAAAATAAATTTTTATAACAAAATTGAACCAGTAGAAATTGATGCGGTTGGCTATGAAATTAATTGTGTCAGGTTAGATGGTCATACTGATTTTGTTTCAGTATTTGGATTGACAGGTAACTTTGAAGGTTGGTTTACGAATGACGAAGTTTCGGTGCCCGTTTTGGCAAAGTTGAACGTAATTATTGGAAGCGTAACGCTTGAATTAGTAGAATGGAAAAAAGAAGGTTGGATGCCTCCAAAATACAATGATGAATAACGAAATTAAATTATTCCCGTACCTGGATTTTTATCCTAAATTACATTCGTCTGTTTTTCTTGCTTCGGGCGTTAAAATTATTGGAGATGTAGAAATAGGTGAAAATTCCAGCATTTGGTATAACACTGTGGTTAGAGGAGATGTTAACTATATCCGCATCGGAAGTTTAACAAACATTCAAGATTGCTCAATGCTTCACGTTACAAACGAAAAATTTCCTTTAACGATTGGAAGCAATGCAACCGTTGGTCATTCTGTTACGCTACATGGATGTACGTTAAAAGATTTATGTTTAATAGGGATGGGGGCTGTAATACTCGATGGAGCTGTAGTGGAAGAAAAATCAATGGTTGCGGCTGGTGCTGTAATAACACCAGGTTTTGTAGTACCCAGTGGAAAACTTGTTGCTGGAGTTCCCAGAAAAATAATAAGAAACTTGACTGATGTTGAAATGGAGGAGTTCGAAATATCATCTCATCGTTATAAAAAATATACCGACATAACTGTCGATTCTTTGAATAAGATGAGAAACGAAAAATGAAAATGAAATATAGCAGTAACAAGGATGGAATATTTCTGTTTTTAACTTCTTTTAGGGACATATTCCCAAATACTACAATTCAGGCAAGGGGATTGAAGTTGTTCTATAACTTATTATTTATATATTTGTAACCAATCATTATAAATAAGTGGTTAAAAATTTAGCAATAAATATTTCGGGAGCTTTTCCTGTTAAAAAAGCAAGGGTTCACAAAGTTATAAGTTTTTTAAAAAACCACTATCGAGTTAAAATTACTTTCTTAATAATTAATTTTGTTTCTTCGGAACAGATTAAGAAAATAAACGTACAATATTTAAATCATCAATACGAAACAGATATTCTCACTTTCAATTATTCAGGTTCCAATACCGAACTTGATGGTGAAGTGTTCATTTCACCCCAAGAAGCAGCAGCAAATGCTAAACGTTACAAGAAAGAATTCGATGATGAAGTGAAGAGGCTTGTAATTCATGGATTTTTGCATCTTTTAGGTTTCGATGATAAAACCCGTGCTGAAAAATTAAAAATGAGACTCTTAGAAAAAGAAATGCTTGTTAGTTTAAATTTTAATTTATTATCAGCTAAAAGATGATTACAGATTTAGTAAAGGTATTGGAAATAATAGCCAACGGTATACACCGGAAGCACACACCTGAGGAAATATTTCATCAGATTAGCAGTGAAAAGCACACTGTTGATAGTAATGTTATTGCTGCTGCTTATAGCTGGATTTACGAAAAATTATTAAAAGATTTTACTTCAAATTGCAGCTACAATCGCAGCGGAAGCCTAAGATTTTTTTCTTCCGAAGAAACAAATCTACTTGGCATGGTCAATGCAAATTATCTTTTGCATTTTTATAATATCGGCTTGCTCAACGAAAAAGATTTAGATAAAATTATTGAACAAATATCCCGTTTCCCTCATGGGACGGTTAGTTTAAATGACTTTAATGTTCTGATATTAGCCCTTTTTCTGGATGTTGATAAAATAACTCCTGCGGGCAGCCGAAAAATGTTATATTCATCTGATAAGATTAATTAAAAATCATTTTTATGGCGAAAAATTTAGTGTTAGTAGAGTCTCCTGCTAAAGCAAAGACTATAAATAAATATCTTGGTAAAAATTATATTGTTGAGGCAACAATAGGTCATATCCGCAATCTACCAAAAACTAAACTTGGTGTGGATGTGGATAATGATTTTCTCCCTCAATATGTTACGATTCGCGGTAAAGGCGACATTGTTAAGAAAATAAAATCACTTGCTGCAAAAAGCGATAAAATTTTTATAGCGACTGACCCTGACCGTGAAGGTGAAGCGATTGCGCAGGATATTGCCGACATTTTAAACGGTAATTCCTCTGGCAAACTGCACCGTGTAATGTTTAACGAAATTACAAAAACCGGCGTAAAACGTGCAATGGAATCTCCTCGTAAAATCGATGAGAACCTCGTAAGTTCGCAGCGCGCACGCCGTGTGATGGATAGAATTATCGGCTACAAAATATCTCCTTTCTTATGGAAGGCGATCATAGAAATTTCCGGAAGTAGTTCTCTTTCTGCGGGGCGCGTTCAATCTGTTGCTCTTAAACTGATTTGTGAAAGGGAAGAGGCTGTTGAGCGATTTGTGGTAATTGAGTATTGGTCTCTCTGGGCAATATTCAAAACGAACAAGGGCGAATCATTTAAGGCAAAGCTTTTCAGTATAGATGGAAAAGACATAAAGATACGCCCCAATGCTGATCTTCAAGGGAAAGAACTCGAAGAATTTTTAATAAAATATCTTCCCATCGACAATAAAGAAACAGCACAAAAAATATTTGACGTTTTAAATAACAAAAATAATTTTGCTATTTCTAATATTGTAAAACGTAATACAAAGAGAAATCCTTCTCCACCATTTATTACAAGTACTTTACAGGCGGAAGCTTCGCGCCGCATAAGAATGCGTCCAAAGCAAACAATGGTTCTTGCGCAGAAATTATATGAGGGTGTTGACCTTGGAAAAGAAGGTACCGTTGGATTAATCACATATATGCGAACAGATTCGACACGCCTCAATGATGAAATAGTTAGCGGAGTTAGAGATCTCATCAAACAATCTTTCGGAGCTGATTATGTTCCCGCTACTCCAAATATTTTCGAAAAGAAGAAAAAAATAATTGTACAGGATGCCCACGAAGCAATTCGTCCAACATCATTAACATACACTCCTGAATTTGTAAAGCCCTTTTTAGACAGCCGATCTTACAAACTTTATGAACTTATCTGGTTAAGATTTTTAGCCTCGCAAATGTCCTCTGCTCAACTTGAAACAACAGTTATTGAGATTTCGGCGGACGAATTTCTTTTTAAGGCTTTTGGAACGGCAATTAAGTTTAGAGGCTTTATGCAAGTTTACGAAGAGATTTTGGAGCCTCGGTTAAATACTGAAGATAGGGAAGAGTACGCTAATGATACGATTCCACTTGGACTTGAAAAGGGACAAAAACTTAAATTGTCGGAATTGCAAAAAACCCAGCATTTTACAAAACCACCTGCAAGATTTACGGAAAGTTCTCTCATAAAAGAATTGGAGAGCAAAGGTATCGGAAGACCGAGCACGTATTCGTTAATTGTAAGCACAATCCAGGATCGTAAATATGTTGATATGATAGAGAGAAAATTAATACCAACTAAACTTGGAAAAGAAGTAAACCGAATCCTTGTGAAAAATTTCCCGGAAATTATCAACGAAGATTTTACTGCTAATATGGAAAGTGAACTGGATCAGATTGCGTCGGGTGAGAATCTTTATGTAAATGTACTTAATGATTTTTATAATCCTTTTTCGGCGGCGTTAAAAAAAGTTGAAGATAAAGTAGAAAAAATTCGATGCGACAAGTGCGGCGGTGAAATGGATATTAGAATCGGAAGATTTGGAAAGTTTCTTGCATGCACAAATTATCCTGAATGTAAAAATATTAAGTCATTAAAAGAAGTAGCCAATGAAAACCAGGAACCGGAATTCACAGGCGAAACATGTCCTAAATGCGGCAGCAGATTAGTGTTCCGCACTGGTAAGTTTGGTCGTTTTATTGGATGTGAAAAATATCCGGAGTGTGATTACATTCAAAATATTACTTTTGGGGTTTCCTGCCCAAAATGCAAGACCGGAAATGTTGTTGAAAGGAAATCTAAGCGCGGTAGATTGTTTTATGGTTGTAACCGTTACCCCGAATGCGATTTCGTGAGCTGGTATAAACCCATTGCGCAAGAATGTCCAAATCACGATTCTGTTTACATGGAACAAAGATATGCCGTAAAAAAAGGAAAATACCTTAAATGCCCTATTTGTAGTGAAGAGGTTAAATTAGAATTAGAAGAAACTGCAGAATAAGAAACGTAATTATGGTTATAAGCCAATTAATCACTCAATATTTGGAGGAAATGAAGAATGTTAAACGCTATTCAACTAACACACTTGTTGCATACAGTAATGATTTAACAACCTTTCTTCAGTTCTGCGTTGATTACAAAAAGGAAGACACAGAATACATTTCAGATAAATTTCTTAAAACCTTTCTCATGTTTTTGAGCGATTCGGGTTTAGATAAAAAATCTATTGCCCGTAAACTTGCATCTGTCAGAGGATTATTTAAATTTGCATTTAAGAATCGAATAATAAAAATTAATCCGGCAGCTTATATATCAAATCCTAAATCGCAAAGAAAATTACCCGAGGTAATTGATGAAGAGTCAATATTGCGCACATATAAATACGCAGAGGAAGAAGACAAAGACCCGCATCTTGTCAAAGTAATAATTGAAATCTTATACGGTTGTGCTTTGCGCGTTTCTGAGCTTTGCGCACTTAACAGAAGCGATTTAGATATTGTTGAAAAAATCATTAGAGTAAAAGGAAAAGGCAGTAAGATGCGAATTGTGCCTGTCGGGAATAAATCATTAGAAGTTATTAAAGAATATTTACATAGTCGGCAGAATATTTTACCTGATGAAGCGCTGCTTACAAATAAGAAAGGAGTCCGAATATATCCAAGATACGTTAGAAGAGTTACAAACAAATACTTATCGCAGGTGACTGATATTTCGCAAAAAAGCCCGCATACTCTGCGTCATTCAGCGGCAACTCATATGCTTGATAATGGTGCTGACTTAAAGGCAGTAAAAGAGATACTCGGGCACGAAAATCTTTCTACTACACAAATTTATACCCATGTTAGTATAGAAAGACTGAAGTCATCATATAAAAAATCTCATCCTAAATCTTAAATTTAATTTTTGGAGGAAATTATGAACGTCTCTATAACAGCCAGAAAATTCAAAGCACACGATACTTTGAAAGAGTTTATCAAAGATGAACTAAAATCGCTGGAAAAATATAGCGAGGAAATATTTGATGTTGATGTCATATTAAGTTATCAAAATGTAAAGGGTAATATTAAAATTGCAGAATTGATCCTCCACATTCCCGGGCAGGTACTTGCAGCCACAGAAGAATCTGATGACTTTAAAAAATCTGTAAGCGCCTGCATCGAAAAAATTGAAAGGCAGTTACAAAAAATAAAAACCAAAAAGAGCGCAGCACGAATTAAATGATAACCATAGACCAAAAAGCCGTTTCAAGGAAACAATCTATTTCGGTTGGATTCTTTTTTAAAAATGCAAAGAATAAATTCAGCCTTAAACTTTATTCCGACGAGTCCGGTTTTGAAAAAACGATCTATGATCAAAATTTACACAGACCCGGCTTAGCATTAGCCGGGTTTGTGGAGACATTTTCATACGCAAGGGTACAGGTATTTGGCAATACAGAAATGCGATATCTTGCACAACTTTCGGATGATAAAAAAAGAGAAACAATCGAACGCATTTTTCAGTTTACGCTTCCCTGCATAATCTTAACAAACAATAATGAACCTTTCCCAATGCTGGTTGAGTTGTGTCAAAAACATCAAATCGCTTTATTCGGAACTCCATTTGGCACAACAAAACTTGTTTATCTTGTTAGTGATTTTTTAGACGATCAGTTTGCACCGCGAATTTCTATTCACGGATCGCTTGTTGACGTTTACGGCGTCGGAATTTTGTTTGTCGGTAAATCTGGCATTGGCAAAAGTGAAGTTGCTCTTGATCTCGTAGAAAGAGGACATCGGTTAGTTGCTGATGATGTTATAATCCTAACTAAAAAAGGGGAGGGTATTTTAATAGGAGCCGGTACAAATTTGACAAAACATTTTATGGAAGTACGCGGACTTGGCTTAATAGATGTTGAGCGGATGTTTGGTATCAGGGCAATAAGATACCAAAAACGTCTTGAAATTATTGTTGAGTTGGAAGTTTGGAGTGAAAATGGGGATTATACAAGAACAGGACTGGATGGTCAAATGGTTTCAATTCAAAATGTAGAAATACCGTATATAAAATTGCCAATTCTTCCTGGCAAAAATATTACGGTTATTTCGGAAGTGATAGCTCTGAATTACTTGCTGAGACATTACGGGTACGATTCTGCAGCAGTTTTACAAGATCGTTTAAATCAAAAAATTCATCATAAAATGGAAGAAGACACGCGAGGAGTAGATTATTTCGAACACGACTTTGAATAAAAAAATATCTCAAGATTTCTTGACAAAGAGAGTCCATTTAACTAATTTCTGCACCAAATTATGAAAAAATTGTATTATTTCTCTAAGTCAAAGCTTCAGTTTGTAGAGATAAAGAATTATAAATCGAAGCTTATTTTAACTTTCTCGGTTGCGGTTCTGACCTTTAGTACGCTATTTTTTGGCGCTTATCGTCTTCTCTTATCCTTTACATCATCAGAAAAAGATGTATATGCTTTAAATAATCAAAATAAAGCACTTGTAAGTAAATTGGATGAGATGATAACTCTTTATAAGGATCTTAACCAAGAATTAGACAGCATTAAATCTACAAACGATGATTTAAGAATTGCTGCAAATCTCCCTCCAATTTCAAAAGAAGAACAAATGCTTGGTATAGGCGGTGGATCCTTCGATAATTTGCTCGATTTTTCCAAATCTTCAAACAATAAGTTAGATGAAGCATTAGCTTTTGTTGATGATATTTCAAGAAAAATTGAATTTGAAAAGAATAATTATAAAAGCATTACCAAAAAATTAGAGCAGAATCAAAAATTGGCAGAAGCAATTCCGGCAATCATCCCATGCACGGGAACTATCGGGGTTCGCGGTTTCGGTATGCGTAAACATCCCATATTAAGAATTGTGAGAATGCACGATGGCATTGATATAATTACGGATCGTGGTACTCCTGTTTACGCACCCGGCGATGGAAAAATTGTTTCGGTTGGTTATCACGGCGGATACGGTCTATCGATTGAAATTGAACATGGTTTTGGTTATAGAACTATTTATGCTCATTTATCTTCAACTTCTGTTAGAGAAGGTCAAAAAATTTCTCGCGGTAATTTAATTGCTAAAACAGGAAGTTCCGGTTTGTCTTCTGGTCCTCACCTTCATTATGAAGTTCATCATAACGGAGTAAAACAGGATCCCGAAAACTTTTTCTTTGGCAATATGGGTTTCTTCGAATTAACAAGAAAATAAAAATTAGTGGAGATTAGGTTTTATGATCTGGACAATTGAATTAGCCTCTTATCTTGATGATGCTCCCTGGCCGGCTACGAAAGAGGAATTGATCGATTATGCCGATAGAATAGGTGCGCCTTACGAAGTTATCGAAAATTTGAATGAACTTGAAGAATCAGACGAACCTTACGAGTCAATAGAAGATATTTGGCCGGATTATCCTACCGATGAAGATTTCTTTTATAATGAGGACGATTATTAAAAACGGCGCTCCTGGCGCTTTTTTTTATTGCTATGACAAATAATAATTGGCAAGGAATTCACAATCAAGTAATCATAAAAAATATACTTTCCCGTATTATAGATTCGAAAAGAATACCGCATGCCTTTTTATTTTACGGACCGGAAGGCGTGGGAAAAGATTTTACCGCAGTAAGATTCGCACAAAGAGTTAATCTTGTATCTGAGAATGATGAAACAAATCTACAGAACAAAATTCAACTTTTAACCGAACCTTATATCAAGTTTATTTTTCCATTGCCAAGGGGGAAAAACGAAATAGATGGAGATGGTCCACTTGAAAAACTAAGCGCGGCTGAGATTGAAAAGGTGAGGGAAGAGGTTGAAAAAAGGATATGCAATCCTTACCATCGTATTAAAATTCCAAAAGCCAACTTCATAAAGATAAGTAGCATTCGAGAAATTAATAAATTTATTTCTTTTAGTTTTAGTGATATCAAATTTAGAATCATTTTAATCTCGGATGCTCATCTTATGAATGATGCCGCACAAAACGCTCTTCTTAAAAACCTTGAGGAACCCCCCGAAGGTGTCATTTTTGTGTTAACTACTCATTTACCCGGACTTTTAAGAGAGACAATTCGCTCTCGTTGTTGGTCATTACATTTTCAACCACTTAGCAATGATGATGTTTCCAAAATTCTAATAGAACATTTCAATGTTGACCAGAAGACTGCCCAAACTCTGGCTCCTTTTTCGGGTGGGTCAATTGCATCCGCGGTTTCTCTTCTCGAACAAAATTTTGATACTCTGCTTGATAAAACCATTCACATCCTTCGATATTCTTTCGGTCGCAAATATCATTCTGCACTTGAAGTGCTTTCTTCATTTTCATCTGATATAAGTACAGAAACACTTCAATTGATAATTCTAATGATCACTACATGGTTTAATGATTTACAGCGCAGCCGGATAGACTCATCAGATACTTTCTATAAAGATTATCCCGAAACATTTCAAAAATTTAATGTCAAATATCCCGATTTAAATTTGGTGGAAATTGGAATTAAGCTTGATCAGTTATCTAATTCATTAAAAGGGAATGCGAATATTTCCACAGTAATACTTTCTTTGATTACACAGCTTTCTTCACTAACTATTAACTTTAAATCTTGATTTGAAAAAAAATTCTTCACTGAAAAATAAACAATGTATGTTATTTCAAATTTATTTAACTTTAAGTAATTCTTTAACAATTCTGAAAGGATCAGATGAAAAAAGTAGTTATTGTATCAGCTAAAAGAACGCCCATTGGTTCGTTCGGGGGGAGTATATCATCCTTAAGTGCAGCAAAATTGGGAAGCATAGCAATTAAAGCCTCCATTGATTATATAAAATTGGATCCTCAATTTGTTGATGAGGTAATTTTCGGAAATGTGCTGACTGCCGGTCAAGGACAAGCTCCTGCGCGTCAAGCTGCTTTACTTGCAGGACTCCCCGATAAAACCGAATGCTTAACGATTAATAAGATGTGTGGAAGCGGATTAAAAGCAGTGATGTTAGCTCAGCAAGCAATCGCTCTAGGCGATGCAGAAATAATTATTGCTGGTGGACAGGAAAGCATGTCCAATGCTCCATTTCTTCTGCCAAAGGCAAGATTTGGCTATAAAATTGGAAACGGAGAAATTGTAGATTCAATGGTGATTGATGGTCTTTGGGATGTATATAACAATATTCACATGGGCAGTTGTGCCGAATCATGTGCAAGGAATTTTTCGTTTTCGAGAACCGAACTTGATGAATTTGCGACGAATAGTTATAAAAAAGCTCTACAAGCTCAAGAAGAAGGAAAGTTTAAGGACGAAATAGTCGCCGTCCCGATTTCTGTTAAAGGCGGAGAAAATTTAGTTGACGCAGATGAAGAACCATCGAAAGTTAATTTTGACAAACTACCTAAACTCAAACCTGTATTTGAAAAAAATGGAGTTGTTACTGCCGCTAATGCATCAAGCATTAATGACGGAGCTGCCGCTTTGGTAGTGATGAGTGAAGAGAAGGCTATTGAGTTGGGACTAACGCCATTAGTCGAAATTATTGCTCATAGTTCTGCCGCAAAAGCACCTATAGATTTTACTACTGCTCCCGCGGATGCTATTCTTAAAGTACTAAAGAAGGCTGGATTGACAACGGGCGATATAGATATTTTTGAGATTAATGAGGCATTTGCTGTGGTGTCTTTAGCTGTGAATAAAATTTTAGAGTTAGATAATTCAAAAGTGAACGTTAACGGAGGTGCTGTTGCGCTTGGTCATCCCATTGGCGCAAGCGGAGGACGTATTCTCGTAACCCTAATTCATGAAATGAAAAAAAGAAATTCTAAATATGGACTTGCATCACTTTGTATAGGTGGCGGTGAAGCATCTGCTTTAATTGTAAAAAATTATAAACTATAGGCGACTAAATGAACATAAATAAAATTGCAGTTATTGGTGGCGGTACAATGGGCAACGGAATTGTCCATGTATTTGCTTTAAATGGATTTCAAGTAACTTTAGTGGAATTAAAGGAAGAATTTGCGGCACAAGCTCTTAAAGCTATATCTTCAAATTTGGATAGACAAATTAAAAAAGGTTCCGTCACCGAACAAGAAGCCAACGAAGCTTTATTAAAAATTTCAACAGTTGTGGGAATTGAAAACACACCTAATGATTCAGATTTAGTTATAGAAGCTGTATATGAGAATAAGGATGTAAAGCTTAATATATTCAAAACTTTAGAACATATAGTTAAAGTTGATGCTATTTTTGCTTCAAATACATCCTCAATTTCAATAACTGAAATATCTGCTGTTTGTCGTTCCGATAATTTCATCGGGATGCATTTTATGAATCCTGTTCCAGTAATGAAACTTGTGGAAATAATTCGAGGATATTCCACTTCCGATGAAACTTATCAGAGTATTAAAAACTTGGCGGAGCAATTAGGCAAAGTTCCAGTTGAAGTTCATGATTATCCGGGATTCGTTTCAAATCGTATATTGATGCCAATGATTAATGAAGCAATCTTTACCCTCTATGAAGGCGTTGCTTCTGCCGAAGACATCGACACTGTTATGAAATTAGGAATGAATCATCCAATGGGACCTCTAACACTAGCAGATTTTATCGGTCTCGATGTTTGTCTTGCAATTATGGAAGTTTTGTACAACGGATTCAACGATCCGAAATATAGACCATGTCCTTTATTAAAGAAAATGGTAGCTGCAAAAAAACTTGGAAGAAAATCCGGCGAAGGATTTTTTAAGTACCAACAAAAATAATATGCCTGTTAACTCTGTGAAAGATGAAGGCAATCATTCATTTATAAATATTTTAGTTAAAGCTAAAAAATTAAAACATAATTTTCAGGAAAGATTTGCCAATTTATCTTTACCTGAATATACATATTTCATAATATTTTCTATTATAATAGGTATTGCAGCAGGTTTGGCTGCTGTGCTTTTTCACCACTCAATAGATTTTTTCAATCGGTTGTTTTTTGAAAAAACAGCCGGAGGATTATTCTTTTTAGGATCGGCTGCAGTGATTGTTTTGCCCGCAATAGGCATGATTATTCAAGCAGTAATGATCCTGATTGCTCCGGAAACCGCACAAAAAAAAGGAGTATCGGAAGTAATAAAATCTGTATCCCTTAGAAGTGGATACATTCCTTTTAAAACTACTATTTTCCATTTTATTGCCCCTGTAGTTTGTATTGGATCTGGTGGAACTGTTGGTCCTGAAGGTCCCGCCGCTCAAATAGGTGGCGGCGTTTCAAGCAAACTTGTTAGTTTGTTTGGTTTATCGGATGAGCGAATTCGAATTTTTACAGCTGCCGGTGCAGGGGCTGCTATTGCCGCAATATTTAATACTCCGCTTGGCGGCGTTTTTTTTGCTCTTGAAATAATATTATTGAATGATTTTCACACACCAACTTTTTCAGCTTTAATTTTATCTTCGGTCACTGCAAGCGCAATTTCCAGAATTTTACTCGGTAATCAGTCTGTATTTGTTTTCAACATCAGCCATACCATAGATTATTCTAATTTATACTTTTATGCAATACTTGGATTGCTTTCAGGATTTTTCTCTCTGCTGTTCATTCGTTATTCAAATTATGTCAGAGGGGTTTTCAAAAATAAAATCTACTCAACAAAATTACCGCAATGGTTTGTGATGATGTTAGTCGGACTTCTTGTTGGAATAAGTGGATTTTATTATAAAGAGATATTCGGAATAGGGTATATGGCAATAAATTCAATATTGGCGAACGCTCTTGCTTGGAATGTGGTAATTGTAATTCTCCTGCTAAAATTTATGCTTGTTCCTTTAATTTTATATTCAGGTGGTTTTGGTGGTCTGTTTGCACCTTCTCTTTTTATGGGCGCTTGTCTCGGTTATCTGTTTTCGATATTAATTAATTCTATTTGGGGTGTGGGGATTGATCCTGCGACGATGATTCTTGTTGGAATGGGAGCAATGCTTGCTGGGGTAAACAGCATTCCTATTTCTGCTATTTTGATAATATTTGAAATGACGCAAAATTATTCATTTATACTTCCATTGATGCTTGCGGTGATAGTCGGTAATATGCTTGTACAATTAAGTTTACGTGGATCAGTTCATATAAAACATTTAGAAGAAGAAGGATTCAGTATAAGTGAAGGCAAAGAAGTTAATCTGCTCCGGTCTATAAGAGTTGGCGATGTAACCCTGGAAAGAATTGATTTGATTCAAGAAGATTTGAACTTGCCAAAATTAATGGCTAAACTAATTGAAAGTCCCAACAGTTCTTTTTATACAATAAATAATCAGAATAAATTATCTGGAATAATTACTGAAAGTGAATTGAGACCTATTATAACTGAATACGAAATACTAAAAGATGTCATCGTTGCACGCGATATTGCGAATTCAAAAATAACAGTTGTTCAAACATCAGATGATCTTGATTATGTAATGAATCTATTTGGAAAGTTAAACCTTGATCAGTTTCCCGTGGTTAATTCATTAAAACCAGATGAAGTACTCGGTGCCATTACACGTCAGAAAGTCCTATCTATTTATAACCGTGAATCACTTAAGGTAAACCTTGCAAGTGGTTTTGCAAAAGAGCTAAAATCTCTGGACATTACTGTGCCGGCTAAAATAGCTGAAGGATACTCAATTATTGAACGACACGTTCCATCACAATTTGTAGGTAAAAATCTTGCAGAAATTAGAATCCGAAATAAATTTGGATTAGAGGTTTTGATGATAAAACATCATAGCAATTTATACGCTGATAAGCAGGAAATGAAGATACTTACGCCGGATCCGGAATATAAGTTGCAGTCTACTGATACTTTAGTTTTATTTGGAGCGGACGAAAGAATTGAGAACTTTATAAAAGTTTAAATAAAGATCAGGTTTTGTGTATTGACCGAGTAATGTCCCATAATGTATGTTATGTAAACTATTATATATTGCCTGAAACTGTTTACCTTACATTCCCTTTAGTTTTAGTATTAGATAAATAACAAGTAAAACAAAAACTATCCATATAAATGGGCTGCGCTTTTTCCCGATATGTTTTCTCTGTCGTGAAAAACCAAGATCTTTCTTTTTCTTTTCTTTTTCATCTTTCTCCGGCTGATAAAACCTGGGTGTATAATCAAAAATACGGTAATTTGGTTTTTTCATAAACATTTGTTGGACTCATCATGTAGTTTCAAATATTGCATCTACAAATAGCTTGGGTTCAAAAGTCAGTAAATCATCTATTTTTTCACCAACACCGATGTAGCGTATCGGAATTTTTTGTTTATTAACAATTTGGAAAACCACACCACCTTTAGCCGTACCATCAAGTTTAGTAACCACTAATCCGGAAATTTCTGTCACTTTACTAAACTCGTCAGCTTGCAATATCGCATTCTGTCCAGTAGTCGCATCGAGAACAAGTAAAGTTTCGTTGGGAGCATACGGGAGAATTTTAGCCATAACATTTTTAATTTTTTTCAATTCCTCCATAAGATTAGATTTATTATGGAGTCGTCCGGCAGTATCAATAAGTACTATATCAAAATTATTTTTTTTTGCTTCTACAACTGTGTCATAAGCTACCGAAGATGGATCGCTACCATGTTCTTTTTGAATAATTTCTACATTGGCGCGTTTTGCCCAAATGCCAAGCTGCTCACCGGCTGCAGCACGGAATGTGTCCGCGGCACCAACCAAAACTTTTAATCCCGCAATCTGAAAATTATGTGCAAGCTTTCCAATTGTTGTTGTCTTCCCTACTCCATTAACGCCGACAACAAGAATTACAAATGGTTTATATTTTCCTATTTCAAATTGATGAGATATATTTTCAACTTCAAGAACAGAAATCAATTCTTTTTTTACCGTATCGATAATTGTTGTAGTTATTCGATTTTTCTCATTGTGTAGTCTTATCCTTGCCTGAGTAATAATTTTCGCAGTCGTATCGAAACCAATGTCAGATGTTATTAATATTTCTTCAATTTCATCAAGAGTCTTGTCATCAACAACGGCTTTGCCGTTTAAAGTCTCAGAAATAGAATTAACTATTTTAGTTCGGGTTTTT
>Ga0100380_10001488_pt1 | contig 25506 bp, 22 predicted proteins | sample CryGeymeta201504_FD_80417 | JGI IMG/M metagenome (GOLD analysis project Ga0100380, IMG submission 80417) | Groundwater microbial communities from Crystal Geyser aquifers in Utah, USA - Crystal Geyser metaG 2015-04 | ecosystem: Environmental > Aquatic > Deep subsurface > Groundwater | place... | reverse complement strand
TTTGGTTTCTTTTGGAATAATCCATTCATCTCCAACTGCCGTAACAAAAGTCTCCTCTCCAACCACAACTTTTCCACTACCACCCACAACTCGCCAAAATTCATCTCGAAAATGATGATACTGCAAACTCAACTTTTTATTAGGTTCAACTGTAATTATCTTAACGGTCACCGGCTCATTTTTACAAAACTGCTCAAACTGCCCCCAAGGCCTCTCTTCCGTATATTTTTCTGGAATATTCTGATTCATCATATACATGCCAGTTTACCAAAAAACAACCAATAAAAACTAATCTGCGTATTGTGCCAGTGAATTTTTAAAGGCTTCGTAGGCGGTTTTGTTGTTTTTGTAGGCTGTTTGGTCTTTGTATGTTATGCCGAAAACGTGGTGGAGTTTGCTTTCTGTGTTTTCTTGTTCTTTGATTGAAAGATACGATCGATAGTAGCTACCGTTTTTGGCTTTTATTGTTACCCAGCGAATGACTTTGTCGCCATATTGATCTGGATAATCTTTGGCGAGTCTTGTTTCTGTTTTTTCACTTACTAATTCTTCTGTCGGCGCTATATTTAGGTAATCTTTTGGATCTCCTGTCCATGCTGGAGAGTAGACAAAAAATTCAACATCTCCATTGGGAGAGGTAAAAGTAGCTTCGTCTGTTTGAACGAGTGGTCCACGACTTGTGTTGGTAGAAGGGCTTGTAGGTGAGGCCGTAAAAGTCTCTGGATATTCAATATCGAACCAAGTTCCTCGATAAAGCTCTGTTCCTATATTCGATGCATCCACTTTAGAAACAACGTTTTCCGTACCCACTTGTCGCTGTGTCTCCGGTACAGGTTGTTCATTTAGCAGGTTTGCTTCTACAGACGGCTCTGGCGTTGGTGTTTTAGATGCACACCCAGCTCCAAACAAGAACAAAACAGGAAGTACTGCAATAATGGTATATTTTCGCATATTATCGGAAAAAGGGGAGGTATTAAGATATCCTCTGCAGTCTAGCACGTTTTTTGAAAAACCAGTGTGATTTAGGAAAAAATGAGACTTTCTATAACAAATAAAAACCCCCAAGTGATTCTTGGGGGAGAGGAGATGGGTACAATGTTACGAATACTTTTTCATGAGGTGTTTGCCGAGTTGGTGGAGACGTACTTTGCCTGTGTTTAGTTTCCCTTGTTCTAGACCGTCTGTCATAAATGGAGGAAGTTTTTCTGATTGCATGCGAGTGGAGGCGATTCCCCAGGCAATGGCAGCCACCGAATCTGTGTCACCGCCCCAGTTGAGACAGGTGATCATTATTTCCATGAGGCTGTTGCATTCGGTAATGAGGGTCATTACGGCTTGCAATGTGCTGATGGATAGGGGTTCGTGAGGGTACTCTTTGACCCTCATGCCTGTCCAGCGTTTTTTGAGCCAGACTCGCGAGAGATCTCCGACAAAATTACCGATATGTTCTAAGCAATACTCGCGAACTTGTGACAGCGGACGATTTTCGTAGAGCGCAAAGTGACTCATGACTGCCACGGCGATTGCTGCAAATCGGCCGGCGTCGGTGTTGTGAGTGATTTTGGCCTGCAAGTCTGCTGTGGCGATCACTTGACTTATGTTTGGCAGAATTCCAATCGGAACAGCTCGCATGGCTGCTCCATTTTTGTCAGATTGGTCATTGATACGACGAAGGAATTCCGATCCAAAATCAAACGATTCCAAAAACGCTTGGAAGCCGGGGGAGTAACCCTTGCGACGCCGACCATAGGCAAATTCTTGCACCCAGGCATTGGCAAACTGAATTGGGGTAAACGGATAGTCATGCGTTAGCAAAACCCGCGCACAACCAACAGACATTTCCGTATCATCAGTGTAACTTCCATAAGGCTGTTTGTATTTTGGATGCTGTAAATACAAACGGAACTTCAAACATTCCTCCAAAAGTTTTGCGCTGTCTTTTTCGTTGATAAATTCCACAGCAATTGCATAAGCGTCAGCTATTGCGATGTAGAGAAGCATGTCAGGATTGGGAAAGAGCATGTCGCACCTCCTTGGTTGTAAATGAACCTTACAAAAAACATCCATCACTAGGACAGATGCTTGTGGCGGTGGGACAGGGATTCGAACCCTGGAAACCGGTTAGGGTTTACACGCTTTCCAAGCGTGCGCCATCGACCACTCGGCCATCCCACCTTACAAATTTTAGGCTCCGGCAGTGTAACCCAAAAAACACTTCAAAGCAAGATTCAACTAGTAAACCAGAACAAAAAATCCACCCGACAAAATATCGAGTGGGGAATTGCTGTTTGTGATTTATTTTTTGCAGCACTTGTCACCCTCTGAACATTTTTCATCTTTAGAACATTTTCCACAACACCTCTTTTGAAGAAACATAAAAAGTGCTGCGATTCCTACCAAAACGTAAATCAATCTTTGGAGCCAAGAAATGCTACCGAAAATTGCATCTACTAAATCAAACTTAAAGGCTCCAACCAAGCCCCAGTTTAGAGCTCCAATCAAAACTAAAACCATAGCTAACTTATGAAGTGGACACATGCGAGACATGGACATAATACAGATTTTAAAAATAATAACTGCCTTAAGTATAACATGACACAAAACAAAAACCCCACAGTTGTCAGATTGACGCATGTGGGGGTGTGAGGAGAGAGAAAAAGGAAGTTGGAGGCTTCTTTTTAGTGTGCTTTTTCTGACTGGATCGGTTTGGGTTTGATCAGCCAGGTGAGAAGAACTGGGGTCATGAAGGTGGTGAGGAGGACCATAATCATGGAGGCGCCGAAGAGGGCGGGGGTGAGGACCTTGGTTGACAGGCCGATGGTGGCGAAGATGATTCCGACTTCGCCTCGGGGGGCCATGCCGATGCCGACGATCCATTTGTCTTCTTTGACTACCAGGCCACAGGCGAGTTTGCCGCCCATGGCGATGGCTGTGAAGATCAGACCATTGATAAGGACTCCGCCGTCGAGAAACACCGTCGGGTCGACGATACAGCCGGCGTAGACAAAGAAGATGGGAGCGAGGGCGATTACCAGGCTGTCGATAAAGTGTTCGACGGCTTTGTCGCTTTCGTGATCATTCTTTTTGGTGAAGTAGATCTCTTCCATGGCCACGCCGGCGAAGTAGGCTCCGACGATGGCGGCGAGACCGACAGCCATGGCACCGACGCCGTAGACGATTAAAAATCCAAGTACCAAAGCCTCACGGGCCTCGGTGTCGATCTTGTTGATAATCGGCAGAATATGCTTGAGCAGGTAGTGCCCAGCGATCGGCACCAGCACCACAAACAGAATTGCTCCGCCGATTTTGATGCCGATTTCGACTGCGTTGACTTCTCCCGGTTGCGACAGTACACCGCAAACAGTCAAAACAAGCAGTCCGAGTACATCATCGATTACGGCCGCTGAAATGATCGTGCGTCCGAACTTTGTGGAGATCACGCCGAGTTCTGTGAGAACAGCGGCTGTTATTCCGACTGACGTCGCTGCGAACACACCACCTTGGAACAAGGCAACGGCCCACGGAGTGTCGGAGCTGTAGTACACGTAGAGGAACCCGCCAATGACTGGCACAACAACTCCAATGATCGCCACTTTCCATCCAGTCTTTGCATCCTGAATGATCGAGTTGAGGTTGCCCTCGAGTCCTGCTTTGAACAGGAGGAGCATCGCCGCGAACTCGGCCATGAAGGAAATGACAGCATTTCCGTGTTCGCCACGCATTTCAGTCATGAACTCGGTGCCGTTCAAAACGACACCAATCACGAGCCCCATTACCAGTCCACCCAGCACTTTTGGCTGCTTGAACTTTTTGGCCACGGCCCCCAAAACGAGGGTTCCCAGAATCGCCGCGGCGATCCATAGGAAGGTGAAGAGAATTTCTTCGTGCATGACAGCACTCCTCCTTGGTTGGTGGAAAAATCACATGATTTTCCCTGTAAAAAAGAACGCGGCCTGCAGTGTAGCAGACCACGCCAAAAATGGAAGTTTTTCCTTTTTATCGCACAAAAGGCAAGTAGTGCCAAAGTGATTTTTTTTCTTGTTCTTTTTCGGCTTTTTCTTCTTCATGTTCCAAATCCGTATCTTCTTTTTTCATTATTTTGTCGGCTGTGGTGCGTTCATGTTTCATTCTTGTTAAAAAGAAAACAGTGCATCCAGAAAGAATAATTGCTGCTACGTTAATTAAAAAAAGAGCAAAAGACCTGCTTGCTATTTCTAGATTCCAACGAGATAAACCGATTCCGGCCACGGCAAGCGGTGGAATAAGTGAAACAGAAATGGCAATTCCCGGAAGGGTTGCAGATAGATCAGGTTTAACGAGAGTAAAAGCCGCAGCAAAACCGGCAACCAATGCAATTAAAACAGACAATAAATTAGGAGTCGCACGTGACAAAATTTCTGGTGTTAATTCCGGAAAACGTCCATAGAGAAAAAAACCCAAAATAAAAGCGGCTATAAATCCTAAAGCCACTGCTTTTAAGATGGTTACAAATGATCGGCCAATCAAATGCCAATCAAGCAAAGCAATTCCAAGAGCGATGCTCAAAACAGGAGAGAGTAAAGGAGCAATCAACATACTGCCAATAACTACGGCAGTATCGTTTTGAATAAGCCCAAAGGAAGCCATTAGTATGGAAAGAATAATCAAAAGAAAAAAGTCATCGCGAGGAGTACTTTCTTTAATTAAACGTTCGATCGCCTGCGTTTTGTCGGCTTCGGTTAGACTGGTAAAGAGTGTGAATGCCATATATTTTGTATTATAACATGTTTTAAAAAGTACAGAATAACCTTGACAAAAATGCTAAAATATAGTATAACTGGCCCTTCTTTCAAGATTGCCATAGTGGCTTTTTTGAGAGAATTTAACAACCTGGGGAAGTAATTCGCTTCCCACAGCAAGGAGCTCACACCATGAGCAACCAGAAGAGCCGAGTGTCTTTCGTGATCCCATCCACGATGGTCGTTGGCGCTGATGGCAAGTTGCCGTTTGTGCCCGACTTCAAGTTCGGGGAGGAGATGTATCTCTACTCTGGGGACAATGTTTTTGGGCGGTGTGCTTTGCATAATCGTTTGGGGCAGTATCTTGGGGTGTCCCAGTTGAAGTACGGCGATCTCCGGTATTTGTTCCAGAAAATGTTGCCATGTTCGGAGGCGCTTTTTTTGGTGCCTATTTCTGAAGGTCACGATCAATGTGACCTTGAAGTTGAGGACATGGTTGACCGCAGTGTTTTTTGTGCCACATGGCGCAAGGGGCTGTTTTTTAAAGAAACATCTTTTGCGGATGCCAAAAAGCATTTGGGTGGCACTTGCTTCCGGATCGGTGTTATTGAGCATGTAAAAGACAAGCGAGATTTTCTCGAAGTCGTTAACTTGCTCAACTCGACCTGTGTGAGCAGCAGGTTTTTTGGGTCATGTCGCAACTACGGCATGAATCCGCTATATGATCGAGTGAGAGAATATAGCGAGAAGAATCCCAAGCCCCCCTTTGATATCCATAACTGTCAGTTCTACGGACCTGACGGTAAGCATTTGGGGACACGAGACTTGGATGATTCTCTCATGAGGAACATTGCCAAAACCGTCCCTACCGGACAGTTCGTTTTCGCAACGTTCGAAGGTGCCTTTTCCTCTCATGAACGAGAGGCGAAGGACAAAAACATGGCCGTTGAAGGGACCTTTGAAGAGCCAAATCGTGGTTTCTTTGAAGGGGATACCCTTGCGGTGTTTTACAACGGGAAAGTCTACTGCACACAAGTAGACTCTCGTTGGCACCGGTTTCACAAGGCCGGCGACGTTTGTTGCGAAATGAACCAGCCAGCCTTTAGCGATATGGTCGCCACACTCTGTGCGTCGGCCGGCATTAAGTAAAACTAGAACTTTGTCTCTAGTCCCTCACCATAAATACTTGGTGGGGGATTTTTGTTATACTGTTTGTATATGTTTAGCCAACTTCTTTTTTTACTCGCAGGTTTTTTGCTTTTAATTAAGGGTGCTGATTATTTGGTGCGTGGTTCGGCGTCTTTGGCTAAGACTTTGGGAATATCGACACTTGTTATTGGGCTTACGATTGTTTCTTTTGGCACATCTGCTCCGGAGCTCGTGGTTAGCATGCTTTCCGCTTGGAATGGATCTGTAGATTTGGCAGTGGGAAATATTTTGGGTAGTAACATTGCCAATATTTTGTTGATTTTGGGAATCGTTGCTTTGATCGCACCTTTAAAAGTTTCTCATGGTACGGTGTGGAAAGAAATTCCGCTGGCGTTACTTGCCAGTTTGGCAGTTATTTTGTTGGGGTACGATGCCGTGCTTGGTTTTTCTAGTCCTTTTAACATAATTACCCGAGGAGACGGGTTGGTGCTTTTAATGTTCTTTGTTATTTTTTTGTACTACACCTATGGAGTCAGTCGCTTGCAATCTGAGAATGGTTTGGAAATAGAACACTTAACAAAACCCAAAGCTTTTATGTGGATTGGGTTTGGAATGATAGGACTTGTTATAGGTGGAAAATTGATTGTTGATTCTGCAGTTGGATTAGTTAGCTTGTTTGGTGTGAGCGAACACTTGATTGGTGTGACTGTTATTGCAATCGGTACATCTCTTCCGGAACTTGCTACCTCGGTTGTTGCAGCTCGCAAAAAACACATAGACTTGGCTGTTGGAAACTTGGTTGGATCAAACATTTTCAATGTATTTTTCATTCTGGCTGCGACTGCAGTAGTTTCTCCATTACCTATCAGTGACTTGGCAATTAGAGACTCATTTTTTGTGGTATTTGTTTCGTTACTCTTGTTTTTTGCAATGTTTATTGGAAAAAAGAGAACAATCGACAAATGGCAGGGGGCATCTTTTGTTCTACTGTATGTGTTGTATATAATTTGGAGTGCTCTTGATGTTGTGTAAGATAGGAAAAGTGAGACTTGCGTCTAATGGTTATTTTTGACATCGTGATGCGTGTATGCAAGACCCAAGGCAAGAAATCAAAGACAAATTGGATATAGTGGACGTTTTAATGGAGTATTTGCCACTAAAAAACGCGGGTAGCGGGAGCTTTAGGACTACTTGTCCTTTTCATGCAGAAAAGACCCCGTCTTTTTATGTGTCTCGTGAAAAACAGATTTGGCATTGTTTTGGTTGTGGTACAGGGGGAGACATGTTTAGTTTTATAATGCAGATTGATGGATTGGATTTTCCAGATGCACTCAGAATTTTGGCCGAAAAAGCCGGTGTAGAAGTCGCTCGTTATACTTCTGAAAAAACCAACACCGATCAAAGGCTCCTTGCCATGCACGAATTGGCAGCATCTTTTTACGCTAAGGTTTTGGAATCTTCACCGCAGGCAGAGGCCGCTCGAACGTATGTAAAATCACGACAAATTCCAGTGGAACTCGTGGGGACTTTTCGTTTGGGCTATGCACCTTCTGATTGGAATTCGTTGTCTAACTTTTTGGAACGTCGAGGTTTTTCTGCTTCAGAGATTGTGCAAGCGGGGTTAGCTTTAAAGAAAAAAAGTGGTCAGGGTATTTTTGATCGATTCCGAGAACGCATAATGGTTCCTTTGTGTGATCCACAAGGAAAGTGTGTTGGGTTTACCGGAAGACTGATTGGTGAAGTACAAAAAGGACAAGCCAAGTACATGAATTCTCCCGAAACGCCGATTTATCACAAAAGTGATGTGCTTTTTGGATTTCATTTGGCTAAACAGGAGGCTAGGCAAAAAAAAGCCATGATTGTCGTGGAAGGGAATTTAGATGTAATCGCTTCGCACAAAGCAGGAGCGCATCATGTGGTGGCGTCTTCTGGCACAGCGCTTACTTTTGCACAACTTAATCGTTTAAAACGAATTGCTTCTACACTTATTTTTTCTTTCGATGCTGACGCTGCCGGTTTTGATGCTGCTCAGCGTGGAATTAAACTTGCGCGAGGAGAGGGTTTTGATGTGCGTGTAGCCTCACTTCCAACCGGTTCCGGAAAAGACCCCGATGAAGTTATTCAAAAAGATCCGCAAGTTTGGCTTTCGGCAATCGAAAATACAATTCCAATTATCGAATACTATTTAAAGCAGGCCATCAAAGGACGCGACTTAACAAAAGTAGACAACAAGCGTTATGTATCACAAATGATTTTGCCGGAGTTGGTAGAAATCGAAGATGTAATCGAAAGGGAACATTGGCTAAGAGTAGTTGCTGATTTGCTTGCCACCGATATTAATGTGTTGCGTGATAGTTTGAAAAATTCAAAAAAACCAGTTTCAGGAGAAGCTGTTGAAACTAGAAAAATAGCTCAGTCCAAGGTAATGCCAAAAAGAGCATCAAAAGAAAGACAGGCTGCTTTAATGATTTTGGCCGGCTGGATTCAAGGAATTGTAGATTTAACAACGATAGATTTAGAAGCAAAGTGGACATTGGCCTTGCCAGATGAAGATTTGATTAATCTTTACAAGACTCTTATAATTGCGTATGATTTGGGAAAATCAGATCCAAATGCGCAGAAATCATTTTTCTTGTGGATTAGAAACCACATTGAAGCGGAACATACGCACTTATTAGCCGTGTTCGACGAAGTGGCGCTTTTAGGTGAACGTACCCTTTCAACAATGCCACAAAACAAAGCGCGCGGTTTGATAGAAGATCTTATCCAGACATTGGAATCCTCTTATAAACGCACTCAACGCGAAAGGCTCATGGCGGAAATTCGTGCTGCCGAAGCATGTCAAGACGCCGAAGCTGTTACTCGTTTGATTGGCGAATTTAATACCTGGCGATAGGAGTGTGCATTTTTTGTGTAGCTCCTTCTCGTGTTTTCGTATGCCTCGATCTTCAACTACTTCTAGCAAAAAAGCAGTTACCAAAAAAAACATGCCAGTTGCAAAATCAAAATCAAAGGCAAACGCATCTACCACAAAAGGTACTGCAACCAAAAAAACTGCCACCCCAAAAGTTAAAGCAAAAGTTAAGGTTAAGGTCAAAAAACCAGAACCAAAATCAACAGCCACTGTTCAGTTGATTGAAAAATCAGTTAAACAAGTACGAGGTAAAGCACCTTCGGCTGAAATTTTAAAAAGATTGATCGACAAAGGACGTCAACGCGGTTATATAACCGAAAACGAAGTCGTTTTTGTGTTTGGAGAAGTTGAAGATTACCTCGATTCTTTTGAGGCATTTTTAGATGAAGTTGAGCATGTTGGAATCCATTTCATTGAGCAAAAAGAAGGTATACTAGGACAACTAAAAGATAAAGAGAGCGACGAGGTTTTTGATCGCATTCGCATGACTCGCGACAAAAAACACACCGATGTTCCACAACTTACCCAAGACTCGATTCAAATGTACTTGCGTGAAATCGGAAAGATTCCACTTTTGAATGGAGAAGAAGAAGTTGCTTTAGCTAAACGCAAAGAACGTGGTGACAGAGAAGCCGAAAGGCGTTTAATCGAAGCTAACTTGCGTTTGGTTGTTTCTATTGCCAAAAAATTCGTTGGTAAGTCAATGTCTCTTTTGGACTTGATTCAAGAAGGAAACATTGGTCTTTTTCGGGCAGTTAAAAAATTCGAATATCGTAAAGGTTTCAAATTTTCAACTTACGCCACTTGGTGGATTCGCCAAGCCATTACTCGTGCTTTGGCAGATCAATCTCGTACGATTCGTATTCCGGTTCACATGGTGGAAACGATCAACCGCTTTAAGCAAATCGAACGTCGACTCATTCAGGATTTGGGACGCGAGCCGTTGCCCGAGGAGATCGCCGCCGAAATGGGGGAAACTGTCGACAAGGTTCGTCATATTGCCAAAATTTCACAAGATACCGTTTCTCTAGAAACTTCCGTTGGAGACGACGACGAAGACTCAAAACTCCAAGACTTCATTGAAGACGTCAAAACTCTTTCACCAGATCGCTCAGCCGCACGTCAATTGCTTCGCGATTATGTACACGAATCAATGCGCGACCTAACACCTCGCGAACAAAAGATTCTAGAAATGCGTTTTGGCTTAGAAGATGGCGTCGGTCACACTCTGGAGGAAGTCGGCCGAGAATTCGATGTTACCCGTGAGCGTATTCGCCAAATAGAAGCTAAGGCCTTAGAAAAAATCCAGGCTCATCCACTCATAGTAAAACTCAAAGATTACTAGACAGTAAAAAACAACCCCAAAGGGTTGTTTTTGTGATTGGGGGTCAGGTCGTGTTACGTCATTTTTTTTGAATCAGCATGTGTTCATGTTTGTGTCATACTGAATGAAGAACGTGTCATCCTGAACAAAGTGAAGGATCTGTGCTATTTGCTTGTTCGTGTAAGCACCCACGAAGAGCAGATTCTTCACTGCGTTCAGAATGACAAGATGTGACATGATCCGTAATCACAAAAGACAGATTGTTCCCACTACAGTTTCGCCGTACTTTGGGGGAGAACTTCTTGCGATTGGCGTGAGTGAAGACATGACTTCATAATAAAAAAAGACTTGCATGAAATTCATTGCATTACAGCAAAACCATATAAAAACTACTGATAAATGCCAAAATGCAAAATGCAGGGTCAGACCCCTAATTGTTTTTGTGTTACACTATGGGTGTTGTTCTTAACCATGCGTTATGGCTATCAAAAAAACTTTCTCTTTGTTCGCTTTAATTTGTTTACTGACTTTAGGGTTTGGTACAGCACCTTCTAGTGCCTTAGCGGAAACTTCAACCGATGGCATCACCGAATCAACAGAGTTAGTTGATGCTCTCGAAAGTATTGATGTTGATGAAATTGAAACAAGTGAAATAATCGAAGAAACAGAACCAACAGAACTTCCAGAAGCAGAAGAAGATTCTGAACTCACAGAAAGACTAAAGGGACGTTTACTTTTAGAAGTTGAAGGCAAGGGAGAAGTTTATTATGTCGATCCGGAAAATGGTGAAAAAGAATACTTGTCTGATGGTGAATCTGCTCACTCTTTGCTTCGTAGACGTGCTTTGGGAGTTACCAATGCCAATTTAGAAAAGATTCCTGTTGGAGAAGTTGCAACCGATTCGAGTGTGTGTGAGGAGGAAACACTCGCCAAACGCTTAAGAGGACGAATTTTATTGCAAGTAGAATCTCACGGGGAGGCTTGGTATGTATATCCAGAAAACTGTCGCCGATATTATGTTGGTACTTTTGATCGTGCCTACAAAATAATGAAAGATTTATCTCTTGGAATCAAAACGGAATTATTGGCAAAAATACGCGACACAGATCGCGAGCAAGCCAAAAAACGCTTGCGAATTTTGACTCATGTTTACGCCGTTCGCCAAGACATAACTCTAATCGAGGCTCACACAGCCGTAGTCGAAACACTTAAAGACGCACGAACTTGCGTAGCCGATGCTCTGGCAACCGCCAAAGAAAGAGAAACCAATGAAAGACTTTTTGAAGGATTAAAAATAGGAATAATCCGCCGATGTCTAGAAACAAACAGTGTTCCGGTTGCAACCCACGAAGAAAAAACAGAAGCCCAATCTAAATTAAGAGAACAGCGCCGAGAAAGAGATCATCGATCAGATGATTTAGTTGAGGTTGAGGTAGAAATAGAAGAGGAGCATGGGGTAGTAGAAGTTGAAGTTGAAGTGGAAACGGAACACAGTGCAGTAGAAGATGATGGCAATTCAACTTCTTCTGAACAGACTGAAGATAATTCAACAAGCGATTCTTCCGGTAGTTCCTCAGATGATTCCTTGGATGATTCATCTGATCATGATTCAACGGATTCTTCTGACGATTCCTCCGGATCTGATTCAACAGACGATAGTCATGGTTCAGGTGTAGAAGATGCATCTTTTCATGAAACAGATGAAGCCGGTTACTTGGTTGAATTTACTGCTTAAACTGTAAAATCACACAAACCAGGGGTTTAAGCCTCTGGTTTTGTTTTTTCTGGTCAAGACTATATATTATGCACTTTACTTGTCATCCTGCCTGCCCGCCGCAGCTTTACAAGCGTAGGAGGGAACGAAGTGAAGGATCTGAGCTATTACTTGATCACGAAAAACAGATTGCTCACAACCCGGCTCCGCTGGGCTTTGTCATATAATTCCTCGCAATAACTAGAGAAAAATATCTACTACATAGCGGTCTTATACATTTTCTTTTCGAAATACAAACTCGTGTGGTACGCTAGGGAAAGAAAAAAATATCAGATTTTGTATGAATTCTTGCGTATTTATTGGTAAATTTCAACCGTTTCATATTGGTCATTTTTTGGTTATCAAAGGAATGACTCGTGTTTGTGAAAAAATAGTGATTGCTATTGGATCTTCCAAAGAAGAATGGACAAAAGAAAATCCATTTTCTATTGGAGAAAGAAGGGAAATGATTCAACGAGCTCTTCAATCAGAAGATATTATTCCAACTTTTGACATAACCTTTTTAGACGTCCCAGACACAAAACAAGACGCCGACTGGGTAAAAAGTATTACCGATGTAACAGGAGATACTTGTGTTGTTTGGACAGGTAATTTAGATGTAGAAGATTGCTGTAAAAGTGCCGGAATAGAAGTAAAACAAATCAAAGAAGTTCCGGGAATTTCGGCCACAGACATTCGTCAGAAAATAAAAGCTGGAGATTCTGCTTGGAAAGACAAAGTACCAAAAGATGTGGCAAAATACATTGAGGAAATTGGCGGAATTGATCGAATTAAGGAGATTTAAAACTATGTCCAAGCCCCATCAATTATCAGATATTGGTCGAGGAATTTCCAAAACCCTCTTCGATCGTCGTTCGTTTTTTGTGTTTGTGCTTTCTACAACAGGAGTTTTTGCTCTACTATTTTTGATACCTGTCTGGACCACTCCGGGAAACTCGATTGCATTTCAATGGAGTTTGCTCACAAAAACAACTCTAGCACTCCTGATTTCTCTTTCGATCGTAAACGGACTTGTGCTTGGTATGCACTCCTATATTAAAAAACACACCCCAGAACTAGCCAAAGGAGGTCACACCAAAAAAGCCACAACATTCCTCGGTATGATCGGCAGCTCCCTAGCCGCCACTATGGCCTGTGCCGCTTGCTACTCCTCTGTACTGGCCTTACTCGGTCTAGGTGGTACAACATTCGTTGTAACCCACAGGTGGTGGTTTGCCTCCTTCGCCCTACTTCTCAGCTTAGTAGCCATCCACTTCGCCGCCAAAAAAATCGTCGGCGGCTGCAAGTCGTGTCAAACAAACGTTTGTCCTGTTTCATCTAAACACTCGTAACATATCTATGCGCAAAAAAGGCGATAATCATTTTGATTCACTTGGTCTTACACCAAAACAACATGAAGTTTTGATGGAAGTATCAGGTACTAAAAATATTGTGGAAAGAGAGAAAAAAATTCGCAAGATGTTTGCTGAAGCTAAAAAAGATAATTCTGTACTAGCTGAATTTGTTAAGCAATTCAAAGGAGATGAAATTGCCAGAGGATTAATTTTTTCAAATCAGGATCCCGAGATACCATATCTTTTTGCCGGTGCTCTTTCTGATTATGATCAGGTTGCTTTGGCTCGTAGTATTTTAACTACGGATTTTGGTAATAAAAAAGAATATTTTTTAGCTAGACATTTGGAGAATTTTACTGCCAAAATTCCGGCTGAGGTGGCTCATAGAATGAACCGATATTTGCCTGATATTGTTAAAAATATACATATTTTTGAGTCGCTTTCAATCGAAGAATTGCTGAAAGACGTTCAATTTGCATCTTCAAAAACATTCTCACCTGAAGAAAAAAACGCAATTGAATATTTGATTCAACATGCGACGTATTTGAGTAATAAAACAGCCTTCCTGCTTATATCTAGAGACCATTCAGAGCTAGTGAAGAAATATAAAAACAATTTTACTTTCTTCGATGATTTTAGTAAATTCGGTAGTTTTTCAAGTGATGGTTCATTACATATCGGTTTGAACAAACAAAAAAAAATAAATTTTCTTGATATTTTTTGTGACAATGCCAGTGATAAAGCTTTTAAAAGTCTATTAAATGCACCCAATATTGCCGAGGCCATAGAGGAGAATGAGTTTCCTGATAATTTCAGAAAAAAACATGCCAATTTAGTACACGAGTATTTAAAAAATAGTCAGATGTATAAGGAGCTTGCTCGAGAGTTTCAGAGCAAGAGTGTAATTGGGCTTTACCCATTACCAAAAGATTTGATTGAAAAAAACGGTAAACCAACCAAATGGTCGCATTTAATAACCAAACCAACAGATAGACGTATAGTATCAGAATATCATAAAATGTCATTAAGACCAGACAGATTGATTGGCAACACTTTTTTATTGGATTTAATGCACAATCTGGATAATCCAGACTTCTTTCTTGAATTTGCACCACATGTAACTGACAGAAAAATGCAATATAACATCAACTTAAAACTGATTTCTACATTTTTAAGTAAGAATGACGATCGTTATAGTGAGTCTCTCATTCGCTATGCGTATAAATTCCCAGAACCTGATTTGCGAGAAAAACTGGAGCCAGTTGCTCAAAAACAATGGAAAAAGACTCATGATCTTTCTTTGTTGGAATATTTTCCAGAACTTATTCCGGTTCTGTCTAAAAAGGATGTTGAGAAAGCAGCTACTAATGGTCATGTGCGTCTTTTGTTGCAACATTGGGATAAGGCTAAAGATGCTGGGTATACCAAGGAGCAGGTTGTGGATGGGGCTGTGAAGCATAGGCGTTATTCGGAGGTGGCGCAGGCTTTGGGGGCGCTCGATGTTATATCTCCAGAATTGTATAAAACACTTTGGGTAGAATTGAATAAGCCGGAAAATCGTGCGGAGGCAAAAAGTGATCCTAGGCTTGCTTTGGCCTTGCATTTAGAAAAGGGAACAGGTTACGGAAATGAGGTTGCAGAAGGTTTGCTTGAGATTGGTAAAAGAGGTCAACTTGCTGAGAACTTGAATAGATTCTCTGGACTTAGCCAAAGTGTTGCTGATCGTTTGTTAAAGAAGGATGAAAAAACTGGAACATCTTTTGAAGAAGACGTTGCACGTTATTATTCGTCTTTTGCGTAAAAGAAAAAGACCCCATTCACAGTGTGAGTGGGGTCTTTGAGAGATGGTCTGAGAACAATCGTGGTATGTGGTTGAACTGGAATTATCCGGTGATTTTAAGACACCCGATAATTTCCTTGCGCCAATTTTGTCTCAGACCTGTAAAGTTGTCAGAACACGATTCGTTCCAGATCCTCAGTTGTAATGCCGGCGGCATCACTCGGTTCCGGTTCGTCTCGCTTGGCCAACAACTGGGCGTTGGTTGTGTTGCAGGTTTCAAGCACGGCCAGAATTAAGTTATACACAAACTTCTTTCGAATATCATCTGCCAAATGCAGAATAGGCCACACAAGCTTTTCTTTGGCCTCGCCACTTGCTTTGTACCATTCTGCCCGCATGGCCACCAATCTTTCGTGTGCTGAGTCTAGCTCATGCTGGCTTGTAATGAGCACGCGAGAAACACTCTGAACTTCTTGGAATTCTTTCATAAATTTCTCAAAATTCCATTCAATTGGCAATTTTTTGCAGAGCAGAGACCAAAATATCTTTACGGTTTTTTCAATCATTTCGGGATCTTTTTTTTTCTGTAGACGTTCGACGTCGCTGATTCGATTGGGTCTTTTATGTGCAGGCACTGATTCCCAGACTTCTTCAGCAAAACTATTTTTTGACATCGGTCCGTTCTCCTTTTTGTAAATGACCGTTATTCCGCATCTTTCAAAAGCACCTGTCTTTCTATATTAAAACGCCTTTTTTGTCAATGGTTTGGCTATGTACAAAGAGTCGCTTTTGTGATATTATTCCCCTCAGTGCAAACTATACCCCCTAAGAAGACTGCTTCTTAGGGACTTTCTTGTTATCTATGCCTTTTAAGCTTGAATCTACATATAAACCGGCTGGAGATCAGCCAAAAGCTATTGCTTCTTTGGTAAAGGGTTTGAATCGTGGAGACGATTGTCAGACTTTGCTTGGAGTAACCGGTTCGGGAAAGACTTTTACGATTGCTTCGGTGATTGCAGAAGTTGATCGCCCAACCCTGGTTATTGCTCATAATAAAACCTTGGCAGCCCAGCTTTGCAACGAGTTTCGCGAGTTTTTTCCAACCCACGCTGTGGAGTATTTTGTTAGTTATTACGACTACTATCAGCCAGAGGCTTACATGCCAAGAACCGACACTTATATAGAAAAAGAAGCCATGATCAACCAAGAGATTGATCGCTTACGACATGCCTCGACTCAAGCACTTCTTTCTCGACGCGATGTAATTATTGTGTCATCTGTTTCTTGTATTTATGGTTTGGGTTCGCCTGATGCTTATAAAAGTGTGGTGCTTCATGTGAAAGTTGGGGACTCTGAAATGAGTCGTTCTGAGCTTATTCGCAAAATGATCTCGATGCAGTTTGAACGTACCAATGCAGATTTATCTCGTGGAAAATTCCGGGCTCGTGGGGGAGTGATCGAAATAATGCCCATGAACGAAGAAGTGATTTACAGGCTTTTGACGACTGGCGAAGAAATCGATGCGATTGTAATGCTTGATCCAATCACTCGAAAGGAGAAAGAAAAATGTATTGACATGTGGCTTTTCCCGGCCAAACATTATGTGGTTGATCCAGAAAGACAAGGAGTGGCTATTGAAGCGATTGATTTGGAACTCAAAGCGAGGCTCAAAGAACTCGATGCCGAAGGTAAGATTTTGGAAGCGGAAAGACTTTCGAGACGCACTCGCTACGATTTAGAAATGATGCGTGAGATTGGCTATTGCAACGGAATCGAAAACTACTCGCGTCATTTTGACGGACGAACCGTTGGTGAACCTCCTTTTTCGTTGCTCGATTATTTTCCTAAGGACTTTTTGACGGTGATCGATGAATCTCATGTAACCGTTCCGCAAATCGGTGCCATGTACAACGGAGACAGGGCTCGTAAATCAACACTTATCGAACACGGCTTTCGCTTGCCGAGCGCCTTCGATAATCGTCCTTTAAAGTTTGATGAGTTTTTGGAACACACAGGTCAAATGATTCTAGTGTCGGCTACACCTTCTGAATACGAATTTAAAAACAGTACTCAAGTTGTAGAACAAATAATTAGGCCAACTGGTTTGATTGATCCAGAAGTAGAGGTGCGTCCTGTAACTCCAACAGGTGAAAAAACGGGGCAAGTTGATGATTTGATAGCAGAAATTGTTGTGCGTGCCGACAAGGGCGAAAGAACATTGGTAACCACACTTACCAAAAAGATGGCCGAAGACTTAACTAAGTTTTTGGCAGAAAAGGGAATTAACGTACAGTACCTTCACTCCGATGTAGATACACTCGATCGAATAAAAATCATTTCCGATTTTCGTCGTGGTACTTATGATGTGTTGGTCGGAGTCAATTTGCTAAGAGAAGGTCTGGATTTACCAGAAGTTACTTTGGTAGCGATTCTAGATGCCGATAAAGAAGGATTTTTGCGATCAGCAACATCGCTCATTCAAACCATTGGTCGTGCCGCTCGTAATGTGGAAGGAAAGGTAATTCTGTATGCCGACAACGAAACCGGTTCTCTCAAAAAAGCACTAAACGAAACAAATCGTCGTCGTACGATTCAAATAGCTCACAACAAAAAACACAACATTACTCCACAGACAATTCACAAGGGCATCAACGATATTAGTGCGTTGTTTGGGGTAGAAATTGATCCTAAAGCGCAAGATATTCTCCGAATAGAATTAACAGCTGAACCTCACGAAATAGCCCAAGTTATTTTGGAAAAAGAAATGGACATGAAACAAGCTGCTCGTAAACTAGATTTTGAAACAGCGGCGATTTTGCGAGACGAATTAGTTATTCTAAAGACAGAACTAAAAAACACATCAAAAAAAAGACCCACCAAAATGGCGGGTAAAAGGGGAGGTGGTTAAGAAAGACACTGTCCAGCACCTCAACTGGGGATTTGGCGGGGGTTATCGAAAAGGCTAAGCACGTACAGGTACGCGCGGCGAAGGGTTTAGGAGCAAACACCAACCCAGGTGGGTTAATGCTTCTCCAGGGCATTTTAGCGGCAATGGTGCCGTTAAGCCCGAGCATCCTCCAATTCCAAGCAAGTACGGATCCTTGCTCGGAAGACCTTGTGTCGCCACTGCGACAGACAAGCTCTCCCTCGTTTGTTCGTATATTTGATTCGGGTTAGGAATATCAATACGAACAGGTTTATCGAGGGCGGAGAATGCTAAGTAATTCATAACATATAACCTCTTTGGTTGTTGGTGGCGTAAATGCCACGAGGGTCGGTAGGGACTCAAGAACAAATCGACTCTGTCCCTTTCTTGGAAACACAAAATAAATTATATCATATGAAAAAACAGGTCAACATGATTCGTGTCAAAGGAGCACGCGAACATAATCTAAAAAACATTTCCGTAAACATTCCTCGCAATCAACTGGTTTGTATTACCGGTCTTTCCGGTTCCGGAAAATCAAGTTTGGCCTTTGATACGATTTTCGCAGAAGGTCAGCGTCGTTATGTTGAATCTTTGTCGGCTTATGCTAGGCAGTTTTTGGGGCAAATGGAAAAGCCGGATGTCGATGAAATAGAAGGACTCTCTCCAGCCATATCAATTGATCAAAAAGCGCATTCCTCTAATCCTCGTTCGACAGTTGCTACAATCACTGAAATTTACGATTACCTTCGTGTTCTTTTTGCACGAGTCGGAATTCCTCATTGTCCTAAGTGTCAGTCGGAAATTCAAAAGTTAACCAACGAAGAAATGGTTAACTTTGTTTTGTCATCTTTGAATGCAAATAATGGAACTAATTCTTCTGGTGAACTTATAAAACCAAAGTCAAAAGCAAAAGCACAAGAAATAAAAATCTTGGCGCCAGTTATTAGGGGACGTAAAGGTGAGTATTATCAACTTTTGTATGATCTTTATAATTCTGGATTTGCTAGAGTCAGAATCGATGGAACGGAGTATCGACTTGATCAAAAAATAGAACTCAAAAAATATCAGCAACATACTGTTGAAGTTGTTGTAGATGTAATTCCTGTCAGTTTGTTTGAATCAGAACCAAAAGACACCAGACAACGTTTGGCGGAGGCTTTAGAAACAGCGGTAGAACGCGGCCAAGATTTGGCGACGATTATTTTGCCAGGTGGAGAAGAGAAAACTCTATCTTCAAAGTTTAGTTGTCCAAATGATGGTTTTTCTTTTCCCGACATTGAACCGCGACTTTTTTCTTTTAACTCGCCTTATGGTGCCTGCGAAACTTGTCATGGGCTTGGAACAGAAGATTTGTATAGCGAAGATTTGTGTGGGGCGTGTACTGGAGACAGACTTCGTAAAGAGGCACTTTATGTGTGGCTACCAAAACTAGCGCATCATACAGTAGGAGTTTCGATTGTAGATGTGGCTTCGATGACTATTGAAGACGCTTGGAAATATGTAAACACAGCCAATTTTTCTGAACAGCAAAAGAATATTGCAGGTTCTATTTTGCATGAAATAGAAAGTCGTTTGCGCTTTATGCTCGACGTTGGTTTGCATTACTTAACACTAAACAGGCGCGCTGGAACGCTGTCTGGTGGCGAAGCACAGCGAATTCGTTTGGCCTCGCAAGTTGGATCACAATTGGTAGGTGCTTTGTATGTACTCGACGAACCAACAATCGGACTTCATCAAAGAGATAATGATCGTTTAATCGAAACTTTGCTTGAATTGCGAGATGCTGGAAACAGCGTGCTAATTGTAGAACACGATGAAGACACAATCCGTGCCTCTGACTACATGATCGAAATCGGACCTGGAGCTGGAGTACATGGGGGAGAAGTAGTAGCAGCTGGCCCAACACCACAAGTTTTTGAAGACAAAAATTCCCTCACCGCCGCCTACTTACGTAAAGACAAAAAAATCGCCGTTCCGGAAAAACGACGCGCCCCAGGACACGATGTAATCAAAATCAAAGGTGCTTCCGAAAACAATCTCAAAAACATCAACGTAGAAATTCCTTTGCGTAGGTTTGTTTGTGTAACTGGAGTTTCTGGTTCTGGAAAGTCTACCTTGGCTTACGAAACAATGTACAAAACAATCGCCAAACGATTGTACGGAACAAAATCTACACCAGGTAAACACAGTTCTCTTTTGGGGGTCGAGTACATCGACAAAGCGATTTTAATGGATCAATCTCCAATTGGCCGTACAAGTCGCAGTAATCCCGCAACGTACACAGGAATCTGGACACCTGTTCGAGAGCTTTACGCTTCAACCGCTGAAGCAAAATTCCGAGGCTACAAACCGGGCCGTTTTAGTTTCAACACACCCGGTGGACGCTGTGAAAACTGCGAAGGCCATGGAGTGATCGCTATCGAAATGCACTTTTTGCCAACCGTATATGTGACTTGTGATGTGTGCCGAGGCAAAAGATTTGATCGCGAAACGTTAGAAATAGAATACAAAGAAAAGAACATCTATCATATTCTAGAAATGACTGTAGAAGAAGGTGCTGAATTCTTCAAAGATATTCCAGTGGTGCATGATCGCTTAAAAACTCTCAATGAGGTTGGTTTGGGTTACTTAAAACTAGGACAACCGGCCCCAACTTTATCTGGTGGAGAAGCTCAGCGCGTAAAACTCTCCTCAGAACTTTCTAAACGATCAACAGGGCGCACACTGTATCTTCTTGATGAGCCAACAACAGGACTTCATTTTGAAGACGTTAAACGGCTACTGGAGGTCTTGCACAAGCTGGTCGATGCAGGAAATTCAGTAATCGTAATCGAACACAACTTGGACGTAATCAAAACCGCAGACTGGATTATCGATTTAGGTCCAGAAGGCGGAGACAAGGGCGGAGAACTGGTAATCGCAGGAACACCGGAGGAAGTGGCTAGGCACGAGGGTAGTTACACAGGCGAATACTTGCGAAGGGAATTATAGGGGTCTGACCCTGTTGTATCCGCCGCAGCTACACCAGCGAAGGAGGACATTTTGCATTTGGTCTTTTTTGTGGGAAACAGATGGTATTTTTCTGGTACAAAGCGAAGTTGATGCAATGTTTTTTGTCATCACATCATGACAGCAAGTCTGTATATGATCATGTTGTGTCATCCTGAACAAAGTGAAGGATCTGAGCCTTTGTTATAATCACGAAAAACAGATTCTTCACTATCGTTCAGAATGACATAGATAAAAGAGACTTGCATAACATACAAAACCCCACTTCCAGATTGGAGTGGGGTTTAGATTGCTTTGAGGTTTGGTGCACAGTTTATTCTTTCGAAAATGTGCAGACCTCTGTCGAGTAAGTCGAGAGAGTTCATGTGGTCAAACTGCAAGAAAGCTTCGGTTGGTATAGTGTCGTCGAGTTTGTGAAAGATAGTCACTTGTTTTTGCAATACATCTAGGATTATGAGAATCCTGTCCCCGGTTGCGCCATCGATTAACAAGTAAACATCTAGTAAACCATCTGGCGCGCCTTTAATGTTTACGTGGGCAGTTCCTCGTAAGCCGTAGAACGGTATCGTGTTTCCTTGACCGCCAGAAAACAAATCAGAGAACTTTTCTATGCAGTAGGAAACGCTTTCATTTACCAAAGGAACTTGCTTGGGTTCCGAGACTGTTTGTATAGTCGGAATTTCTTTTTGTGGTTGTTCTTCGATTGGTTGAACGACAGTTGTTGCACATCCAAAGATCCACACAAGCATCAGTACGAAACAAAAATCCTGGATTTTCACGAGCTGGCCTCCATGAGTTTTTGCTAAGCAGGTTTGCTGTGAGTTATGTTTATCAAACCTTCGAAGGTTTATCAAGAAAAAATCACCCTAGAGTTGGGTGATTAAAGAGTGGAGACAGAGAGGTTGATTCATTCTGTTCTGAGATAAATCATTGTCGGTTCCTTCTCTTTTTCTCTGGGGGAACAATAAGAAGGTTGCACTTGGTTGACATTATGCCACAGGGTGCAGACATGTATATTGCCATCATATACGTACATGTAGATAGTTGATCCAGCAAAGCCGTGTTCATTTGTTAAAGGGTTTGTTGTTTTGCTTGTGGTTACCAGGAACAACTTTTCTTTTGTTCCTTTTCCACCAAAAACGTTTGTCATTACAATGACGCCAATCATTTCTCTTAAAGATGGCTCCCTCTCCTGTGAGTACTTGTCATCAAAAATACTCGGTTTTCTAACAAGAATCCATCTGGGCTCGTTTTCTTCTTTCATGAAAGATTGCCCGATAATACTTTCATGCCAAGTATTTTTTAAGGCATACCTGGTGTTGCTTAAATTTTCTACAGACATTCCAGAATCAGCCACCAACATATGGGTGTTTCGACATGCTTTTAGCATGTCTTCTGAAAATGGTATACGAGGCATTTTTATACGCTCTGGACTGTGTCGATAGAAACATTTAAGCTCCGGTGCCCCAAAAAAGTTCCTTCCCATAATCAACCTGGCACGCAACTGATCACCCGGTTCATTCAGAAGAAAAGTGTCCATAAGATCTTCCAGGTGCTTCAGAAACAGATCAGAATTATCGATGATTTTCGTTAGATCTCTTGCTTTCTCGAAGAAATTTCCCTTCAGAAAATTGCGAAGCAAATGCTCCAAAAACTTGCGGTCTGCATTGGCTGTGATCAACTCACGAATGAACTCTCTGCTTCTTTTGGTGGCCATTTTGTACCTTCCTGTGCTTTGCGTTTGAATGAACTGTCTGCAATTTACTGTTTTTTACTCAAAAGTCAATGTTTTAGATTGATTTTTTCATGCTATAATCTTTGTGTATGTCAAAAAAAATATCACAAATTGTAGGTTTTGTTGCTGTTTTGTCACTGTTTTTACTGGTTGGAGCCGGTTGTGCCAAAAAAGAAGTTCCAAGTTTTCATGGAGATGGTTACTCTGGAACCATTGAAAACGTGCGAATAGAAAAGGCTTCTGATAAACCTTATTAAAAAATAAAACCCCCATTTGCAGATTGCATTTGGGGGACTTCTTTTGCTATTTTTCTTGACCAGTAAAACAGTTGACTCGATCGAATTGACGTGATCTGCAAAATACAATTGTCTTTTTGCCTTCGACTTGAGTTGTCATAATGAAGATTGAACGATTCTTGGGGATCAAATCGGTGCGATATCTACGAATGAGTTCGATCATTACACTGTGATCGATTTTGCAGGTTTCGATCGTTTGATCTTTCTGCCAAAGAAGATTGTTGAGATGATCATTTTCTTTTTCGCGAATTTGGATTTCATTTTCCAGATGTGAATTTTCTTCCTCGAGTGCTTTGCTACCGTCTTTTAGTTGATCAAACTGCTTTTTGTAGTAGTCTGCCATAAAGACAATTACCAGCAAGCTGAGAATAAAAATCACCACAGAAGTGATTCCGGCGTAGGGAACGTAGCCAATCGCAGTTTGCTTAACCGCATGTTTGATTCGTTTCATGATTGTGAATCTCCTGCATTTGTTTGGCGAGGAGATTATGTTCTTTTTTGGCTTTTTGTCAATCAATAAGGTACCCTTTTCTTTCTGATTATACTTTTCTTCTATGCCCGAATTACCGGAAGTCGAAACCGTCAAAAGACAACTCAACGAAGTTTTGGCCGGCAAAAAGATTGTTGCAATCGAACTCTACAAAACTGGCCGAGAAGAACCTTTTGGACAGGCTTTTGTCGATCAAGTGGTCGGCAAGAAAATCGATCAAATAGATCGTCGAGCCAAACTTTTAGTGTGGCGTTTTGAAGATGGAGATTCTATGCTCGCTCACTTAAAAATGACCGGCCGTTTTCTTCTTTTGCCAAAAGACGCCGTTCCTAACAAACACGATCGAATGAAGTTTTTATTCGAGGACGTAAATGATGTGTGTGTAATATGGCAAGACATTAGAACTTTTGGATATGTAAAGCTTGTTGATCAAACAGGATTAGAAAAAGTTCTCTCGATTTACGGACCAGAGCCACTAGAAGCATCAACAAAAGAACTAGCCGAGCGCTTTCAAAAGAAATCGAAAAGAAAAATAAAAGCAGCCTTACTAGATCAATCAGTCATAGCAGGAGTTGGAAACATTTACGCCGACGAAGTTTGCTTTGCCTCAGGTATTCATCCCTCCAGATTATTGAACAGCCTATCTGACACAGATAAAACAAACATCGCCAAAGAAATAAAAAGAATCCTAAAGGCATCTCTCGACAACAAAGGAACAACCATAGTGAATTACACAAATTCCACAGGTGGCAAAGGAGAGTTTGTAAATTTCCTCAAGGTCTACGGAAAAGAAGGAGAAAAATGCAACATCTGCGGGTCTCTAATAGAAAAAACAGTCACAGCTGGCCGAGGAACCCACTTTTGTCCAATCTGCCAAACATAGCTTTTTACACTAATTTACTTTATCCTAAGAACAGTATGTTCGACACAATCAAACACATTCATATTGTCGGTGCTGGTGGAATTGGGGTTTCTGCTTTGGTTAAGTTGTGGCTTAAGGAAGGGAAGCATGTTACGGGGTCAGATGTGAATGCCTCAGAAATTACTGAAGATTTGGTGAATCGTGGTTTGAAGTTTTGGGAAGGGCAGGCTCCGCATCATGTTTCTGTGGAAACGGAGGTTGTCGTTTATTCGCCGGCGGTTCCTTTTGATGATCAGGAGAGGGTTCGAGCACGAGAGGTTGGGGCCAAGGAATATTCTTATCCGGAGGCGCTCGGTATCTTAACCAAAAGTTACTCCACAATTGTGGTGACTGGTACAAATGGTAAGTCATCTACAACTGCTATGTTGGGGCTTGTTTTAGAAGCAGCCGGTTATGATCCAACGGTGATTGTTGGATCACTTGTTCCGGGTTGGAAAGATGGTAACTTGCGTGTGGGAAAAGGACGATTTTTGGTGGTAGAAGGTTGCGAGCACAAAGCTCATATTTTAAAACTGTATCCAGAAATGATCGTGTTGACTAACATCGAAGCCGATCATTTAGATTTTTATCGAGACATTGATCATATTCGTGAAACTTTTCAAAAGTTTGTTGATCAATTAAAAGGCAAAGGAATGGTTGTGTGGAATGCTAATGATATTCAGTCCAATCGGTTGCGTTTAGGTACACAAGTATCTTATGGACTCGAAATAAATGCCGATTACTTGGCGACAGGCCGCACAACCCATGCTGGCAATCAATCTGCCAATGTTTCGAGGTCCACGCCACCTGAGGAACTGGGGGGGCTTTCTTTGCAAGTGCCGGGAACTTTCAATTTAATGAATGCCCTAGCCGCCACTTCTGCCGCCATGGAACTCGGAGTTCCTTTTGAAACCTGCCAGCGAACACTCAAAGCCTACGCCGGAATTTGGCGTCGTTTTGAACGAGTCGGTTCTTGGAAAGGAGTCGAGGTAATTTCTGATTACGGCCATCATCCAACGGCGGTAGCAGGAACAATAGACGCAGCCCGCGAATTTTTTCCCGGTCATCATATTGTTTTGTGCTTCCAACCGCATCAACATTCCCGAACAGAAAAACTTTTTGATGATTTTGTAACTTCCATTGCCAAAGCAGA
>Ga0100380_10001479_pt1 | contig 25633 bp, 21 predicted proteins | sample CryGeymeta201504_FD_80417 | JGI IMG/M metagenome (GOLD analysis project Ga0100380, IMG submission 80417) | Groundwater microbial communities from Crystal Geyser aquifers in Utah, USA - Crystal Geyser metaG 2015-04 | ecosystem: Environmental > Aquatic > Deep subsurface > Groundwater | place... | reverse complement strand
CCAAAATCTATAATCACACCACCTTCTTTATAACTCACCGGTAATACAACAGGCACGAGCACTGATCCTGCCATGGTTTGTACATATACTTCGTTTAGTGTTGATGGTACAACAATACTTCCGCTAAACGCCCCATTATGATCAAAACTTCCTGAAGTGATGAGTTTGCCTCCTTCATTAGGATCGGCTGTAAAAATATCAAAACGACTTCTTAATTCTGAAAAATTGATGCTTGTCGGCATCTGAATGTTGAGGGTCACTTCTTTTGTTGTTTCGAAGTAAAATCCATTGGGGACTTCCAAATCGTTCATGCTTTTTTTGGGATCAGTAGGAGAGGTTTTTTTGCATGATTGAAAGACTATTCCTGATAAAATTAAAAAAGAAAGATAGAGCAATAAATGATTTTTCATGGTATATTTATTAAGTTTGTATTGATTATCCCAATATACATGCCAAAGATATAGCTTCTGTATAACATATTGAAAAATAATTGACTAATATGGGGTTGTAAAAGTTTTGTTTCCCACAATGGGAATTAACGAAGATAAAGTGCAATATGGAGACATTAACACCAGGAATCGGATCACGTGTTTCGCACCCCGAATTTGGCAATGGGGTGATAATTCAGGTATACAGCGATAGCTATGAAATTACCTTTATGGATTATGGCGTAAAAACGGTGACCAAGTCATTTGACAAGTTGAAAGTGATAGATTTTCACGGTAGTGATACAGACCTGATTAGTTATGAGAAAGTGGAACGGGTATTTCGGCGGTTGTTAACTTCCATCAGCGATATTCAGCATCCTGTTCATCTGGGAGATAAATGGAAAGGAGGGAAATTGATCCTCAAACCCGGCAACGAAAGCCTGAAGGAGAAGGAAATTCCCATCGATCAGTTTTTTCATAAAATTGTGATGATACGCGATCGTGTTCGTGTAATGGAACAAAGAATTAATGCCGCTTCAGGTCTTGATGATGAAGAAAAGGTTTCACTTCAGCAATACATTACCCGCATTTATGGCAGCCTGACCAGTTTTAATGTGCTCTTCGCCGACAAGGAGGACTATTTTGTGGGCGACAAGTCTTCGTGATATGCGTCCGGTTTATCTGATTGGGTTTATGGGAGCCGGGAAAAGTACCCTGGGTAAGCGTCTTGCCTCCAGGATGGGAGTTGCCTTTCTTGACTTGGATATCCTGTTTGAAGAAAAATACCGGCTTACTATCCATTCGTTTTTCGAAAAATATGGCGAATCCTTATTTCGACAGTTTGAATATGACCTCATCAAATCGACTTTTGAGTTACAGGATGTGGTGATTTCAACAGGAGGAGGAACCCCTTGTTTTTACGATGCCATGAACCTCATGAAGTTGAATGGAACAACTGTTTATATGGAAACTACACCCGCCGGACTTGCCAGTCGGTTGATTAAATCAAAGCGCAAACGTCCGCTGGTAGCAGGGAAATCACCTGATGAACTGCTGGAATTTATCACTAAAAAGTTGCACCAACGCGAATATTGGTATCAGCAGGCAAATCTGAAGGTAGATGCGATCAACCCTGATTTGGAGACCTTGATTAATGAGATCAATTTACTTGGTAAAGTAAAGTAAGGTAAATTCAATCTTATTTTCTCTCCAATAGAACCACATTTTCGACATGATGTGTTTGGGGAAACATATCCACTGGCTGTGCTTTCACGGCCTGATATTTTGCATTCAGGATAGCAATATCACGCGATTGACTGGCCGGATTACAACTGATGTAGATTATTTTTTTTGGTTCCATCTCAAGGAGTTGGTAAAGAACCCTTTCGTGCATGCCTGCTCTTGGAGGATCAGTGATTACCACATCGGGTTTGCCATGTTTCCTGACAAAGTCACGGTCGAGTACCCGGGCCATATCGCCTGCAAAATAGGTTGTGTTTTCAATGCCATTGATATTTGCATTGATGCGTGCATCCTGAATGGCTTGTTCCACGTATTCTATGCCAATTACGTGTTTTACCGATCGGGCGATAAAAGCGGCAATCGTTCCGGTTCCGGTGTATAAATCGTACACCAACTCATTTCCTGTGAAACTGGCAAAATCGAAAGTCGCCTGATATAATTTATGTGCCTGCACCGGATTGGTCTGGTAAAATGAGATAGGGCCAACTTTAAACTGAAGATCAGGTTGTCCCGCCACCGGTGCTTCCATTTTTTCCATGATAAACGGATCGCCTTTGTAAAGTTGTACTTCCAGATCGGTGATGATATCGTTTAGTTTTTCATTTATCACATACATCATGGAGGTAATCTCTGGAAAACGGACCGTGAGGTATTCCAGTAATTCCCTCTTATTCAGGTCGTCATATTTGAAAACCACAATCACCATCACATCGCCGGTGGTTGAAGTTCTGATGATTAAATTGCGGAGCAGCCCTTCGCCGGTATGAAGGTTATAAAATGAGAAATCGTGTTCAATGGCGAATTCCTTTACTGCCAAACGGATGGCGTTGGAGGGGTCGCGCTGCAAATAGCATTTGTCGATGTCAAGCACTTTATTAAACATTCCGGGAAGGTGAAATCCCAAACCTTGCGTGTTTATTGGACCTCCTTCTTCGGCCGGGGTGTCGATTTGGGTGAGCCATCGACGATCTGTAAACGTAAATTCAAGTTTGTTGCGGTAAAACAATGACTGGTCGCATTTAATGATGGGCAAATATTCGTCAACAGCTACTTTCCCGATGCGTTGAAAATGATCTTTTACCTGTTGTTCCTTGAATCTGGATTGTTCTTCATAGCTGATATGTTGCCACTTGCAACCTCCGCACAAACCAAAGTGTGTACATGTGGGTGTGGTTCTGGATTCAGAAAGATGGTGAAAATGAATGGCTTTTCCTTCAAGATAGCTTGATCTTTTTCGGGTAACCTGCACATCTACGATATCGCCCGGAGCTGTATAGGGTATAAATACAACCTTCTCGTTGTAGTATGCCAGTGATTTTCCTTCTGCACCGGCTTTCATCACTTCGAGGTTTTCGAGGATTGGCAGTGGTGGCTTTTTTATCCGTCCCATATGGTTATTGTTGGGCGGCAAAGGTAACAAAAAGAAGAAGTTAAAAATTCGGTTTTAAGGAATAGGTTCTGTAATAATCGTCAATAATTTGAACAGCTTCCTCGATGCTGTCGACCAATTGAAAAATTTCCATGTCTTTTTCAGCTACTTTTCCTTCGGCAAGCATTTTTTCCTTAATCCAGTTTAATAAACCTCCCCAGTAGTCTTTGCTAATGAGAACAATAGGAAACTGAATAAGCTTATGTGTCTGGATGAGTGTGATGGCCTCGAACAGTTCATCCATGGTTCCAAAACCACCCGGCAGAACAACGTAACCTTGAGAGTACCGCATAAACATCACTTTGCGGGTAAAGAAATAATCGAACTGCAAGAGTTTGTCAGGGTCGATATACTCGTTGGCTTTTTGTTCGAAAGGAAGGTTGATGTTGAGTCCGACAGATTTTCCGCCGGAAATGTGCGCTCCTTTATTGGCGGCTTCCATGGCACCCGGGCCGCCACCTGTAATAATGCCAAATCCTTTCTTCGCCAGGAGATAAGCCAATTCCTCTGCCATGTGGTAACATCTGTCGCCGGGTTTGGTACGTGCCGATCCAAAAACAGCCACACATGGACCTATTTTGGCCAGGTTTTCGTAACCATCCACCAACTCAGCCATGATTTTAAATACCGACCAACTGTCGTGCGCCCTGATTTCGTTCCAGGGTTTTGATTCTATTTTGTGGTGCAAAGGGGTGATATCTTCTTCGATCATTGTAAAGGTTATTAAATAGATGACAAAAAACAAGGCAAGATACGCAAATTCCAGGTAAAATGTTGTTTATTTCGCACTTTTACATCGTTTTGGTTTTAAAATTTAAAGGATATTTTTTTTTAGCTCTTCCATGATAAATGGAGCCGTTCGGCTTTCTGAGTTTAACGCGACTTGTTCAGGGGTGCCTTCACAAATAATCCGGCCTCCGGCACTTCCTCCTTCCGGGCCAATGTCAATAATATGGTCGGCCACTTTGATAACCTCCATGTTGTGTTCAATAATGATAACGGTATTACCCTTGCCAACCAGTTTGTCAAGCACACCAAGCAAAACCTTCACATCTTCAAAATGTAGTCCGGTGGTTGGCTCATCCAAAATGTAAAGTGTGTTGCCGGTGTCTTTTTTAGCTAACTCGCCAGCCAATTTTACACGCTGTGCCTCTCCACCCGAAATGGTTGTAGACGATTGTCCCAGCGTAATATATCCCAGTCCTACATCCTGAAGGGTTTTGAGTTTATGTACGATAAACGAAATGTTTTCGAAAAACAGTACCGCCTGATTAATTGTCATGTTCAGCACATCGTTGATTGATTTGCCTTTGAAACGAACCTCCAGGGTTTCCCGGTTATAGCGTTTTCCATTACAATCTTCGCACAACACATACACATCGGGTAGAAAATTCATTTCGATGGTTTGTACTCCTGCACCTTTACATTTTTCGCATCTCCCGCCTTTCACATTAAACGAAAACCTCCCGGGTTTGTATCCCCTGATTTTGGCTTCGGGCAGTGTGCCAAACAGTTTCCTGATTTCGTCAAACACCTTGGTATAGGTAGCAGGATTCGACCGGGGAGTGCGTCCTATGGGCGACTGGTCGATTTCGATGACTTTGTCGATGTGACCAACACCATCGATGCTGACATAAGGCAAGGGGTTTTGCAACGAGTGATAAAAGTGCTTGCTCAGGATTGGGTACAGGGTTTCGTTTATCAGAGAAGATTTACCGCTACCTGAAACGCCTGTAATACAGATAAGCTTTCCCAATGGCAGGCTCAGGTTTACATGGTTTAGGTTATTGCCCGTGGCACCAAAAAGATGGATATATTTCCCGGTACCGGGTCGGCGTATTTTGGGAATGGGGATAAACCTTTTTCCATTCAGGTAGTCGGCGGTAATGGTGTCGATTTTTTGAATTTCATCAGGAGTTCCTGCCGCCATAATTTCCCCGCCGTGCATCCCTGCCCCGGGTCCAATGTCAACAACAAAATCGGCTGACATGATGGTGTCTTTGTCGTGTTCTACAACGATTACCGAATTGCCAATATCCCTTAAATCCTGCAAGGCTTTAATTAGTTTTTGGTTGTCGCGCTGATGGAGTCCGATGCTGGGTTCATCAAGTATATACAGAACACCGGTAAGCTGTGAGCCAATTTGGGTGGCCAGTCTGATTCGCTGCGATTCGCCACCCGAGAGGCTCCTGGCCGGTCTGAAGAGGTTTAGGTAACCAATGCCTACATCCAGTAAAAAATCCAATCGATTGTTGATTTCTCTTAGGATTTCATGTCCGATGATTTGCTGTTTGTTATTCATGGCGATTTCAACTGTTTCGAGCCATTGTCGCAAATCAACGAGGTCCATCAGGGCCAGTTCGGCAATGTTTTTCCCGTGAATCTTAAAATGCAGTGATTCTTTTTTTAACCGGGCCCCTTCACATTCAGGGCAGATGTGTTGGTTCATAAAACCATCGGCCCACTGCTTAGTGCTTTGACCGCCTGAATCATTACCGAAGTTTTCGATGTATTGTATCGCTCCTTCAAAATTCAAGGTGTAGGATGAGGTGATGCCGAGATATTCTTTTTTTACCGTAAACGTTTCATTCGAACCATGAAGTATCACCTGCATACCTTCGGGAGAAATGTCCTTTATGGGAGTTGAAAGTGTAAATCCGTATTTTAATCCAATGGATTCCAATTGGTTAAAAAGCCAATTGGCTTTGTATTCCCCAAATGGTTTTATTCCTCCCCGTTTTATGCTAAGGTTGTTGTCGGGAATAATTTTTTCGAGGTCTACTTCTTTTACCATGCCCAGTCCATTGCAAACAGGGCAGGCGCCATAGGGTGAATTAAAAGAAAAGGAATTGGGTTCGGGTTCATCATAGGACAGACCTGTTACCGGACACATGAGTTTTCGACTAAAATGCCGGATTGTATCGGTTTCTGTATCCAGAACGATCATGGAGCCTTTGCCCAATTTCATGGTTTGTGTTACGGTACGGCGGATACGTTCTTTATCGGGATTGTGCAGGTCGATGCGGTCCACAACCACTTCAATGTCATGGACTTTGTACCTGTCGAGTTGCATCCCAAACTTGATTTCCTGAACTGTGCCATCGACGCGCACTTTTAAATATCCTTGTTGCCGGACCTGATCGAGCAATTCGCGGTAATGGCCTTTTCTTCCTTTGACCAATGGTGCCAGCACCATCATTTTTTTTCCATCGAAATGCGTCATGATAAGTGCAGTAATTTCATCTTCGGAATATTGCACCATTTTTTCACCCGATAAATAGGAATAGGCCTCGGCAGCCCGGGCAAAAAGCAAACGCAAAAAATCGTACACTTCAGTAATTGTTCCAACTGTCGACCGGGGATTCCGGTTGACCGATTTTTGTTCGATGGAAATTACCGGGCTCAACCCGTTGATCTTGTCCACATCAGGGCGTTCCATGTTTCCGATAAACTGACGTGCATAGGCTGAGAATGTTTCCATATATCTCCGTTGACCCTCGGCATAGATAGTGTCGAAAGCCAGGGATGATTTTCCACTCCCGCTTAGACCTGTAATCACAACAAGCTGGTTCCGTGGAATAACAATGTCAATATTTTTCAGGTTGTGTACCCGTGCGCCCAGTACTTCCAGGTATTGATTTTGGTATTGATTTTTGTTCTTAGTCATGAACCCTGGCGATTTAATCCGTTCATTTTCATCATTAGTTCTTGATGCGTCATATCGTAAGGCGCAAGAGGTATGTCGATATAGTAAGTTTTATTCTTCCTGTTTTTCAGGTAGCTTTCGCGAAGCCAGGGATTAAATTGTTTCAACAGTTTGTAGCTGATGTGTTGGTCGTTTGCAAAAACAGCCCAATCATCCACTCTCTGGTTTACCATCACTTTTTTTGTAGGAATGGGCAAATAAACTTCATTCGGTTTCACGTAAAACCCGTATTCCTGTGGTTTTTCAAGAATCAGTTTCATGGCCAATATGCGATAAATATACCTTGAGGTTTCATCGCTTAACAGCAGATCGTAAAATGAAGTGGTTTTCTGTCGGTCGATTTGCCGGTTAATTCCTCTTTGGCCTGCATTGTACGAAGCGGCAGTAAGAGTCCAGTTTCCATATGAGTTGTAGCTGGCGAGCAGGTAGGCACAAGCCGCCTCAGTGGATTTCTCAATGTGGTACCTTTCATCCACGTCATCGTCAATCTCCAGCCCATAATCTTTGCCGGTACCTTTCAAAAATTGCCAGAAACCCACTGCCCCTGCCGGAGAAACTACATTGGATAATCCACTTTCGATGATGGCAATGTATTTAAAATCAACAGGGATATTGTGTTTTCGCAGGATAGAATCGAATAAAGGAAAATACCGGTAGCTTTTTTTTATCAAAAGCAGTGTGGCCGAATGCCAGTAGGTGTTCACCATCAATTCACGGTCCAGGGCTTCATGCACATAGAACAGATCGAGAGGCACCTCCTCGCCGGAAAAAGTCAGTGTGTCGGGGATGGGCAGCGAAACGATGCGGTAATATTGTTCGTTGTTACCAGGAAGTTGCACTTGTTCTTGTTGTGTTACCCGGTTCCATCCAAAAATGAGCAGCCCAATCAGCAAGATGAGTAATATATAAGAGATGTTTTTTTGCATGTGTACACGAAAATAGCTGTCATTTTATGACAAACCGACAAACAGGTTTGAAAAGCGGTGCAAAATTAATGAGATTTTTAAGTCAAGTCAGAACGGGCTGATAAAATCTTTAAACAAGGGGGCGATAATATCTTTTTCTGAAAGAATGGGTTGGCTGATTTTCCAATCGATATTCAAGTCCGGATCGTTCCAAAGGATACTGCCTTCCGATTCTTTGTTATACATGTTGGTACATTTATAAAAGAAGGTGGTGTTGTCTTCCAGCGTAATAAATCCATGTGCAAATCCCGGAGGAACCCAATACATCCATTTATTTTCCTGGGTGAGTTCGATGGAGGCCCATTTGCCATAGGTGGGCGATGATTTTCTGATATCGACAGCCACGTCCAGCACCGAACCACGTATTACCCTGACCAACTTGCCCTGGGCAAAGGGTGGCTTTTGAAAGTGAAGTCCACGCAATACATTTTTCTGGGATTTCGATTCATTGTCCTGTACAAAATTCTGATCGATGCCATGTCGTAAAAATACTTCCTTGTTATACGATTCAAAAAAGTAGCCGCGGTGATCTTCAAAAACAGTTGGCTTAACGATGTATAAGTCTGGTATGTTGGTTTTTATGATTTCCATGGTTCATTTTTTTTTGCATGGGTAAAGATAGTGGAATTATTGCTTCGCGGAAGTGTCCGGTTGGATTTCTGGTTCCAGTGAGGATAAATAGAACACCAATCAAAGCACACGAAACATACGTCGCCAGAGAAAAGGTTTCCCAGTGCCGTAGGCACGACCGATATTGTAACCCTGGAATTTATTCCAGGGATATTGAAAACTAAGCTGAAAAAATTGTTCCAAATAAATGAAGTATTCACAAAAACAGGAGCAGAGCTAAGCACACGAAACATTCGCGCGCCAGAGTAGAGCTTGGATTAATCCGATCATTTAAATCTCTCTCTTGGTTACCCCGGCATGGCTCCTTCATCCGCAAAACTGTAGAATTTGTCGTTGCCGATGATCAGGTGGTCTAATATATTGATGTCGAGGCTTTTTCCACCGGAAACAATTTTTTTGGTCAGGTCCATGTCGTTGGGGCTGGGTTGCAGGTTGTTGGATGGATGGTTGTGTGCCAGGATAATACCTGAAGCATGTTGTTCCAATGCCAGTTGGAATATTTTTTTTGGATCGGCCACAGTTCCGGTAAGGCCGCCTTCGCTGATATTCACTTTTCGGATGACTTTATTAGCCCGATCAAGTAGAAGAACCCAGAATTCTTCATGGTATTTGTCCGATAGATCGGCATAAAGCAGGTTGTAGGCATCCTGACTGGAGGTGATTTTTTGTTTGTCGATAAGCACATCATCAGCACGTCGTCGCCGACCAAGTTCCAAAGCCGCTACTATGCTGATGGCTTTGGCCGGGCCAATGCCTTTAAATTTGGTTAAATCACTAATGCTTAACCGTGACAGTTCGGCCAGGTTGTTGTCGACAGAGTTTAGGATGCGTTTGGAGAGCGCGACAGCAGATTCGTCGGTGTTGCCGCTTCCGATCAAGATGGCAATGAGTTCAGCTTTCGAGAGTTGGCCTTTGCCTTTTAGCATCATTTTTTCTCGCGGACGGTCGTCCTCGGACCATTGGTGGATCGGTATTTTTTCCATAGCAGGTTAGATTAAAATTCAGGCCATGAAGATAAGAAAAAAAACAAACGAAAAAAGCCCGGTTACGAAGTAACCAGGCTCGATATTCTTATTAGAATCAATCTTTATGAAATGCTATTGGCGTACTTTGTAATTTTTGACTTTAAATTACCGGCTTTATTCTTGTGAATCATTTTTCTTTTAGCCAGCTTGTCGATCATCGCGTACAATGTGGGCAAGCTCTCAACGGCCTCGGTTTTTTCAGTTAACAACCTGAACCTTCTAATCGCGTTACGCATGGTTTTCGTATAGTAGCGATTGTGTACTCTTCTTACTTCAGTTTGCCTGATCCTTTTAAGCGCTGATAGGTGATTAGCCATAGTGTATTACCTTTTATTATTAATAAATTGGGGCTGCAAAAGTACAACAATATTTAATATAAAAAAATATTCAACTATTTTTTACGCTGAATATTGTAAATTATTCACGTTATTATTTCAGCTTTCCGGCCAGGGTAGGTTCTTCAAGGCTCAGGATATTGTTAATTTCTACCTCGTAGTATGTGTTGGGTTTTAAGCCAAAATCCTGAATGATCACGGGCACATAATGCTCCCCAAACCCGGAGGCTGTACCATCGGGCAGAATCTTTTCAACCAGCACACGTTGGGTTTTCCCGACAAATGATTCCCTGAACGACATTTTCATGTCTTCGGCCAGCCGGCGAACCATTTCACTACGGTCGGTCTTTGTTTTTCCGGGAATTTGCTCCGGCATACGTTCGGCCCTGGTTCCTTTTCTAATAGAATATTTAAACGTATGGATATGCCCGAAACCAATCTCCCTGATGGTGTCCATTGTTTCCTGAAAATGGGCTTCTGTTTCTCCCGGGAATCCCACAATAACATCGGTGGTGAGGTTAAAACCGGGATGCAAAGCTTTCAGTTGGTGTACCATCTTTTTAAAAGAGGAGGCGGTGTACATGCGGCGCATTTTCAGTAGGATTTCTTCCGATCCGCTTTGCAGGCAGATATGTAGGTGAGGAGTAAGCTTTGGATGGTCGAAAAGCCTGAAGAAGCTCTCGGTATATCCATCCGGCTCTATGCTCGAGATGCGCACCCGAAAATCTCCTGGCAGGTCAAGAATGGCTTCCACAAGTTTCTCAAAATCATATTCTCCATAAGAATATCTTCCCAAATTTACCCCTGTAAGAACTACTTCTTTATATCCAAAGGCAACCACCTGTCGTATGTTTTCGAAAATTTCTTCCGGAGGACGGCTGGTGGCCCGTCCACGAACTTTTGGAATGATACAAAAGGTGCAGAAATTATTGCACCCGTCCTGGATTTTTATCAGGCTGCGGGTATGAAAGGTTTCATCGGCAGGAGCGTAGCTAAACAGGTTGGCTTCGAAGTTGTTTACGTCTACCAACTCGCCATTAAAATGGGCCTCTGCCACCGACAATACCGAAGTTTTATGATCGTTGTCGACAACATAGTTTATGGCGTTATTCTTTTCCAGCTGTTCTTTGTAATTGGTGGCCATACAGCCTGTAACGATGGTAACTCCCTCCTGGTTGTTTCGGTGGGCCACTTGGATCTCACGTCTTGATTTCTGATCGCTTTGGTTAGTAACCGTACAGGTATTGATTACATACAAGTCGGCCTTTTCATTAAAATCGACCACGCGGTAGTTTTGTTTGGAAAATTCTGAGGCCAGGGCATCGGTTTCGTAGAGATTTAAACGGCATCCCAATGTTTTAAAGGCCACTGTTTTTTGTTTATTCATGGAGGCCATCATTTAATTAACCAGCACACCTTCGATGGAAAGTGGTGCTGCGCTGGTAACGGTTATGGTGGCGTATTTACCCACCATCTCGTTTTTATCGCATTGAAAACGGGCAACAATCCGGCCCTCGGTATAAGCCGACAGGTAGCCTTTTTTCCGGTCGTAACCTCTGACCAGTACTTTAAGGGTGCGTCCAACCAATCGCTGATTGTATTCAAGGGTATGCTTCATCATCTCATTGGTGAGCTGGTGATAACGCTCTTTTTTCTCTTCTTGCGGAATATCATCGTCCCATCGCGAACTGGCGGCACCTGGCCGGGGGGAATATTGAGCGATATAGGCCATGTTGTATTTGAATTCCTCCATGATCTTCATGGTATTGTTGAATTCTTCCTCGGTTTCGCCGGTAAAACCGACTATAATATCGGTAAACAAAGTAGCTTGAGGGATCAGCCGTTTGATGGTACTGACTATTTCGCGGTATTTTCCCATGCCGTGGTTGCGGTTCATGCGTACCAACATGTTGTCGTCGCCCGATTGTACCGGGAGATGAATTTGCTTGGCAAGACAATCATACCTGGCCACTACTTCGATGATGTCATCACTCATGTCGCGGGGATGCGGTGAAGTAAAATACACCCAGAAATCCTCTTTGGACTGTTGGCCAAATTCGCCAATCATTTTAAGTAACCCGGCAAAGGAGATTTCGGTTCCCTTTTTATCCATTCCATAAGAATTTACATTTTGACCCAGGAGGGTGATGGATTTAAAACCTTTGGCTACCAGATGTTTGAGCTCGTTGAGTATTTCTTCCGAAGGTCGCGAAACTTCCCGTCCACGGGTGTAAGGAACCGCACAAAAAGTGCAGAACTTGTTGCACCCGTTTTGAATTGGAATAAAAGCTTCGAAGCCGGAACCATATTTGGGTGCGATGTGCCAGAAATCTTCGATGTGTTCATCAGGTTTCTGAGGTGCTATGCCAACATGGGTTGGTTTAAAAGCAGCCGGGTTGAGACGAAATGCTGCCGGGTTGAGTGCTACCTGGTCGTGAATTTTCACCAAATCGCTAAGGCCGGCATCCAATGTTTGCATGCTGGCAGCACTCACGATACCGTATTGGCTGATCATTTCGGGCAATTGCGGCAATTGGCTCATGGGAAACACCAGGTCGAACATTTTAAGGAATTTCTGTTTGTCGGCTGGCAGCACACATCCCGAAACAAAGGTGATCAGGTTTTTGCGATTTTTCCATTTGTTCCATTTAGCCACCATGTTGTAGACTTTGTCGATGCCTTTTTGTCGTACAGAACAGGCGATCACGCCAAGCAAACTGGCTTCTTCCTCTTTATCTGTTGCTTCAAATCCCATTCCTTCGAGCACCTGCTGCACGCGTTCCCCATCGGAAATATTCATCTGACAACCCAATTGAACTATATGATATTTCATGATGCGATCACCGGTTAAAAGTAAACTTCCGCATGAAGCTGGTTATGGGGGAATCCTTTTTTGTCGAGGATATCCATGGCTTCACGGATCATTTTAAAGTTCCCGCAAAAATAGCAGATGGTGGCCTTGTCGAAGGTATGTTTTAACAGATAGTCGGTTACCCGTCCTGCAAAATCACCGGTTTGGTCACCTGATGTACACTGGATATATCGGTTCCGGGCATAGTTATCTTTTTCATAACCTTCTGATCCATAACGGACGCCGTGCAACAGGGTGTAGTCGAGCTCGGGATGGCTTTTCACCATGCTGTGGAAGGGGGCGATACCTGTTCCGGAGGAGATGAACAGAAACTGATGTGTAGGAATGAGGGTTTGGTCGAGGCTGAAAAAGCCCAGTGGACCTTCTACCTGGAGGTAGGCTCCTGGTTTGGTATCTTTGAGTTTTTTCGATACATCGCCATCATCCACTTCTTTTATAAGTACTTCGAGGAAGGTGTCGTTATTGCCGCTGTAAATAGAGTATTCGCGTTGGTTTAAATCGCCATCGGCACCCAGGAGAATGTGTTGGCCGGCTTCAAATTCGAGTCCGTTGCGTTCCATTTGCATGATATAAGTAGAACCGGTGAGGAACTTGATGGCATGTAGTTTATGTTTACCTTTGGATTGCATGAGTTATATTGTAGTGATATTTAGCGCGTTAATAAATTGTATATCTCTGGTATAGTTGAAAATTTTGAGTGTGCAAAGATAGGAAAATTTGGGTAGGTGGGTGAGGAAGGGTAAGAAAATGAACCAAAACGAATACGGAGATATTTTAAAAATATCAATTTAAAATGCGGGTAGTTAATTATATAATGTGTAGATTTAACCCAACCCCCCGAGGGTTCAAAACCCTCGGGTGGTTAATAAAAGAAGATAATCATGGCAGATACAAAAACGTTGCTTAAAGAAAATGCCTCTTACCACATTTACAATCATGCGGTAGGGAAGGATTTGTTATTTAAATCGGATCGGAATTACCTGTTTTTTATGCATCAAATAAAAAAATATCTGATCGATCACCTTGATTTCTATGCTTATTGCCTGATGCCCAATCATTTTCATCTTTTGGTGCGTGTTAAGGAAAGTCAACAGCTTTTATCTGAACTGGATTTTTCCTATAAAATAAGCCGGCAATTTTCACATTGTTTTAATAGTTATGCTCAGGCATTTAATAAAGAAAACAGTAGGATGGGCAGTTTGTTCGCAAATCGATTTAAACGGATTTTGATAGAAAGTGAAGAGCACTTTAAAACCCTGATCCTCTATATTCACAACAATCCGGTTAAAGCTGGCCTGGTTAGAAGACCTGAGGATTGGAAATACTCTTCTTATAAAGAAATTTTGTTGAATACGGAAACGATTATTCAGCGGGATGAGGTGATTAGCAGTTTTGATAATTTGGATAATTTTATTTTTTGCCATAAGCCTTAAGAGGGTTTTGAACCTTCGTAAGGCTATGGAAGACTAAGCTCTACGAGGGTTTTAAACCCTCGTAGAGCTTACAATCCGAATTTGTTTTTACCCGTTTAAAATAATCAATCCAAAATCCCGTTTTGTAGCACGATGCGGCTGAAATCTTTTTATCTGGTCATTTTTTTTGTGATTCTTTTCCACCATTCGCTTTTAGCTCAAAGCGATGGCAGAATGGAGAGGAGGCTCCAACATTTGTTTGAAAATGGACAGTATGAGAGGTGTTATCAGAAGGCCGTCAGATATAACAAAAACAAACCTGAATCACCCGTTCCTGAGTATTATATTTCAAAGGTAAACATTCAGAAATATGCCGATCAGCGATCGTCCGATGCTAATGAACGCAGGTTGTTTAGTGACTACATTGGATACGGCGAATCACTTCCAGCTAAATATTATAATTGGAGAAATACCGGGATCGATTCGCTGTTAGCCCGCTTCTACCTGGAATTTGATACCATACACTTATCTGATGGTTATAAAAAAGAACCCAACTTTTTTCTGAGCAATTTTCAGGATACCTTGTCCATTTTTACCTATTATTTCCCTTCCTTTCAGGCCAATAAAAAACAAATGCAAACGGCTTTTCAATCTAAATCTGATTCGTTAAGATGGGAAATTGTCAGGTTTGCTGAAAAGTTTATGGGTGTAAACTATCGGTATTCAGGCGATAAGCCGGAGACTGGTTTCGATTGCTCCGGGTTTACCAGGTATGTGTATGAGCACATAGGTGTTGAGCTTCCGCACAATGCGCAAAAACAAAGCGAGTTTGATGGAAGGATTATTACCCTGGCAGAGGCCAAAGCCGGTGATCTGGTTTTTTTTGGATCTTCAAACAAAGGAGGTGTCAGGATACGTCATGCCGGGATTATTTATTCGGTAGATCAGGGTGAAATAAAAGTGATCCATTGTGCAAGAGGAGGTGTGCAGGTCGACTGCAAACTAACCGACTGGGAGCTTTACTGGAAAGACAAAGTGTTGTTCGTAAAAACATTGTCGCCGCTGGACTGAACTGAAAAATCACAACACATCAATTGTTAAATCTATTTTATGACCATAGTATCAAATACCCGGTGGTCATAGGTGATGGCTCTGATTAAAAAAGTGCCCGTGGCGGGAAGAAAATAAGTGGGTTTGAAGGGTAAACGGATAAGTATCCTGCCTGCAAGATCCCAAATTTCAATCTGTTCAATTTGAACACCTGCAGGATTGATGATCACCTGATCGCCGGAGATTCGGATATTTATTTCATCGACGCTTGTTTCATCCACGCCAACAACCACATCCACAATCAGACTGTCCTCAACCCTGCCACAGACATTGCTTACTTCCACCAGGTATTTTCCTGTTGTTGAAACGGTGATTACCTGCGTGGTTTCGCCCGTCGACCACATGTAGGAGCAACCCGGATTACCTGCGTCCAGCACCAGTAATTGCCCGGCTAATATGGTGGTATCATTCCCAAGTTCCACCTGGGGCCATTTATTCACGGTTACATTCTGAAAGACAAGTTCACTTAAACCACAGTTGTTTACAGCACTTACTTCAACAACATGTAACCCGGGCTCCGTCCAATAATAAACCATGATGGTTGAGTCAGTATCCTGTACCATACCGTCAACTTTCCATTGACACCACGATCCATCCATTATCACGGTGGAATAGGTGGATTCGGTCAGGTTGCATGCTGTTGTGTCGCCTTCAATGGGGGCGGGGGCATCGGGAAGTCCCAACACTTGTACAGTTAAGAAAGATGTCGCGTTACCCGCAGTGTCGCAGGTAAGTTCGATGCTAATAATGAAAATTCCACTTTCGTACCAATACACTTCCAGGGTATCGGCAGAGGTGTTTTGCAGGATGCCATCAATAAACCATTGGGTTTCACATCCAATTGGAATATCTGCCGAATAAACCATGGTCTCTCCCTGACATGCTTGTGTCGGGCCGCTCACGATACCCGGAACATCGGGTGGTGGTGGGATGGTATCTGTCAGGTAGATTGCCTCAACTGCCGGAGAGGCCATTAAAAAGTTGGATAGCATCATGAGCGTAACCACAATGTAAATTGAACGCCTGATATTATTTCTGCGATGATCGGTCATGCTACCTGCAATGGATAAATAGTTTGTAAAGGTATGATTATTAACTTTGCCAGGATTCTAGATTAAAACTAAAATAACCTAACAAAGTGATCAAATCCAATGTATATTTGCGCCATGAAAATCAGGTTGAAAATAGTTGGATTTCTACTTCTCGCGATCCTGTGGTATCAAGGGTTGGTTGTTAATTCACAGGATACCCTGTTTCATTCTTCATTACAAAATACTCAAAGCGAATCGGTTTTTTCGTTTTTTTCGGGCAACACATTCGATCTTTTCTGTGTGCCTGTAGTAAGTGTGAACATGGTTACGTCCATTGTCAACCTGCCCATACCCACCTTTAAAAATCAATCAAACGATTTTTCTGTTAACACCCTCATCTTTGACCTTAAGATGGTGGATGTTGTCAGGCATTATCTGGTTTGTTCAATTCAAATCCTGCCCGGGTTAACCATCCGCGAGCAAATTTATCCCTTCCATTATTTTTGGTAAACTACTTTGCTTTTATTGAGTTTTATTGATGTGATCAATAAAATATTTTTCTCGTGCCGTAAACTGATTCTATCATGCTGTTTTACGGTTTTATCATCATTATACATTAAATAATAAGCAAAATGGATTTAGCATCATCATTTATAGGACTTGGCTTTGTGTTGGCAATTATCATCCCGATAGTATGGTCGGCCATGGCAGCAAAAAGCAAAAAGAAGAAATCATTAAACAACTTTCTTGAACTGGCTGAACAGCATCAGCTAAAAATCACGTTAAGTGATGTTTGGAACGATACCAATTTCATCGGACTTGATGGCGAAGCTAAAAAGCTTTTTTATCTAAATAAACAAGAAAGCGATGAACAAAGCGTGCTGATTAACCTGTCGGACATTGAAAGCTGTAAGGTAATCAACATAGGCAGGACCGTGAAAACCGACAATGGCAGCAGTAAAGTGATCGATCGGCTTGAATTGAGATTCACTTATTCAAACCCGAAGATTCCGGAAAAAACGATCGAATTCTATCATGTAGACAGGAACGCAGCTTTTGGCGGTGAGCTTCTTTTGATTGAAAAGTGGGAACACCTAATTAAAACAGCCATAAAAACGAAATGGTTGGCTGCGAGTTAAGTAGTTCGTAATTAATTAAAAATCCCCGTAGTTTATTTAAAACCCAGCTTCTCTGATTCTGGTTATGAAGTGGAATTTCTTTTTGGAGTAATGGAGTGTTTGGGTGAGTTAGTTCATCCCAACACTCTATTATTCCATTGTTCCATTACCCATATCCCAAGTTAATCTTAAATCGTCATACTTTGATTGGTTCAACTGTGCTTGTTTCTTAATCCTGTAGGTTAAATTTTCTTAAAACTCCAGTTCCAACTGCGGTGGCTCATCTTCCGGACGTCTCTTTCGTGGGAGGGGAGGCTTTGGAGCGGCTGTTGGTGGTGTATCGCGTTCTTCCTTAAATTTGTCATTGTCCATATTTGGAATATCTTCATCCCTTGTATCTGTGGGTTCTGTCGGGTCAATTTCCAACTCATCAACCAGGTCTTCCTCCGTCCCGAAAACCCCATTCTCGTCTTCTTCAGTTTCAGGAGGTGTATACGGAATTGGGTCGATGAGTTTGATGGATTTAAGGGTATAGTTGGAGAGTCGTTTTCCTTTGGCCTTAAAGCTTTTAACAGCGATAAAATCAGCCAAAGGAACCACTTCATATTCAAAATGGTCGGTATTGTCTTTTTTTACCTCAAACGAAAGGCGGGGTAAATAATCCAACGAAATTTTAGTCAACTTGGAGCCCTTGCCTTCACTGATAAATAAAAATGGTTTATTAACGCTGCTGTTATCAGGTACCTGAAAACGTTTTACAAAATATTTGCCTTGTTCCCCATCGTAATAAATGGCACTAATGACCGTGTCAGGGTCAAATTTTGTGATCGATATCATTTCATCATCGAAATGGGTTGACTGATCGTAACCCGTGAGTTTAAACTCTCCCGTTGACAGGATAGTGAGGATTTTTTCGTCTCCTGTAAAGGCACCGATAAAAACCCCGCGTTCATCACTATTCAGCCTCCTCACCGAATCATCGTACCAAATGTTGAGTGCTCCCAGTGTTGAAACACCTCCTTCGCGTTGGGTAATGGATTTGATGGCGTTTTTTGTGAGCAGGTTTCCTCGTGAACTTCGTCCTTTGATGGCTAAACTACTGAATTCAAAATCAAAATGCAGTTTTTTTAGCTTGGGTCGGGGCCTGAGCGAAACTTTAACTATTTCAGCCTCCCCATTGGGATTGGCGGTTAAGTAAACTACCTTGGATTCTTCGCTGCCACTGGTGAGGTCATATTCTTTGTCACGGGTAATCCCCACTACGGCAAAACGTTTCACGTAGTAATTGCCCAGTTTTCCATCGCGGTATACCATGTTGTAGATGGTGCGGTCGTTATTTCTTTTGAATACATCTACATGGATGATGTCTTGTCCGACGAACACTTTTGGCGCTACTTTGCACACGATACAGGTGCCATTTTCACGCAGTATGATCATGTCATCAATGTCGGAACAGTCGGTAACGAACTCATCTTTTTTCAAAGAAGTGCCCACAAATCCATTTACACGATCTACATACAGTTTCTCGTTGGCTACTGCTACATTGCTGGCGTTGATGGTATCGAAGTTGCGGATTTCGGTTCTGCGTTCACGACCTTTGCCATATTTCTTTTTAATCTGGCGGAAATAATTGATGGCAAATTCAATCAGGTGATCGAGGTGGTTTCTTACTTCCTCCATCTCAGCTTCGATGGTCGAAATTGTTTCGTCAGCTTTAAACGAATTGTATTTGGAGATGCGTTTGATTTTTATTTCGGTCAGGCGAAGTAAATCGTCCTCCTCTACCGGGCGTTTTAATAGTGATTTATAGGGGTTAAGTTCTTCGTCGATGGTGGTAAGCACGCTTTCCCAGGTTTCGCAATCTTCGATGGAGAGATAGATGCGGTTCTCGATGAATATTTTTTCCAGTGAAGAATTGTGCCATTGATCTTCCAGTTCGTCCATCCTGATTTCGAGTTCTGTTTTCAACAATTTAACCGTGAGGTTGGTATCGTTGATCAGGATTTCATTTACGCTGATAAACATGGGTTTATCATTCTTAATCACACAGTTATTAGGTGAGATGGAGACCTCACAGTTGGTGAAGGCGTACAGTGCATCGATGGTTTGGTCGGGCGAAACATTGTTGGCCAGATGAATCACAATTTCTACATCCTCGGCGGTGTTGTCGTCAATTTTCCGGATCTTGATCTTTCCTTTATCGTTGGCGGCGACAATTGATTCGATTAAAGTGGCGGTGGTAGTGGAGAAAGGAATTTCCTTTATGACCAGTGTTTTTTTGTCGATTTGGGCTATTTTAGCCCTGATGCGGACTTTTCCTCCCCTCAATCCTTCGTTGTATTTTGAAACGTCAGCCATGCCACCTGTCAGGAAATCGGGCAGTATCTCGAATTCTTTACCCTGGAGAAAGGCGATTGAAGCATCAATCAGTTCGTTAAAGTTGTGAGGTAATATTTTCGATGCCAATCCCACCGCGATGCCTTCAACACCCTGAGCCAGCAAGAGTGGGAATTTTACTGGGAGAACTACAGGTTCTTTATTTCGACCATCATACGATGGTTTCCATTGGGTGGTTTTTGGATTAAAAACAACTTCTTTGGCAAATTTAGAGAGTCTGGCTTCTATATAACGGGGAGCGGCTGCCTGGTCACCAGTCAGGGTGTTTCCCCAGTTTCCCTGCATGTCGATCAGCAGTTCCTTCTGCCCCAACTGCACCAATGCATCACCGATGGAAGCATCGCCGTGTGGGTGGAACTGCATGGTGTGCCCAATGATATTGGCTACCTTGTTGTAGCGGCCATCATCCAAACGGCTCATGGCATGTAGTATACGTCGTTGCACCGGTTTTAACCCGTCATCGATCTCTGGCACGGCACGTTCGAGGATTACATAGGAAGCATAATCCAAAAACCAATTTTCGTACATGCCCGTTAAGTGGGTAGTGCGGTGTCCTTCTTCGTTACTTAGCTGGTTGGCTTTTTCCTCTTCGTTAATTTCTTCTAGCTCACTCATCGACTCTCGTCATTTTACTTTTCTACTTTTGTGTCTTCAGCTTTTGCTGGCATGGCCTTATTAATTACTCCGGAGTGATTTTTCTGTTCTATTTTCTCAATCGCAACAACAATCCTTCGGCCAATAAAGCTAAAAGTGCGAAGATAATAAATAGCTTCCAAATGGGGCTTTCTTTCTGCAAGGCGTTGATAACTTCTGTGTAGCCGGTATCGTTTAATTCAACAATCCTGTAATCTGGTATTTTTGCCACCTGACAAAGACTATCGATTTGTTGAGGGGTGTAACATCTTAAATCCGATTCGTTGCGGCTGTAATTAAAGGCCATGGCCGACAAAATGCTGTCGTTTAGCATCAGGTTATAGTAACCAGAGGTTTGAATATTCCCATAAAGTGAAAGCTGCAATTGACCCTTTTGAACCAATTGTTCCGGAATGAACATTTCATCACTTTCTGATTTTGAAATAGTAACTGGTCGTTCGCCCACGATGTTGTTAGTGAGTTGAAGGTTCAGGTGTTCATCATTACCTACCGTATAGAAAAGCCTGGCGGGAGATCCTGACTGTGAGGCAATGCCGGCCATGATGGGGACAAACAGCAAGTTGGCCGATAGGTTTCCATCTGTGTTGTTCAGTCCTGATGACAACAGATACAACCGGCCTTTGCCTATGCGTTTGCGCGCGAGTAAATCATCGCCATTGAGCAGGGTCACCAGCGATTCTACGCCTGCTTGCACAGGAAAAACATACCGTGTATGTTGAAGTATGACAGGCAGGTCGGCATTCTTTGGGATGGAGCCAATGCTGTTTTTAAACAACTCACTGGTTTGTTTGATGGCCGACACCCTTGTTTTGGCTGTATCTAAATTAGCAATGCGTCCTGATTGTGTTTCCCTGAGGAGATCACTTTCGGCGAGGTTATTGCCCGAAATCAACAGCACATGGCCACCATGATCCATAAATTGAATCAGCTGCGTGCTTAATCCGGTGGTAATCTCTTTTAAACTATTAAGAATGATCAGGTTGTATTGGTTAAACCTGTTGTAGTTGATGTGTTGAGCCGATTCCTGCCGCAAGGCAAACAAACTATCGCTTCCAAACAATTGACGGAGACTGGGTGAATTTCCATCGTTGCTGATGGCCAGGATATTGATATGAGGCACTACATTGATGGTAAAGAAAAGTTGATCATCAAAAGTGATGGGATAATCTTCGATTTTTACTTCACCGTATTTCCAGCCGGCACTTTCCGGGGTATAGCTCATGCTCATGTCGATGGAGGTATTGGCAGGTAAATCGACACCGGCTACTGCTTTTTGTTGGCCGTTGACGATGAGGATCACCGGGATTTTTTCGTAATCACTTGTGGAATTATTTTGTAAGCGGATCCAACAAGTGCTTTTACGTCCCGGGATGAGCAAGGGTTCGGCGAACCACATGCTGTCGACCACCAGGTTGTTTGTGCGGGTATTCAGAAGAGGGAAAAACAAATAGCTGATGTTGCTATCGGCAGGGAGAAGCTGGATATCGGCTGTGCTTTTTTGAAAATCAGAAAAAATCAGCCATTGACGGTAACCAGGTTCCTTGGTTTTATATTTAGTACCAGACAGCAGCATTTCTGAAAGGGACTTAACCACCGGCGAAATTTGTATTTCCGCAATTTTCTGTGCGGCTTCGTCCCTGCTAAGGCTTTTACTGAACGAGTTACCTGAAACATTTTCCCTTACCGTAAACCGTTCATCCTGGGCAGAACCAGTTACCAGGGCAAGCGCATCGTGAATGGCGTTATTAAACAGCCGGCCCCGGTTTCCTTCCGACATCATGCTGAATGAATTGTCGATGTACAAAGATTTTTCTCCTGAAACAGGTGGTTTTTGTTTATCTGCTGATTCAAAAACCGGCTTAGCAAGTAGCATTACAATGAAAAAAATAGCCAGCATCCTCAATACCAGTACTATGATATGTAGTATGTTACGTTGTTTTTTTGTTTCCGTGGTAACTTGTTTGAGCAGTTTTACCTGACTGAAATATACCTTTTTATGTCGCCTGAAATTAAACAGGTGAATAGCCAGTGGTATGAGCAAGGCAAGGAGTCCGGTTAAAAATTCAGGATGCTGAAAATACATGCATACGCGTGTTAAGGGGTGCAAAAATACAGATTTGAAATGATTTAATCAGGTTTCGGGATGATCCTTTTCAAACTCTTGCATGATTGTGCTAACAAGTGGGGAACCCGCGTCATTAAAAATCAGGAGGTGATGCTATTTTTTTGATTACTGTTCAGAGTGGTTAAAAGTGCTGCAATACCTTCAATTGGTAGGATGTGGTCAGGTTTTGCCAGGTCGATGGCCGATTGTGGCATCATATCAGCCTCAGCTTGTCCGGGTGTTTGCACAATGGTTAAACCACCTGCTTTTTTAATGGCCAGCAATCCTTCAGATCCATCATTGTTAGCGCCTGTGAGGACAATTCCAATTAATTGATTTCCATACGCGTAAACGGCTGATTCAAATAGCACATCGATGGATGGACGGGCGTATCGTATCTTTTCTTCGGTGCTAAGTCCGATAGTAAAATCTTCTTCGACAAGCATGTGATAATTGGGAGGGGCGATATAGACTGTTCCCGGCAGGATTGCTTCTTTTTCATCGGCCTCTTTTACCGTCAATTTTGAAATACCATTCAGGTATTTGGCCATAAAATTATCAGAATTAGGGCTGATGTGTTGCACAATGAGTATGGGAAACTCAAAACCATCGGGGAGAGCCGTAATAAGCCGTTTGAGGGCGTAAAACCCTCCGGTTGAGGCTCCGATTACGATGGCTTTGTAGTTCATTTTTTTAGATATTCAGCAGAAATACTGGTACAAGTGAATTATATAATGCGCTTTTTATAGAGTTTTTCATAGGCGTTTAGCACATCGTATAATCCCGCGTTTTGCGAAAACTGAAGAGTTTCTTTGGAACCCAGGCATAAAAACCCTCCGTTAATCAGGCTTTCGGTAAATAGGGTAAATACCTTGTTTTGAAGTTCGCGGTTAAAATAAATCAACACATTGCGGCAAATGATAATATTAACTTCAGCAAACACGCTGTCGGTTACCAGGTTGTGTTCGGCAAAAACAATATTTTTTTTAAGTGACTGATCGAAAATCACCGAATTGTAGTCGGCCATATAGTAATCAGAAAAAGACTGTTTTCCTCCTGCCTGTTGATAGTTAGCGGTAAACTCCTTGATGCGGTTAATGGGGTAAATTCCTTTCTTTGCAATATCCAGTACACTGCGATTAAAATCAGTAGCATAAATTTGAACGCGGTCGTACAGGCCTTCTTCTTTTAAAACAATGGCAAACGAGTATACTTCTTCTCCGGTAGAGCATCCTGCATGCCAAACCTTGATGAATGGATAGGTTTTTAAAAGCGGGATTATTTCCGTCCGTAGGGCGAGATAAAACTTGGGATCGCGAAACATTTCTGTCACATTGATCGATAAATCTTTAAGTATTTCCTGAAAAAATGAGGGGTCATAAAGCACTTCGTGTTGCATCTGCGATAAACTTTTCAAGTGAGACCCGGCAAGTCGGTGCAGAAGCCTTCTTTTTACGTGTGCCCGGCTGTAATTCCTAAAATCATACCCGTATTTTTGAAATATGGCATCCAGTATTAAATCAATTTCGATATTGATCGTTTGGTTAGTATCGTCAGAGAGGTTATTCATTTAGTCCGTTCGGTAATTAGTAAAGATGAAATGACATCTTAATTTGTTAACACCTTATATAATTCTGAGCTTAAAAGAGATCATGATGATGATTTTTCGATTAATACAACCATACACGTAACAACGAAATCAATTTGTCTTTTTCAACAGGTTTTGAAAGATATTCGTTTGCTCCCGCGGCCAAACATTTATCCCTGTCTTCTTTCATGGCTTTTGCAGTCAGGGCAATAATGGGCAGTTTTTTATACTCTTTTTCTTTCCTGATGGCCTTCATGGCTTCATAACCATCCATCTCCGGCATCATGATGTCCATCAGAATCAGATCTACATTGGGTGTAGACTTCAATTTTTCAATTCCTTCACGTCCATTTTTACCAATAACCACCTTGGCCTGGTAGCTTTCGAGTAGGCTGGTAATGGCAAAAACATTGCGCATGTCATCGTCAACAACTAAAATGGTTTTGCCTTCCAACACATTGTCCTTACCGTGGAAAGGCTCAATCATGTCCTTTTTTTTCTGTGGCAATTTCGATTCAACCTGATGCAGAAATAGCGTTGTCTCGGCCAACAGGCGCTCGAACGAATGGGCACCTTTTAGTATGATGGTTTGAGAATGACTCAGGAGCAAATCGTTTTCATCTTTCGTCAACTCGCGCCCGGTATAAATTACAACAGGCAGATTGGGTGCTATTTGTTGTTCGGTGATGATGTCCAGGAGGTCAAACCCAGTCATGTCCGCGAGACCCAGATCAAGGATCATACAGTCGAAGCTTTCCTTTTTCAGGTGCTCAATGGCATCTTTTCCGGTAGGAACATCAATGATATCGATGTTGTCACCTTTCATCAGGTTGATGATGCTGACACGCATGATTTCTTCATCTTCTACAACCAAGAGTTTTTTTACCGATTTAGAGATTAATACCTCAATTTGATTAAAAACTGCATCAATGGCCTCTTTTGCCACCGGTTTTGTGAGAAAACCGATGGCTCCCATTTTTAAAGCGTTGATGTTGCGATCGGATGCAGAAATAAAATGCACGGGTATATGCCGTGTCTTGGGATTGATTTTCAGTTTTTTCATCACCTGGTAACCATCCATTCCCGGCAAACCGATATCGAGAATGATGGCGCTGGGGCGATGATAATCGGCTAAATAGAGGCCTGTTTCGCCATCCAGTGCGATGAGTGCTTTAAACTTGTGATCGTGGGCAAGGGTTAACAGGACGGAAGCAAAATTCTCATCATCCTCGATGATAAGAATCACCCTGTCTTTTTCAAAGAGTGTATTCCTGTCATCGTTTACTTGTTGAATTTGTGGTGTAATGTCGGGTTGGTCACTTTCAGGTTCCTCAAGGGTATTGTTCTCCATTTCTGAAGAATTTTCCTCATTCACAATGATTTCCACATCAGGATCATGTTCGCTTAAAACCAGTTCAAATGGCAGATATAAGGTAAATGTTGAGCCCTCACCGTCTTTGCTTGACAACTGCATTTCGCCTCCCAATAGTTTTGCGAAATTTTTTGAAATGCTTAAACCCAATCCGGTACCGCCATAGCGTCGACTGGTAGTTCCATCAGCTTGTTTAAAAGCCTCGAAAATCAATT